>Ga0209109_10001135_pt1 | contig 14598 bp, 15 predicted proteins | sample Rifsed10ft2_FD_184004 | JGI IMG/M metagenome (GOLD analysis project Ga0209109, IMG submission 184004) | Soil microbial communities from Rifle, Colorado, USA - sediment 10ft 2 (version 2) | ecosystem: Environmental > Terrestrial > Deep subsurface > Rock core/Sediment | place: Rifle, Colorado... | reverse complement strand
CCCCGGCCCCTTGAAGATGATGCCCACCGCACTGTAGACCTTGCGCGTCGGGCTGCCGCAGGTCGGGCAGGCGGGCGGCGCGGCTCCCACCGGCTGATAGAGGTCGAATTGATGACCGTTGGCGACACATCGATACTCGTAGACCGGCATCGCGCAAATTCTCCAGCGAACGCAACATTGGGCAGAAGGCCTTCTATCTATTATGGAGGTGCCCGCCGACCTGTCAATTTGCGCCGACCGGTCGTGTCTCGGTCCGCCGGCGGCGCGGCGCTACGAGGTCTTCGCCTCGGCGATGAGACGAATGATCTGGCGGGCGCGTTCAAGGATGGCGGCTCCCTCCCCATCCGGCTCGGGAATCTTACTCCAAGTCTATCGCCGTTCCAGGCTGATGATCCAGACCGGGCCGGTGTAGCTGCCGCTGTTGCTGCCGTAGGCGAGGTGGCGGCCGTCGCCCGACCAGCGCACCACGAGGGGCAGATGGGGATCGGGAAACTCGGCGACGAACTCCGCCGCGCGGACGCGCCCGCCGCCGTTCACGTCGGCAAGCCAGATCTCGCCGTGGGCTTCATCGAGCACGCGGGCGAACGCGACCTTGTCCGACGTCGGCGCCCAGGCCAGGCTCGTGATGCGTCCCGCCTGCGGGCTGAGGCGGCGGGGCGCGCCGCTGCCGTCGGTGCGCACGGCCCAGACGTGCAGTTGCGCCGCCTGAGGTGTAGCCGGGGCGGCGATAGCGATCCACCGCCCGTCGGGAGAGAGGCGCGGCGTGAAGATCTCGGGGAAGGGCTGCGGCAGCACCCGCCGATCCGGATAGCGGATGCGCCAGCGCCAGAGCCGTGTGACCCCACCCTCCCCTTCGGGGCTCAGCCCTATAAAGAGAAAGAGACTGTCCGGGTACCACGCCAGCGCCGAGACCGTGAAGTCGCCGGGAACCGCCCCGGCCGGCCCCTGCCCGGGAAGGATCCGGCGCCGTGACCGCCCGTCGGCGCTGAGCAGCCAGACGGCGCTGCGCACCGGGCCGCGGGCCAGCCGCACGGCGACCGCCAGTTCGTCGCTGCCGGGGGCCCAGGTCAGATGCGTGGCGAAGGGCGCGCCCTCGGCCGGGAGGGTGAGGCGCCGCCGGCCGGTGCCGTCCGGCCGCACGACCATCACCTCGCCCCGGTCAATGTAGGCCAGCAGGCCAGCCACCCGCGACCAGTCCACCTGCGTGGCCACGCCGACCGCGGTGACCTTGCGCTCCCGCCCCTGGACCGTGGCGATCCACAGGCCCTGACCATCGGCGTAGGCCAGGGACGTGCCGTCGGGAGCCCAGGCGGCGGGACTCAGCGCCGCCCGGTCGGTGAGACGGACCGGCGCGCCGATGCGCAGCAGCGCCACGCCCGCCGGGGCCGGGCCGCGCCGGACCTGGCAGGCGCTCAGCAGCAGCAGGACCGCTAGCGCGGCGGTGAGCGGTCGAAGCACGGACCGAGCGAAGAGCCTAGACGACGGGATAGCGCCCCTCGGCGAGTTCGCGCGTCAGGAAGTTGATGTTGGCCAGTTCGCGCTCCAGGATCTCCAGGGTCCGCCGCCGGAGGACGCTTTTCCGCGCGCCGCGCGCGGGGATGATCTGGGCCGCGGCGATCTTCGGCCGGTCGATGGGCGCGCCGATCTGACTGAGCATCCAGACGTAGACCTCCCGCACCCCGGGGACTTCCTCGTAGATGCGCGCGGCGACCTGGTGCGTCATGATCGTATAGATCTTTCCCACGTGTGAAACTGGGTTCTTCCCCGCGGCCGCCTCCGTGCCCATCGGCCGGTTCAGGGAGATCACCCCGTTGACCTTATTGCCGCGGCCGATCTGTCCGGAATCCCCGCTCTCCGCGGAGGTCCCGGTGACGGTGAGGTAGACGCCGCCCAGCCCGCGGCCGGGCTGGTCCAGGGTGTTGATGTCCAGCCTGACCCCATCGAAGGTGGTGTGCCGCAGGACGAAGTCGTGCACCGCGTCATGCATCTCCTGCTTGCGCCGGAAATACGCGGCTTCGCCGTCGAGGAAGCGGTCGACGAAGGCCACCGCCGCCGTCAGGCTCAGTTCCTGACCCTGGCGGAAACCCATGATCTTGATATCCTCGCCCGCCTCAGGGAAGTCTTCCTTGAAGGTGCGGGAGTTCATCAACTGCTCGACGCGGCGGACGATCTCCTCCGTCTGCGTCAGCGGCGCGTAGCCCACCGCCGCCGAGGTGTCGTTGGCGCCGGGCATATCCCGCTTGAAGATGTCCACCAGTTCGGGGGAGCCGGGCTTGATCTGCACGTCGTAGATGACGTCCTGCTCGGGATCGACGAAGCGGAGGTTCTCCCGGAACCAGACCCGCGCCGTCGCCACGGCGATGTCGCCCACCGGAACGTGCTCTCCGTTCACCACCGCGGTGGCCCGGTCGCCGAAGATCAGGCGCATCGGCTCGGTGACCCGCCCCCCGCCGAAGGCCACGTCCGCGGCGCCGGCGACGAGCAGGGCCTTGTCGATGTTGTGGTGCAGGATCGCCCCGAAGCGCTGCAGGTACTCCTTGCTCAGCGCGATGGAGACCCGCTCCATGATGGCGTCGCAGATGGAGTCGGGGTGGCCGACGCCCTTGCGCTCGACGATCTCCACCTCATGCTCCGACACCGGCTTCCCGGAGAAAAACTCGACGCTGGTGTTGCGCACCGGCGTTCCTCCTACCCTTCTTTCCAGCGGACCTGCTCCACGCCGTCCACGTCGCCCAGCGCGCCCATCACCTCGTCCCGCGTCAGGCGGGCCGGCAGCCGGACGGCGAGGGTGATCGTGACGTGCTTGTCCATCCGCTCGGACATCTCCACGTGTTCGATGTTCACGTTGTGCGCGCCCAGGACGGTGCCGATCCGGCCCAACTGACCGGGCTCGTCAACCAGCAGGACTTCGATGGTGGCCAGGCCGCGGCGGGGCAGCCGGCGCTCCAGCGCCTTGAAGGGAATGAGCACGATCACGACCAGCGCGGTGGCGGCCGCCGCGCCCAGGTAGAAACCGGCCCCGGCGGCGGTGCCGATCGCCGCGGAGGTCCAGAGGGTGGCGGCGGTGGTCAACCCCTGCACGTTCACGCCGCTGCGCCAGATCGTCCCCGCGCCGAGAAACCCGATGCCCACCACGATGTTGCTGGCGATCCGCGCGGGGTCGGCGCCGGACCCGAAGAACCCTTCCTTGGAGATGAGCGTGAAGAGCGCCGCCCCCAGCGTCACCAGGGTATGGGTGCGCAGGCCCGCCGGCTTCTCCACGGTCTCCCGCTCCAGCCCGATGAGGCCGCCCAGCACCAGGGCCAGGATCAGACGCAGGAGGATCTCCCACCAGGAGGCGGCGGCGATGTCCATCATTCAGCTCGCGGCGTACTTCTCCCGGGCGACCGCTTCCACGTGCTCTATCAGTGCGTCCACCAGCTTGTCTTCCGGCAGGCTGGCCACGATCCGCCCCTCGCGGAAGAGCAGGCCCATCCCCCGGCCGCAGGCGATCCCCAGGTCGGCCAGCCGCGCCTCACCGGGGCCGTTCACGGCGCATCCCATCACGGCGACCTTCACCGGCGCCTTGATCCGCGCCAGGCGGCGCTCCACCTCCTGGGCGATGGCGATGATATCCACCTCCGCGCGGCCGCAGGAGGGGCAGGCCACCAGCTGCACGCCGCGGCTGCGCAGCCCCAGGCTGGAGAGAATCTGATAGCCCACGCGCACCTCTTCCACCGGGTCCGCGGCCAGCGAGACACGGATGGTGTCGCCGATGCCCCGCGCCAGGATCGCCCCAATCCCGGTGGCCGACTTCACCGACCCCGGTCCCAGCGTCCCCGACTCGGTGATGCCCACGTGCAGCGGGTAGCGCACACGCGCGCTGATTAGCGTGTAGGCGTCGATGGCCATCGGCACCTCGGAGGCCTTCACCGAGATGACGATGTCGTGGAAGTCCAGGTCCTCCAGAACCTTCACGTCCTCCAGGGCGCTTTCCACCAGCGCCTCCGCCGTCGGGCCGAGGCGGCGCAACATCGCCTTCGACAACGACCCGATGTTGGCGCCGATGCGGATGGGCACGTCCCGCTCCTTCGCCGCGCGGGCGACGATGCGGGTGCGCTCGCGGCTGCCGATGTTGCCGGGGTTGAGGCGCAGTTTCGCCACCCCGGCCTCCAGCGCCGCCAGCGCCAGGCGGTGGTCAAAGTGAATGTCGGCGACGATGGGGATAGGGCTGCGCGGCACGATCTCCCGCAGCGCCGCCGCCGCCGCCTGGTCGGGCACGGCCACGCGCGCGATCTCGCACCCCTCCGCCGCCAGCTGGTAGACCTGCGCCAGGGTGGCGTCCACGTCGCGCGTGTCGGTGATGGTCATCGACTGGACGGAAATCGGGGCACCGCCGCCGATCTCGACCTTGCCGACGCGCACCGGTCGCGTCTCGCTGCGGGGGGTCAGTCTGCGCTGGGCGGCGTCGATCATCGCGAGATGTCCTGCACCGTCAAGAATATCAGCAGCAGGAAGAGCAGGACAAAGCCTACCAGGTGGATGTAGCCCTCGCGGCGCGGATCGACCGGCCGGCGCCGCACCGCCTCCACCAGGAGAAAGGCGAAGCGCCCGCCGTCCAGCGCCGGGATGGGGATCAGGTTGAAGATCCCGATGATGATGGAGAGCGACGCCGCCACGTAGAGGAAGTTCTCCAGCCCGCTGCGGCCGGCCTCGACCAGGGCGCGGCCGGCGGCGACCGGCCCGCCCAGATTGCGCAGCAGCGTGCCCTCGCGGATCAGGTTGCCGATGGCGCCGATGAAGGTGACGATGAACTCCCCGGTGCGCTGCACGCCCCAGAGGACCGCGGAAGCCGGATTGTAGCGCTGGCGGATGATCTGCGGCGCGAACCCGATCAGCCCGATCTGCCGGGCGGGGTCGAGGCGCGGCGTCACGGTCACGTCGAAGCGCCGCGCCGCCCGCTCCACCGTCAGGACGATCTGCTTCCCGGCACTGCGGTGGATGGTGTCCACCACCTGCTCCCCGTTTGTCATCGGCTGTCCGTCGATGGCCACGATGGCGTCCCCGGGCTGCAGCCCGGCCTGCGCCGCCGGGCAGGGGCCCTCCGGCGAGGCGCCGCTAGGCTGGCCGCACATGGGCACCAGCATGCCGACGCGGTTGGTGATACCGATCGGCACGCCGAACCCGGCGGCGATCATCGCCAGGATCACCCCGGCCAGCAGCAGGTTCATTACCGGGCCGGCGGCGACGATGGCCATGCGCACCCCCACGGGCTTACCCCGGAAGGAACCCGCCTCGTCGTCGTGCTCCTCGAAGTCCTCGCCGGCCATGCGCACATACCCGCCGAAGGGAATCAGGTTGACCGTGTAGGTCGTCTCGCCGCGTTGGGTGGCGAAGAGCCGCGGGCCGAAGCCCAGGGCGAAGGCGTGGATGACCACGCCCGCCCGCTTCGCCACCAGAAAGTGGCCGAGTTCGTGCACGAAGATCATCGCCCCGAAGGCAACGATCGTGGCCAGAAGCCATCCGCCGTTGGTCAACAGCGGCTGCAGCTCGAACATCACCGCACCTCGACCCCAAACCGGGTCACGGTCTCTCTCGCCCAGGCGTCGGCGGCCAGCGCGTCCTCCAGCGTCGGGTTGACCACCGGCCGGTGGGCGTCCAGCGTGCGGCGCAGCAGCACGGGAATCTCGCCGAAGGGGATGCGCCGCTCCAGAAAGAGCTGCACCGCGACCTCGTTGGCCGCGTTCAGCACCGCCGGCACGGTCCCCCCCGCGCGCAGCGCCTCCCGCGCCAGGACCAGGCAAGGATAGCGCTCCGGCTCCGGCGGCGCAAAGGTCATGGTGATCCCCTCCCCGCTCCCCTCCCAGGAGAGAGGACGCAGCAGCGAGACGCGCCGTTCCGGATAGGTCAGCGCAAACTGAATCGGCAGCCGCATGTCCGGCGGGGCGATCTGCGCCAGCACCGACCCGTCCACGAGTTCCACCATGCCGTGGACCAGGCTCTGCGGGTGAATCACCACGTCGATCTGCTCCGGCGCCAGGTCAAAGAGCCAGCGCGCCTCCAGCACCTCGAACCCCTTGTTCATCAATGTCGCCGAGTCCACGGTGATTTTCTGGCCCATCTTCCAGGTGGGGTGAGACAGGGCTTCCTCCGGCGTCGCGCGGGAGAGCGTCTCCAGCGGCCGGTGCAGGAACGGCCCGCCGGAAGCCGTGAGCACGATCCGCCGCACCGCAGGCCTTGGTGTGTCCTGCAGGCACTGAAAGATGGCGCTGTGCTCGCTGTCTACCGGGAGCAGCATCTTCCCGCTCGCCCGCGCCTGCGCGGTGACGAGACTCCCGCCCGCCACCAGCGCCTCCTTGGTGGCCAGGGCGACGTCCTTGCCGGCGCGCAGCGCGGCCAGTGTGGGCAGCAGGCCGGCGATACCCACGACCGCGACCAGCACGAGATCGGCCCCGGGGTGCGCGGCGAGCGCGGCCACGCCGTCGCGCCCCGCCAACACCTCGATCCCCGCGGGCAGCAGCCCTTGCAGGCGGCGCGCCTGACCGGGATCCTCCACCGCCACAGCCTGCGGATGGAAACGCGCGGCCTGCGCGGCCAGCACGTCCACGTTACGCCGCGCGCTCAGCCCGACGACCTGCACGTCCTCCAGGTGCTCGACGACCTCGAGGGTCGATCGGCCGATCGACCCGGTGGAGCCGAGCAGGACCAGCCGTCTCACCGCAGCACCCAAACCAGCAGCGCGTAGGCGACCGGCGCGACGAAGAGCATCGCGTCGAAGCGATCGATCACACCGCCGTGCCCGGGCAGGATCGTCCCGCTGTCCTTGACGCCGACGGCGCGTTTGATCGCCGACTTCGACAGGTCGCCGAGCAGGCCCACGGTAGCCGACAGGGCACCCACCGCCGCCGCCGGACCCAGGGGCAGGTGGAAGACCAGGGCCGCCACCAGCGCGCCGGCGATACCGCCGGCCTCCCCGCTGATCGCCCCCTCCCAGGTCTTCTTCGGGCTGACCACCGGAGCCAGCAGGTTCCGCCCGAAGGTGCGTCCGCCGAAGTACGCCGCCGAATCCGCCACCCAAACGGAGATGACCACGAGAATCGTCCAGGCCAGCCCGGAGTCGGGTATCCGGCGGAGCAGGTCGAGAGCGGCAAAGAGTGACAGGTACAACGGGCCCAGCGCCGTGACGCCGGCATTGGCGGGCGCCTGCGACCGGCCGGCCGGCCGGAGTTGCGCGAGCAAGGCCGTCATCGCCAACAGCGCCACCGCCCCCGCCAGCAGGTCGGGACGGAAGACCGCGCTGCTGTAGATCAACACCGTTCCCGGAAAGACTACAGCGGGAGCAGGAACGAGGCCCGCCCTCCGCGTCAGCGCGATCCACTCCCCGGCCCCCAGCAGCGCGATGATGACGAGCAGGATGGTCCAGACCCACTCGCCCAGGTAGAGGGGCACCAGGAAAAGCGGAATGCCGACGATGGCCGTGAGGGTGCGGCGGGCGGTGCCGCCGCCGGCCGGCGCCGGCTTGGCCTCAACCGTCATCGACGCCTCCGAAGCGCCGCCGCCGGCTCTGGTAGGCCTGGACGGCCTCGTGGAGGTGCACGGCCCCGAAGTCAGGCCAGTAGACCTCGCAGAAATATAGCTCGGTGTACGCGATCTGCCAGAGGAGGAAGTTGCTGATCCGCTGCTCGCCGCCGGTGCGAATCAGTAGATCGGGATCGGGCAACCCGTCGGTGTACAGGTAGCGCGAGAAACGGGCGTCGTCGATGGCCTCCGGCGTGAGCAGACCGTTCGCCACGTCGCGCGCCAGCCGCCGGACCGCCTGCAGTAGTTCCGCCCGCCCACCGTAGTTCAGCGCGAAGTTCAACACCAGGCGCTCGTTGTGCCGGGTCCGGCCCATCACATCGCGCAGCTGTGCGGCGATCTCCGGGGGCAGCCGGTCGAGGTCGCCGGAGATGCGCAGGCGGATGCCGTTCTTCACCAGTTCCTCCGCCTCGGAGGCCACCGACTCCCGCAGCAGCAGCATCAGCGCCTCCACTTCGTCGTTGGGCCGGCGCCAGTTCTCCGTGGAGAAGGCGTACAGGGTGAGATTACCGATGGCCAGGTCGCGGCAGGCCTCCAGCGTGCGACGAACGGCCTCCCGCCCGGCGCGGTGCCCTTCCATCCGCGGCAGGCCGCGCTCGCGCGCCCAGCGGCCGTTCCCGTCCATGATGATGGCGACGTGTTGCGGGACACGGGTGGGGTCGATCGCGGGGAGGGCCGCGGCCCGCTCCGAGGCCTTCATGGGACCGGCGCGGACGCCGGCGCTGGCCGCTCATAGCGCTCGTGGGTGACGAGCAGCACCACCCGGCCGCCCTCGTGCAACTGGCGGACGACCCGCAGCGCGCCCTGCGGCACACGGCGGCCCGGCGGGCGGGTCTCGCTCACTTCAACCACGTAGCCCGCGGCTTCCAGCTGCGCGCGCGCCTCCGCCAGCGGCAGGGCCAGCACGTCGGGCGGGCCGGCGGGCGCCCGGGGAATCACAGTTCCATGATCTCCTTTTCCTTAGCCTCCAGCGCCTTGTCCACGGCGGCGATCAACTCGTCGGTGAGCTTCTGCAATTCCTCCATGGCGCGCTGCGCCGCATCCTCAGAGACGTCGCCGGACTCCTCTAGTTCCTCGATCATCTCCTTGGCTTCGCGGCGGATGTTCCGCACCGCCACCCGGCCCTCCTCAGCGTGCTTGCGCACCACCTTGACCAGGTCGCGGCGGCGTTCCTCGGTGAGGGTGGGGATGGGGATGCGGATGACGGTGCCGTCGCTGCTGGGGACCAGCCCCAACTCGCTCTTCAGGATCGCCCGTTCGACGTCCTTGACCATCTTCTTGTCCCAGGGGGCGACCACCAGCAGGCGCGGCTCGGGGACGGTAATCGTGGCCAGCTGGTTCACCGGGGTGAGCGCACCGTAGTAGTCCACCTTGACCTGCTCCAGCAGCGCGGGGTTGGCCCGCCCGGTGCGGATGGACGCAAACTCGTGGCGCGTCGCCTCCAGGGCCTTCTGCATCCGGGACTTCGCGTCGTTGATCACGTCCAGGGTGATGGCGTCCACCGCTCCACCGTGGCCGGGCTTCTGCCCAGGCGCCTTCCGCCCTCCGCCTCCCCTGCCGCTCATTGGCGCCCTCCCACGAGCGTGCCGATCTGCTCCCCCAGCACGGCGCGCTTCAGGTTGCCCGGTTGGGTGATATCGAAGACGACGATATCCAGGTTGTTGTCCTTGCACAAGGCGACGGCGGTCGCGTCCATCACCTTCAGGTTGCGGTTGAGCAGTTCCATGTAGTCGAGGTGACGGAACATCACCGCGTCGGGGTGGCGGTGCGGGTCCTTGTCGTAGACACCGGAGACGCCACGCTTGGCCATGAGCAGGGCGTCCGCCTCCACCTCGATGGCGCGCAACGCCGCCGCCGTGTCCGTGGTGAAGTACGGGCTGCCGGTGCCGCCGGCGAAGATGACCACCCGCCCCTTCTCCAGGTGGCGGATGGCCCGGCGGCGGATGAAGGGCTCGGCCACCTGCCGCATCTCCACCGCGGTGAGGACGCGGGTGACGAGACCCTCCGCCTCCATCACATCTTGCAAGGCCAAGGCGTTGATCACGGTAGCCAGCATGCCCATGTTGTGGCCGGTGACCTCGTGGATGCCGATGCGCCGGCTGAGGTCGTCGCCGCGGACGAGGTTGCCCCCGCCGACGACGCTGGCCACCTGCACGCCCGCCGCGGCGACATCCTTGACCTCTTGGGCGACCAGCCGCAGCACCGCCGCGTCCAGCGCGTCGGCACCGCCGCCGGCCAGCGCTTCCCCGCTGAGCTTGAGGAGGATGCGCCGGTAGCGAGGCGTCTGCGCGGTCATCGATCGGGCTGCTGCTATTCTCCTACCTTAAACCGGGCGAAGCGGCGCACCTGGATATTCTCGCCGACCTTGGCCACGGTCTCCGTGATCAGGTCCTGCACGGTGCGGCCGGCATCGCGGATGTAGGGCTGCTCCAACAGGATGAGCTCCTTGACCTGCGGGTCGTCCCGCTCTGCCGCCGGTACGTCCTCACGGGAGAGGTAGCGCGGAGCGGTGGCCGCCACCTGCATGGCCAGTTCGCGGGCCAGCTGGCGGAAGTCCTCGGTACGGGCGACGAAGTCGGTTTCGCAGTTGACCTCCACCAGTGCGCCCAGCCGGCCGTTGCCGTGGATGTAGGCTTCGACCAGGCCTTCGCGGGTGGCGCGCCCGGCCTTCTTCTCCGCCATCCCCAGGCCCGTGGCGCGCAGTAGTTCCGCCGCGCGCTCCAGGTCGCCGCCGGCCTCCGCCAGCGCCTTCCGGCAGTCCATCACGCCGGCGCCCGTGCGGGCCCGCAGTTCCATCACCTGGGCGGCAGTAATCTCGGTCGACGTGCTCACGCTTCCTCCTCCACCTCGACGGCCACGGGAAAGATCTCTCCGATCGCCGCTTCCAGCGACTCCGGCGCGCCCTCCTCCTCGCCCAGTGGCACCGCCTCGCTCTCTTCCGCGGTGACCTCGAGCTTGCGCCGCTCCTCCAGCCCTTCCAGCGAAGCGTTGGCGACGCGGTTGGTGATCAGGCGCACGGCGCGGATGGCGTCATCGTTGCCGGGGATGGGATAGTCCACCTCGTCGGGATCGGAGTTGGTGTCCACGATGGCCACCACGGGAATGGAGAGCTTGCGCGCCTCGGCGACGGCGATGTGCTCCTTCCGCGTGTCGACCACGTAGACGGCTGCGGGCAGGCGGTTCATCGCTTTGATGCCGCTGAGAAACTTCTCCAGTTTGGCGTACTCCTCGCTGATGCGCGTCTGCTCCCGCTTCGGCAGGACGTCGAAGAGGCCGCGGTTGCGCATGTCCTCGATCTCGCGCAGCCGCTCGATGCGGCGGCGGATCGTCTGGAAGTTGGTGAGCATCCCGCCGAGCCAGCGCTGGTTGACATAGGGCTGGCCGGCGCGCGCCGACTCCTCGCGAATGGCGTCCTGCGCCTGCTTCTTCGTGCCGACGAAGAGGACCTCGCCCCCCGTGGCCACCGTCTGCCGGACGAAGCGGTAGGCCTCCTCGATCAGCGGCACCGACTTCTGCAGGTCGATGATGTGGATGCCGTTCCGTTCGGTGAAGATGAAGCGGGCCATCTTGGGATTCCAGCGGCGCGTCTGATGGCCGAAGTGCACGCCCGCTTCCAGCAGTTGCTTCATCGTGACAACCGGCACAGCAAGCCTCCTTCCCCGGTTACGCCTCCGCCGCCTTCATCCCGCCGCGGCTTTCGTGACCGGGGCACCACCGCGGGCCGATCCGGAACGGCGTGTGGATTTGGGTCTCCTGGGCGGCAAAAGAGGGGGAAGGCCGCGCCTTCCCCCCGACAAACCCAGGGTTGGACGTACAAAGTCCTGCTGAGTATAACACACGCGTTCGCGGGGCTTCAACCGCCCCCAAACCACGCGTGCCGGATTGTGCTGGAGAATTGCGCGAAGAGCCCTGGCGGTGGAAGTCTAGCTGGCGGGGACGGGCTGGGCGACGCGCGGTGCCTCGCTGTAGCCGCACTCCTTGTTGATGCATTTGAGGTGGGTACCGCGCCGGCCGCGCTTTTCCACGAGCATGCCGCCGTCCCGCGGGCAGCGTTTGTCCGTCGGCCGGTCCCAGGAGACGAACTTGCACGCCGGGTAGTTGCCACAGCCGTAGAAGATGCGCCCCCGCTTGCTGCGGCGCTGGACGATCTCCCCGCCGTCCAGCGGGCAGGTGACACCGATGCCCACCGGGCGGGTATAGCGGCACTCCGGGAAACCGCTGCAGGCGATGAATTCGCCGAAGCGGCCGTGCTTGCGAACCAGCGGCCGGCCGCACTCGGGACAGGGCTCCCCGATCTCCACTTCGGGGAACTCGACCTCGACAATCTGCTTCTCCGCCTGCTTCAGGTCTTTCTCGAACGGCGTGTAGAACTCGCGCACCACCTTGACCCAATCTCGCCGCCCCTCTTCGATCTCGTCGAGTTCCTCTTCCATCTGGGCCGTGAAGTTCAGGTCCACGATGTCGGGGAAATGCTCCACCAGCAGGTCGGTGACGAGCATGCCCAGATCGGTGGGCACCAGGCGGCGGTCCTGCACGTGCACGTAGCCGCGGGTCTTGACCGTCTCCAGGGTGGGCGCGTAGGTGCTGGGACGGCCGATGCCGAGTTCCTCCAGGGCCCGCACCAACGAGGCTTCGGTGTAGCGCGGCGGCGGCTGAGTGAAGTGCTGGCCGGGGTCGACGGCCAGCAGCCGCACCGTCTGGTCCGCGGCCAGGCCCGGCAGCCACCCCTCCCCGTTCTCTTCGCCGTTCTCGACCGTCTCGCGGTAGAGCGCCAGGAACCCGGGGAAGCGCACCCGCGCCCCGCTGGCGCGAAACAGGAAGGGCCCGCCGGAGACATCCACCGTCAGCGTGTCGAACGCGGCGGAGGCCATCTGGCTGGCCACGAACCGCTTCCAGATCAACTCGTAGACGCGGAACTGGTCCCAGCGCAGGTGGGGCTTGACCTGCTCCGGCGTGCGCGCCACCGCAGTGGGCCGGATGGCCTCGTGCGCCTCCTGCGCGTTGCGCCGCGAGCGGTAGTGCCGCGGGGATTCGGGCAGGTAGGCTTCGCCGAAGGTCTTGCGGATGTACTCCCGCACCTCCTGCTGCGCGGCCGGGGAGACGCGCACAGAGTCGGTGCGCATATAGGTGATCAGACCGACGGTGCCCTCCTTACCCAGGTCGATCCCTTCATATAACTGCTGCGCCAGCCGCATCGTGCGGGAGGCGGTGAAACCGAGTTTCCGGTTGGCCTCCTGCTGCAGGGTGCTGGTGGTGAACGGCGGCGCGGGGTGGCGCTGCCGCTCCCCGGGGCGGACCTCCAGCACGCGGTAGCCCTGCCGGCGGATCTCCTCCGCCAGCGCCTGGGCCTCTGCCTCGTTGGGGATGACGTGGACGTTCTCCTCCAGCGGCGTACCGAACCGCGTACCGTCCCGGCTGACCAGCCGGGCGGTGAAGGCGGTGTCGGGCCCGTTAGGCGTGAACCTTCCTTCAATGGTCCAGTACTCCACGGGCGTGAACGCGGTGATCTCTCGCTCGCGGTCCACCACCAGGCGCACGGCCACGGACTGGACGCGCCCGGCGGAGAGCCCCCCGCGCACCTTCCGCCAGAGCAGTGGGCTAAGCTTATAGCCAAAGAGGCGGTCCAGGATGCGGCGGGCCTGCTGCGCGTTGACCAGGTTGAGATCGATATCGCGCGGGTGGGCCAGGGCGCGCTTCAGCGCGTCCTTCGTCACCTCGTGGAACTCGATGCGTCTGATCTGCTTGTTGACCGGCCGCAGCGCCTCTTTGAGGTGCCAGGAGATGGCCTCCCCCTCGCGGTCGGGGTCGGTGGCCATGTAGATGGTCTCCGCCTTCTTCGCCGCCTCGCGCAGCGACTTCAGCACCGGCCCCTTGCCTTTGATCACGATGTACTTGGGGGTGAAGTCCTGCTTCACGTCCACGCCGAGCTGGCTTTTCGGCAGGTCCCTGACGTGCCCCATGGACGCGGTGACGTCGTAGCTGCGGGAGAGGAGCTTGCGCAGCGTGCGCGCCTTAGTTGGCGATTCCACGACGACGAGTGATTTGGCCATATCCGTTCGCCAGACTACCGGCGGACCTTCGTCCGCCTCTCAGATACGTACAAACTGTTTCCCCGGAAGTTGCTGCACTAGTCCCCGCAGTTCCAGGTCGATCAGGATGGCGGCCACTTCTCCCGCCGGCAGACCGGCCAGGAGGACCACCTGATCGATGTGCACCGGTTCACCGACCACCGCCTGCCAGACTAACGCCGCGGGACCCGCCGGGAGTTCCGGCGGCTCTCCACTCGCGGTCCGGGCAGCCTGCAGCGGCAGTCCCAACTCGGCCAGCACGTCCTCCGCGGACTCCACCAGCGCCGCGCCCTGGCGGATCAGCCCGTTCGGTGCCCGGCTCAACGGGTTGAGCACGCTCCCGGGCACCGCCATGACCTCGCGCCCGGCATCGAGCGCGTGCCCCGCGGTGCTCAGCGTGCCGCTGCGTTCGTCCCCTTCCACCACGACGACGCCGAGTGCCAGCCCCGCGATGATCCGGTTCCGCTGCGGGAAGTGACCGGGCAGCGGCGGCGTGCCCAGCGGAAACTCGCTGATGACGCAGCCCTGGCGCACGATCGCTTCCAGCAGCGCGGCGTGCTCAGGTGGATAGACTACGTCCAGCCCGCACCCGAGCACGGCCACGGTCCGTCCGCCGGCCTCCAGCGCGGCCCGATGCGCCACCGCATCGATGCCGCGCGCCAGCCCGCTGACGACCGCCACACCGTGGCGCGCGAGTCCGGCCGCCAGCCGCTCCGTCACCACCCGTCCCGCGGCCGTGGCGCGGCGCGAACCGACCACGGCCACCGCGGGCTCGTCGGGTCGCAGGTCACCGCGCACAGAGATGACGGATGGTGGATCATGTATCCGCCGCAGGCGATCCGGATACCGCGGTGACGACAGGGTAACCGTCTCGATGGCTACGCCGGCGTCAATCCGGGTCAAATCTCATCCCCTACAGTAACACAGCGTGTCAAGGCACCCCGGCCGACGCGGGCATCCGCGGCACCGGCGG
>Ga0209109_10001131_pt1 | contig 14618 bp, 16 predicted proteins | sample Rifsed10ft2_FD_184004 | JGI IMG/M metagenome (GOLD analysis project Ga0209109, IMG submission 184004) | Soil microbial communities from Rifle, Colorado, USA - sediment 10ft 2 (version 2) | ecosystem: Environmental > Terrestrial > Deep subsurface > Rock core/Sediment | place: Rifle, Colorado... | reverse complement strand
CTCCACCGCAACCGCCTCGGAGCGGATGGAAGTGCGTTCGGAAAGGATAGCGGACGGGCGTCAGGCTGTGGTCAGAGCCGTGGGGTGTGACCCCCGAGCGGGACGTCAGGCTGGGATCAGACCCGTGTGGTCTGACCCCGTAGCCGTACGCTGTAGCCGTACGCTCGGCGTCGCCGAGCGCCGACGCGCTACTTCAGCTCGACCGAGGCGCCGGCTTCCTCGAGCTGGGCCTTGATCGACTCGGCCTCCTCCTTCGGCGCGCCCTCCTTGACCGCTCCCGGAGCGCCGTCGACGAGGTCCTTCGCCTCCTTCAGGCCGAGGCCGGTCACCGCGCGGACGACCTTGATCACCTGGATCTTCTTGTCGCCGGTGCCGGTGAGCACGACGTCGAAGGAGTCCTTCTCCTCCTCGGCGGCCGCGGCGCCGTCCCCTGCCGCGGGGCCGGCTGCTGCGACCGCGACCGGAGCGGCAGCAGTGACGCCCCACTCCTCCTCGATCGCCTTCTTCAGCTCGACGAGCTCGAGCACGGTCATCTTGCCGAGCGTGTCGAGCACCTTCGAAACGTCCGTTGCCATCAGTCGTCCTCCTCGTCTGACTCTTCGACAGTGGGTTCCGCAACCGGTGCGTCAGCCGCGGAGTCTTGGTCGCCAGATTCCGCCGAGGCTGGATCTGGCGGCGTCTCACCTTCGCCCGCAGCCGGCTCCGCTGCCTCCGCCGGCGCGGTCTCCACTTCCACCGCTGCCTCGGCCGGAGGCCCAGCGACCTCGCCTTGCTCTTCTAGCTGCTTTAGCCGCGCCTCGACGAGGCCGTGGAGATCGCGCAGGGGTGCCGACACGAGCGCGAGCAGCTGGGTGACGGGAGCGACGATGGCGCCCACGAGCTGGCCGCGGAGCACGTCCACCGGCGGCAGCGTGGCGAGCTGCGCGACGTCCTCGCCCGAGAGCGTCTCGCCTTCGAAGATGCCGCCCCGAAGCGCCAGGACGTTCGTCTCCTTGGCGGTCGCGGCAAGCGCCTTCGCAACGGCCGCGGGGTCGCCGTCCGACTCGATGAACGCGATCGCGGTCGGGCCCTCGAGCATCACGAGGAGCGCGTCCGCACCCGCCTTCTCTGCCGCACGGCGGGTCAGCGTGTTCTTGACGATCCGGAACTTCGCGCCATGCTCGAGCAGGACGTCGCGGAGCCCTTCGAGCTGCTTGTTCGTGAGGCCGCGGTAGTCCGTGACGATGAGCGTCTCGGCGGCGGAGAGCTGCGCGGCCAGCTCCGCGACGATCTGTTCCTTGTCCGATTTCAGCATGTCATTTCCTCCGGAAATGACTAGACCCGCTTCGAGGCGGGTCCGAACAGACGACGAAGCGCCTGGTCAACCAGCCTCGGCCGGGCCTACATCGCCTTGTGGCTCTGAGCCACAAGGCGACCGCCGGCTGTCTCGGGCGGGAGCTAGTCGGTCGTTACGCCGAGACTGTAGCGTCCTCCCTAGTGGAAGCGGCATCAGCCGATCCCGCAAGCTCCTCGGCGACGTCCCGTGTCCTCGTCGAGTCGACGTGGATCCCCGGGCCCATGGTCGTCGTCAGCGTGATCTGCCGGATGTAGCGGCCCTTGGCGGCCGAGGGCTTCGCACGAACGATCTCCTCGACGAGCGCCGCGTAGTTCTCGAGCAAGGCGCGCTCGTCGAAGCTCTGCTTCCCGATCGGGAGGTGCACGTTGCCGCCGCGATCGGTGCGGTACTCGAGCTTGCCGGCCTTCGCGTCGCGAACCGCCTTGCCGATGTCGAACGTGACGGTGCCCGTCTTGGGGTTCGGCATGAGCCCGCGCGGGCCGAGCACGCGGCCGAGCTTGCCCACGGTTCCCATCATGTCCGGCGTCGCGATCGCGACGTCGAAGTCGAGGAACCCCTCCTCGATGCGCGCGGCGAGATCGGCCGAGCCGACGACGTCGGCGCCGGCCTCCTCGGCCTCGCGCTCTTTCTCGCCCTCGGCAAAGACTGCGACCCGGACGTCCTTGCCGATGCCGTGCGGCAGCATGATCGTGCCGCGGACCTGCTGGTCGGCGTGGCGGACGTTGAGGCCCAGCCGGAAGTGGGCCTCCACCGTCTCGTCGAACTTCGCGCCCTCGAAGCCCTTGAGGAGCCGGACGGCTTCGAGCGGCGAGTACGCGCGCTCCCGGTCGATCTGGTCACGCGCGCCCCGGTATCGCTTGCCGTGCGCGCTCATGCGTCCACCTCGACGCCCATCGAGCGCGCCGTCCCGGCGATCACCTTCATCGCCTCGTCGATGTCGCGCGCGTTCAGGTCGGGCATCTTCGTCCGGGCGATGGAGCGGAGCTGCGACTGCGAGAGGCGGCCGACCTTCTCCCGGTTCGGCTCGCCCGAGCCCTTCTCGAGGCTCAGCGCCTCCTTGATGAGCACGGCCGCGGGTGGCGTCTTGGTGATGAACGTGAACGAGCGATCCTCGAAGACCGTGATCTCGACGGGCGTGATGCGCCCGTTCTCCTGCGCCGTCTGTGCATTGAAGGCCTTGCAGAACTCCATGATGTTGACGCCGTGCTGACCAAGCGCAGGTCCAACAGGCGGCGCAGGATTGGCCTGCCCGCCGGGGATCTGGAGCTTGATGATGGTGAGGACCTTTTTGGCCATCAGTCGATCTTCTTCACCTGGTCGAAGCTGAGCTCGACGGGCACCTGGCGCTCGAAGATGTCGACGAGCACCTTCAGCTTCTGCGCGTCGGGGTTCACGTCCACGATCTCCCCGTCGAAGTCCGAGAGCGGGCCGGAGGTGACCTTGACCGACTCGCCGAGCGAGAACTCGACCTGCGCCTTCTGCGCCTGCCCGCCCGCGGGAACACCGTGGTGGAGGATGCGGTCGACCTCGGGCTGCGACAGGGGGACCGGCTTCGTCCCGGCGCCCACGAAGCCCGTGACACCGGGCGTGCCCTTCACGACCGTCCAGGCGTCGTCGGTCATGTTCATGTTCACGAGCACGTAGCCGGGGAGCACCCGCTTCTCGACCTGGACCTTCTGCCCATCTTTCGTCTCGATGACCTGCTCGGTCGGGACGACGACGCGCCGGAAGGACGGCTGCTGGTTCATCGAGACGATCCGGTGCTCGAGGTTGGTCTTCACCTTGTTCTCGTGCCCGGAGTAGGTGTTGATCACGTACCAGCAAAACATCGGACTCTCCTAGAGCAGAACGCGATCGACGAGCGGGCGAAAGATCTGGTCGAGGCCCCAGAGATAGAAGCCCACGATGGCGCACGCGATGATGACCACGACGACGCCCTGGAAGGTCTGTTGGCGGCTCGGCCAGTCGACCTTCTTGAGCTCGGCGTACGACTCGCGGACGAACTGGCCTCGCTGCTTGGTCTCACGGCGGCCGGTCTGCTGCTTGACCGGCTGCTGTCCCGGCCGGACCGCGGCTTGGCGCCCGCGCCTGGTCGAGGCCCCGTCTCCGGCGGCCGCCCTCGCGGCGCGCCGCTGCCTGCGCGTCTCACGTGCCACTTACCGTGTCTCCCGATGTGGCGTGTGGCGGCCGCACCAGCGGCAGTACTTGCTCAGCTCGACCCGGTCGGGAGAGTTCCGCTTCGACTTCTGCGTCTGGTAGTTGCGCCGCTTGCACTCCGTGCAGGCGAGCGTGATCGCGACTCGGACTCCGGTTGCCATTGTTGTTCTGCCAGGTATATGGAGTTGCGGTGGGACGAAAGAGAGTGAGGTGCCGGCCGAAACTGCGTCAGTAGCGGCGGCAGGACTCGAACCTGCGACACGCGGATTATGATTCCGCTGCTCTAACCAACTGAGCTACGCCGCCGCGCGCGCCAGAGTGTAGCAGGGGTGCGCAGCGTGTCTTTCGAAGGCGTCTCGATACCCGCCGACGCCCTCACTAGGATCGCGGCCGTGATCCGGATCCCCCCGCGACAAGGCGGCTGGCTCGAGGTGATCTGTGGGCCGATGTTCAGCGGCAAGAGCGAAGAGATGATCCGACGATTGCGGCGAGCAGAGATCGCGGGTCGGCGAGTGGTGATCTTCAAGCCGCGGATCGACGACCGCTACGACGCCGTCGATGTCGTCAGCCACGCGGGCGTGCGAATGCGGGGCGTTCCCGTGTCGTCGGTGGCCGAGATCGCCGAGCGGGCCCACGGGTTCGACGTCGTCGGGATCGACGAGGTGCAGTTCTTCGAGACTTCCGTCGTCGGCTGTGCGCTCGAGCTCGCCGACGCCGGTGTTCGCGTCGTGGCCGCGGGTCTCGACCAGGACTTCCGCCGACTCCCCTTCGGCCCGATCCCCGAGCTCCTGTCGCACGCAGAGTTCGTGGACAAGCTCCAGGCCGTGTGCCATCGCTGCGGCGGTCCCGCGACCACGACCCAGCGCCTCGTCGACGGCCGCCCAGCCCCCTACTCCGGCGAGACGGTCCTGGTTGGCGCCGCCGAGCAGTACGAGGCCCGTTGCCGGGGTTGCCACGAGGCTGGCGTGGACGCCGTTCTCGCCGCCGCCTAGTAGCCTCCTAGCGACTTCGGCCGCTGACGCTTCCAGCGAGCGAGCACGCGCCGAAGGCTGCGGCGGCCGCGAGGACGATGGTCCCGCCCGGAGGCAGGTCGGCGTAGTAGGCGATCGCCAAACCGGCGAGCGCCGAGCCGAGCCCGATTGCCATGGCGAGGACGAGGGCAGAGCGCATGCTCCACGCGATGCGTCCGGCGGCACTCACCGGCAGCACCATGAGCGCCGCGACGAGGAGGATCCCGACGACGCGCATCGAGAGCGCGACGGTGACGGCGACGAGCGCGCTGAGCGCGACGTTGAGGGAGCCGATCGGCACGCCCGCGACGCGCGCTCCCTGCTCGTCGATGACCACTCCTGCCAGCGCGCGATAGAGGAGGACGACGGTCGTCAGCCCGACTGCGCCGAGCAGTGCCGTGACGGCGAGGTCCGTGCGCGTGACGGTGAGGATCGATCCGAACAGGTACTGGAAGAGATCGGCGTTCAGCGCTCCCGCCGACGATACGAGCACGACTCCCAGCGCGATCCCCGTATAGAAGACGAGTGCGAGCGCCTGGTCTCCCGCAGTTCCTCCGTACATGCGCAGGAGCTCGACTACGACTCCGCCCAAGACCGCGGCGACGAGCGCGGTCAGGATCGGCGAGACGTCGAGCAGGATCCCGAGCGCGACGCCCGCGAACGCGACGTGGCCGATTCCGTCCCCGATCAGCGACTGCCGTCGCTGGACGAGGAAGAAGCCCACCGCCGGAGCGAGCACTCCTACGACGGCGCCCGCGGCGAGCGCGAGCCGCATGAACTCATACCGGAGCATGTGAGTGCGAGGGGTCGTGCCAGAGGCCCGGGAGCTCGCCCGGAGAGCCGTCGAAGACGATCGTCCGCCGTACGAGGACGAGGCGCTGGACGAATCGCTCCACGGCACCGAACTCATGCGAGACGTAGAGGATCGTCACGCCGAGCTCGCTGTGCAGCCGGTCGAGCAGGGCCGCGAGCGAGTCCTGCGACTCGGCATCCACGCCCGTCGTCGGCTCGTCGAGGACGAGCAGCGACGGCTCGCCGGCGAGGGCCTTGGCGATGAACGCCCGCTGCTGCATCCCACCCGAGAGCGTGCGGAGGGGAAGATCCGCGCTCTCGGAGAGACCGACCCGGTCGATGGCTTCGGCGACGAGCTCGCGGTCGCGCCTGCGCAGCGGCCCTATCAGCCCGCCGGCCGCCAGCCGTCCTGCGGAGACCACCTCGCGGACTGTCGTCGGGGCATCCCCGCCGAGCTCCGAGCGCTGTGCGAGGTATCCGAGCGTGCGGCGGCGCGAGAAGCGGTGAGCCGGCTCGCCGAAGAGCAGCGCCTTGCCCTCCGTCGGCCGCTCGAGCCCGAGCACGAGCCGGACGAGCGTCGTCTTTCCTCCACCGTTCGGGCCGGCGACCGCGACGAACTCGCCCTCGCCGATGCGAAGCGTGACGTCCTCGAGCACGCGCTGGCCCGGGCGGTACCCGAACGAGACGTCATCGAGCTGGGCCGCTAGCGGCATCCGAGCGCCTCTCGCAGGGCGTCGAGATTGGCCCGCATGAGGGAGAAGTAGTCCTCCCCCGCGGCGACTTCGTCCTCCGTGAGCCCCTCGAGTGGGTTCAGCACGGCGGTCGTCGCGCCCGACTCCCGGGCAACCGCTCGCGCGAGCTTCGGCGACACGAGCGTCTCGAAGAAGACCGTCGTCGCGCCGCTCGCTGCGACCTCGTCGACGAGCGCGACGACATCTCCTGGGCTCGGCTCCGCTTCGGGGGCGAGCCCGGTGAGGGCGATTTGCTCGAGGCCGTATCGCTGCGCGAGATACCCGAAGGCAGCATGGCTCGTGACGATCTGCCGACGTTCGCAGCTCTCCAGGCCGTCGCGCATCTCCTCGTCGAGAGCACGAAGGCGTGTTTCCAGATCCGCAGCGGCGTCGACGTGGCCGAGCTCTCGGCCGATGGCCGTGACCATGTCGGCAAATCGGGCCGGGTCGAGCCAGACGTGCGGGTCGCCGTCCTCGACGGTCTGTTCGTCGAGCAGGTCGAAGGAGGGCGCGCTACGGGACTCGAGGGCGCGCTCGAGCGCGGGCTGGAAGCCGCCCCCGAGGTAGAAGACGAGATCGGCATCGTGAACGATCTCGACATCGCGCGGAGAGAGCTCGACGTCGTGAGGCTCCGCGCCCGGAGGAGTCACGTTCACGACCGTGGCCTCGCCGCCTGCGATCTCGCCGGCCGCCCAAGCCAGCGGATAGAACGCCGCGACGACGAGCGTCCCGTCCACCGCGGCGTCCTCGCGCGTCGCGCCGCCGCAACCGACGAGCGCGAGGGTGACGATCAGCGCGGAGAGCTTCCACATCGGGGCCACACGCTAGCACGTCTTTGAGAACGGGTATCATTATCGTTCGTGACGAGACAGCCGTGGGCAGAGAGCGCTCTCGAGAGCCTGCGCGCGACGAGCGGGCGCAGCGGTGGAGCACGGCGCGAGGTGGTCGAGCTCCTCGGGCGGCAGGACTGCTGCCTGTCAGCGCAGGAGATCCACGACGGCCTGCGCGACGCGGGTGCCCGGGTGGGACTGGCGAGCGTGTACCGCGCCCTCGAGAGCCTGGCCCAGGGCGATCTCGTGCAGCGGATCGACCTCGGCGACGGCGTCGCACGCTTCGAGCCGGCACACGCCGGGGGAGAGCACCACCACCACTTCGTCTGCGACGACTGCGGGAAGGTCGAGCCGTTCGAGGATCCGGCGCTCGAGAGCGCGCTCGAGCGGATCGCGGGAGGAGCCGGCTACGACGTCGACGCCCACGACGTGGTGCTGCGCGGCGCCTGCGGCGACTGCCGCCCGGCTGTCACTCGATCAGCGTGAGCAGCTTGAACATCGGGAGGTACATCGAGATGACGATGATCCCGACCATGAAGCCGACGGCGATCATCATCAGCGGCTCGATGATCGACGTGAGGGACTGGATCGACGCGTCGACCTCGTCCTCGTAGAAGTCCGCGACCTTCCCGAGCATCTTCTCGAGCTCACCGGACTCCTCGCCGATCTTGACCATCTGCGAGACCATCGGCGGAAACACGGGGCTCTCGATGAGCGGCTGCGCGATTGTCGCGCCTTCCTGCACGCGGATGCGAAGCCGCGCGGTCTCGTTCTCGACGACCCAGTTGCCAGAGGTCTGCGCCGTGATCTCGAGCGCCTTGACGATGTCGACGCCGGCTGCGATAAGCGTAGACAGCGTCCGCGACCAGCGGGCCATGGACACCTTGCGCACGACCTGCCCGATCGTCACTGGGAGCCGGAGCTTGAAGCGGTCCCAGATCCTGCGGCCGCCTTCGGACCTCTTCCAGCGCATGAACCCGTAGATCAGGGCGCCGAGGAGCGGGAAGATGATGAACCAGTAGTTGCGAAGAGCCTCGGACGCAAGGACGACGTACTGCGTCAGCGTCGGCAGGTCTCCGCCGAGCGTGTCGAAGATCTTCTGGAAGACCGGGACGAGGAACATCAGCATCCCGACGAGGACGAGCGTCGCGAAGCAGAGGACGACGAGCGGGTAGATCATCGCGCCCTTCACGCGGCGCTTGATCTTCTGCTCCTTCTCGATCTGGGTGGCGACCCGGTCGAGGACGGTATCGAGCACACCTGCCGCCTCGCCGGCCTCGACCATCGAGATGTACAGGCGGTTGAAGGTGTCCGGGTGGTGCGACATGGCCTCGGACAGGAACGCACCGCCCTCGACGCGCTCGCGCACGTCGTCGATCACGACCGAGAGCGCGGAGTCGTCCGTCTGCTGCTCGAGCACGACGAGCGCCGTCACGACGGACAGGCCCGCCTCGATCATCGTGGCGAACTGCCGCGAGAAGATCTGGAGGGACTTCGCCTTGACCCGCTTCGTCCGTCCGAAGAAGCCCCGGCGGGCGTTGCTCGTGGCAGGCGCCTTCAGCTCCTCGAGCCAGTCGGCAAGCAGGCCGCTTCCCCGCAGCGCGTCGCGCGCAGCCGAGAGATCCGTGGCCGAGATCTCGCCTGCCTGCTCGACGCCCTGGGCGTTGATCGCGCTGTACGCGTACGTCGGCATCCGCGGGCTACTTCCCGGCTTGGCTGAACTGCTGGACCTGCTCCGGCTCGGAGCCCGTGTAGAGAAGCCGCAGCGTGTAGCGGGCCCCGGTCGTGGTGTTCACGAGCGTGAGCGGCTGGCCCATCTTCAGTGCGATCGCCTGGCCACCCGTGAAGGCGCCGCCGACGACCCCGATCTGCGCCACCTTCGGCTTCAGGCTGAGGAGCACGAACGTCGGGTCGGCGCTCGGGAACCGCTTCTTCACGTCCACGGCCTCCTCCGTTCCGTTCACCCAGATCGTCGCGCTGGTCAGCCCCGAGCCACCGGCGCCCGAATCGGTCGAGCCGGACGTACCGGATGCACCGCCACTGCCGCCCGAGACCTTCACGCCGGCAGGCTCACCGTCCTGCGACGCGCCGGTGCCCTCGCCGTCCTTCACGAGCTGCACGAATGGATCGCGGCGCGCGAAGAGGCTGAAGGACGCGAGCTGCCCCTCGCCGGGCAGCGGCACGACGCCGGGAGTGAACGTCACGCCACCGAGCACGGCGTTGTCGGTGAAGCCTGTCGTGCCGGACGTCGTCCCCTGCGAGGTGGGTACCGAGTCCGACGTGGACTCGGGCGCTGCCTCGGAGCCTCCGCCGAGGAATCGAGGGGCCTGGAACGCGAGGATCGCGACGAGGACGACCCCGAGCCCGGCGATCATGTAGAGCTGCTTGCGGCTCTTGTCGGCTGCGTTCGAGGAAGTGGCCATTACGGAGTCGCTCCTGCTGCGGAGGTCCCGTCCGAGGACGGCGTGGTCGAGTCGGTGTCCGGAGTCGTCGTGGTGGTGGCCGGCACGCCGGGCAGGAGCCCGAACGCATTCAGGAGGATCCCTGCGCGGACGACCGGATAGGTCTTCTCGGCTTCGGGCTTCCCGAGCCGGACTTCGCTCACCGAGTACAGGCGGCCGAAGACGACGAGCCGGCTCTTCTTGACGGTGACGAGCCCACGGAGGTCGGAGAGGAACTTCGAGACGTCGCCGAAGCGGCCTTGTACCGTCACGGCGAGGGGCTGCGCGTAGTAGCCCGTCACCGGGATGACCGCGGTCGGCTGGAAGCCTTCCAGCGTGAGGCCGTGGGCGGCGGCGAGCCGATCGATGTCGAGGATCACGCCGGCAACGTTCGCACCCTCGGGGAGCGCCTTCGCGAGCCGGAAGACATCGCTTGCCCTCACGGTCACGGCCGCTGAGGGCCGTGCGAGCTCGGCCTTGCGCTGGGCGAGCTCGGACTGGGCGGCCGCGACCTCGCTCTCGAGGTTCGCAGCCTCGCTCCGCTTGGGCGACACGACGAGGAGCCAGAGCCCGACGACGGCGAGCGCCAGCACCGCCACGGCGATGGCGACGGTCGACCTGTTGCTCAGCTTGTCGGTCACTGGGCACCTCCCGGAGTGGCGAGATCGGCGACGATGGTGAACTCGATGACCCGCTTCTTCCCGAGGGTCGCGGGCGTCGCGCTCTGAAGCTGCGCGTTGGTCAGGCTGGGCACGGCCTGGATCCGGGCCAGAGTGCGGGCGATGGTCGCGTACTCGAGCGCGTACCCGGTGACCGTGACGCCGGTGGGCGTCGTGGGCGTGGTCGCCACCGGAGGAGGCGTCGCGGTGGACGACCCGTCCGTGGTCGCGGCAACCTCAGGCGTGGTCGGCTGCGGCGTGGTCGCGACGAGCTCGGTGAGCGAGACACCTGCGGGCAGCACCCGCGAGATGTCGCCGAGCACGCGCTCCCACGAGAGCCTTCCGCCGAGGATCTGCGCGACGGCGGTCGCCCGCATCGCCTGCTCGCCGGCCAGCGCCGGATCGATGTTCGGACGGGTCGGCTCCGGAAGCGCGGCGATCTGGCCGCGTACCGCGTCGAGCTCCGTCTGGCGATCGCCGACGGTGCCGTTCGCCTGCACGAAGAGGAAGGCGAGAGCCGCGAGCGGAACTGCAGCTGCCAGCGGCGCGGCGACTGCGAGGACCTTCGGCCGCTTCCGGATCTGGCGGGCATCCTTCGGAAGCAGGTTGACCGAGCGAGCCGGGTCGTCCTCGATCGCCAGGCCGATCGGGACGGCGAGCGATCCGATCTGGGCGTCGAGCGCCGAAGGGATCTCGGTCTGCACCGTGACGCGACCGAGCGGATCGCCGACTCTGACGCTCACGCCGATCATCTGGTGGAGCGCGTCGGCAAGCCCCTCGAGGTGCGAGGTGCCACCCGTGATCAGGATCTCGCGGATTCCGAGAGACTCCGGCTGGGTCTGGTAGAACTGCAGCGAGCTGACGAGCTCCCGGGCGAATGGCATGAGCCTCGCCCGCACTGCCTGGAGCGCGCGGCCGCGAGCGTCGGAGTCGAGCGAGTCGAGGTGCCGTCCCGGCCCGCTGAGCGACAGATGCGTGAGAATGGTGGCCGCCTCCATGAGGGGCACCTCGAGCTCCTCGGCGATCGCCTCCTGGAGCGCTCCTCCACCCCAGTCGAAGACGCGCGTGAACTCGCAGATGCCTCCGCCGGCGACGAGCAGCGTCGAAGCCTCGTGGCCGATGGCGGCGACGACAGTTGCACTGTCCTCCGTGCGGCTGCGTGCTCCGAGCGGAGGGACGAAGGCGCGGAGGAGGCCGAACGCCTCGAGATCGACGCCCGCCAGGCGCAGGCCCGCGGAGCGGCACGCCTCGATGTACGGCTCGACCTGGTCGCGCGGAGCGACCACGAGAAGCACGCGGCGCGAGACTTCGCCGGACTCCGTGTAGCGCTCTTCGACGACCCGGTAATCGAGCGCCGACTCGTGCGCCGCGACAGGGAGCACCTCGTGCGCCTTGAAGCGGACCGCGTTGTCGAAGCGACTCCCCTCGTCGACTCCGGCGATGTCGAATGTCCGGACACCGACGCGGCTCGAGGAGAGGCCGAGCCGGACGTTCTTCGCCGGCAGGTCGTGATCCTTGAAGAAGGCTTTGAGCGCGCGGGCGAGAGCCTCTGGGTCCCGGAGCTCGCCGTCCACCACGACGCCCTGCTCGAGCGGTCGCCGGGCGATGTCGACGAGGGCCGGGCTGTCCCCGTTCCCCGTCACGACGGCAGCGGCGATCTGGGAGGCCCCGACCTTGAGGCCGACGACCTTCTTCCCTCTCGCTCCACCGCGGCCGTTCCGCTTGCGCAGCGGCGCGGGCTGGTCGTACTCGTCGGCGAACGGATCCGTCGCCGAGGGCTCGGCATCGTGGAGCTCGACGTTCAGGACGGGCAGCGCAGGCTCGGCGTCTTCGGCGGGCTCGTGCTCGGGAGCGAGCTCGTGCTCGGATTCCTCGACGACCGGCTCGTCGACTGGCTCGACGAAAGCGGGCTCGTCGGCTGACGCTGCGGCCTCGTACTCGACACCGGCCGGCTCTTCGACTGCGGCCCCTTCGTCGCTCTCCGCGACGACGGGCTCGGGCTCGGTGTGCGAGTCGTCGTCCGGAACGTCTTGCTCCCCGGCCTCGCCACCTTCGTCGGCCTGCGCGAAGACGGCGGGAGCGGAATAGGCGGAATGCAGAGTCACGTTCTCGAACGCGTCGTCTTCGACGGAATCGAGCGCGTCCGGGTCCGCGTCCTCGGCCTCGGCGTCCTCGGTGGGCAGCGACTCGGTCTTGCGCCGGCGGAAGAGACCGCGGCGCGGCTTCGCGGGCGCGAGCTCCTCCTCGTCGAGCTCCGGGGCGAGCACGAGCTCGGCTTCGGCCTCGACGGCCGCGGGCTCGAGCTGCAGCTCGTCGGGCTCGCCGTCCCAGTCGAGGTCGTCCGCGAAGGGCTTCTCGACAGGTTCCCGCCGGCGGCGGAAGAGGCCGCGGCGCCGGGGCTCGGCAGGAGCCTCCTCGGTCTCGACGGCGGCGAACGCCGCGAGCGCCTCGTACGCCTGCCAATCGGCGTCGTGCTCCACGACTGCGTCCTCGTCCTCGACCTCGATCTCAGCTTCGGCCTCGACAGGCACCGGCCGGCGGCGCCGGAAGATGCCCGCGCGGCGGTACTCGACCGCGGGGGTCTCGTCGGCGTCTGCGATCTCCTCGACCAGGTCGACCTCGGCCTCGACGGGCGTCTCGACGACGGACCAGGAATGGCCGTCGCCGGCGAACCCGGCGGGGCCGTCGTCGCGCTCCGGCTCGGCGATCTCTGCTTCCGCTACCTCGAGCGTGCCCTCTGCTACGGCTTCGACCTCAGCTTCGGCGTCGGCAGGAACCGGTCGGCGGCGCCTGAGGATGCCCGCGCGCCGGTACTCCACGGCGGGGCTCTCGTCGGCCTCGGCGTCCTCGGTCGGCTCCTCGTCCCGCACGTCCTCGTCCGGGGTCTCCTCCGAAGGCCGATACCCGAACCCGAAGGGCTGCTGGGCACCGACGTCGGCGTCGGGCTCGGAGACGTCGCTCCACGCGCGGCCCTCCGGAAGCCCGTTCGGGTCAGCGGAGGTATCCGGCGCATCCAGGTCCGCCGGCTCGTTGGCCGGAATCGCACTCGCGTGCGGGCGATCGACGAAGCGGTCTTCCCAGAAGGACATGGCAGCTAGCTCCCGGCGACCCTCAGCCCGGCGCCGAGACTCGGCGAGGCCGAAGGTGCACCCTCGGTCGGCATTGCAGGAATGGGAACTCCGGCGCGCTCGAGCGCGGCGATGAGCGACTCGGGTCGGCTCGAGCGGCTGAGTGCGTCGGAAACGGTGACGACACGCTTCTCGATCAGCTCCGCGAGCGACTGCTCCATCGTCTGCATGCCGCGGCGCGTGCCGGTCTGCATGTACGAGTAGACCTGCTCGATCTTCCCCTGGCGGATCAGGTTCCGGATCGCGTCGTCGAGGAAGAGGACCTCGAGAGCGCACACGCGCCCGGTTCCGTCGGCCCGAGGCAGCAGCGTCTGTGTGACGACACCCTGGAGGGAGTTCGCGAGCTGCATCCGCACCTGGCCCTGCTGGGCGCCCGGAAACGCGTCGATGATGCGGTCGATCGTGCTCGGCGCGCTCTGCGTGTGCAGGGTCGCAAAGACGAGATGGCCCGTCTCCGCGGCGGTCAGCGCGGTCGAGATCGTCTCGAGGTCGCGCATCTCGCCGAGGAGGATCACGTCGGGGTCCTGGCGGAGCGCGCCCCGGAGCGCTTCTGCGAACCCGACCGCGTCGCCGCCGATCTCACGCTGGTTGACGATGCACCGGCCGTGATGGTGGAGGAACTCGATCGGGTCCTCGATCGTGATGATGTGGTCGCGTCGCGTGGCGTTGATCTCGTCGATGAGCGCCGCGAGCGAGGTCGACTTTCCCGAGCCGGTGGGGCCCGTGAAGAGCACCAGGCCGCGGGGCTTCGTCGTGAACTCGTGCAGCGACGGTGGCAGGCCCAGCTCTTCGAGCGAGCGAATCGCGGTGGGGATGAGACGGAACGCGGCTGCGAGCGACTCGCGCTGGTAGTACGCGCCGACGCGGAAGCGGCCGAGGCCCCGGACGCCGTATGCGAAATCGAGCTGCCGGTTGAGCTCCAGCTGCTTCTGCTGCTCTGTCGTGGTGACGCGATAGAGGAGCTGCCGGGTCACGTCGGGGTCGAGCACGGGGAAGTCGCTCAAGGCCTCGATGTGCCCGTGCACGCGCACGACCGGATGGGAGCCGGCGGTGATATGGATGTCGGAGGCTCCGAGCTCCACGGCGCGCTCGAGGAGCACGTCGATAGAGAGCGGTACGTCCGACGCCGAGTGTCCGGCGGCGTGCTGGGCGGCTACGCCGGAGGTGGGGCTCGTCATCTCCACGAGCCCGTCTATCGGCAGCGAGCGGCCCCGGCTTGAGGGTCTGCAACCGGCACCCGAGCCGGGCGCGGATCGGACCAGTGCACCCGGTCCTCTACGAACTGCCCGACTCCCCCAGTTTGGGGGACTCCATCACCCGCAGATCACCCGATGTGGGGAGGAACGAGATGGGTGCCCTGCCGATGCTCTGGCTGTGGTTTCCCTCCATCCACTCCGAAGGGAGCGTTTCATGCGGTTCATCCAGAAGGCGCAGCAGCGCCTCCGCGGTGAGGAGTCGGGCTTCACGCTCATCGAGCTCCTCGTCGTTCTCATCATCATCGGCATCCTGCTCGCCATCGCCGTCCCGTCCTACC
>Ga0209109_10001130_pt1 | contig 14619 bp, 16 predicted proteins | sample Rifsed10ft2_FD_184004 | JGI IMG/M metagenome (GOLD analysis project Ga0209109, IMG submission 184004) | Soil microbial communities from Rifle, Colorado, USA - sediment 10ft 2 (version 2) | ecosystem: Environmental > Terrestrial > Deep subsurface > Rock core/Sediment | place: Rifle, Colorado... | reverse complement strand
ACACAGGTGTATCTTGAACGGAGCCTATGCCCCGGAAGCACGCAAGATCGATTCCCACCGCCCCAAGTAGAGAGCATTTTCGGCCCAAGGAGTGGGCCATCATCCAGAAGTACCGGACGCCGCGGCAGGTGCAGCAGTTTCTCCGGGCCCTACCCTACAATTGGGAAAGGACAGGAGAGACCCTGCGGACGTTTCGTGGCGCAGTCCGGCACTGGCAAGCGCATTGCCTCGAGGCGGCCGTGACGGCGGCGACCATCCTCGAGCAGCATGGCTACCCACCGCTGCTTTTCGACTTCCAGTCGCAGGACAACCTCGACCACGTCGTCTTCCTCTTTCGCCATCGGGAACGCTACGGCACCGTGGCGCGTTCGCGTGACGCCGGGCTACACGGGCGCAAACCCGTGTACCGGTCGCTCCGGCAACTGGCGATGAGCTACGTGGATCCCTACGTGGATGGCTCCGGGCGCATCATCGGATACGGGGTGCTCGACCTGCGGACGCTCCGCCGATCCAACTGGCGACTCTCCTCAAGAAACGTCTGGGCGGTGGAACGGGCCTTGATCAGGATGCCCCATACAAAGCTGAAGACATCCGACCGTCGGTACCGAGCAGTGCTCCGGCGATACCTTGCGTTTCGGAAGAAGCACCCCGACAGGCCCGCCACGTTCTATGCGAACCGGCATCAGTGGTTGTAGCGGGCACACCCTCCTTCACCGCCAGGCAGAAGCTCTGAAGATTTCCTCTAGGTGGTCCCCCCGGATAGACGTGGATCATAACAGAAATCGGACAGGTGATTGCCGAGGACGGGTGTATACTGGGACAGTTACCTGCCCTTTGGGGGACGGAGGGAGACGAGCGGGGGTGTCCGTAGACTTGTGAGTCTGAAGATTCCAAGAACAAAAAAGAGGGGTCGCCTCGTCATGGCCGGGGGCCCTACCGTGCGGGCGCTGGGAGAGTTCGGTCTGCTGAGGAGGCTCCGCGCGAAGGCTCCGCCTCTGCCCCCTGAGGTCCTGGTCGGGATGGGGGATGATGCGGCCATCATGCAGCCGTCCCCTGGCCTCGCGTTAGTGGCCACGGTAGATGTCCTGGTGGAGGGAAAGGACTTCCGCTGGGAATGGTGCCCTGCGGAGGCCGTGGGACACAAGGGGCTCACCGTAAGCTTGAGCGATGTCGGGGCCATGGGGGCGATTCCGAAGTACGCTCTCGTCGCCTTGGGCCTTCCCGCGAGGACACCCGTGAAGCGCGTGGATGGTCTCTACCGGGGGATCTGGGGGGCAGCAAAGGCAGCAGGGGTTGCAGTCGTAGGGGGGGATCTCTCGGAGGCTTCTCGTCTCATCCTCGGCGTGACCGTCATAGGAGAGGGGGAAGCACATCACCTCGTTCGCCGCTCCGGGGCAAAGGCTGGAGAGACCATCTGGGTCACCGGTCCTCTCGGGAGGGCCGCAGCGGGACTATGCGCCTTGAAGGCAGGGTACCGGGTTGAGCGTTCAGCGATGAAGGGCAGGCGGGGGACGCGCATCCCGCCGAAGACCCGGAAGGCCCTCCGAGAGACGATGCAGGCCCAGCTCTATCCCAGTGCACGTTATCGAGAGGGGAGGGTCCTGGCCGAGACCGGGATCGCCACGGCCATGATCGATCTCAGCGATGGGCTCGCCTCGGATCTCACGCGGCTAGCGGAGGAGAGTGGGGTGGGGGCTCGGATCTTCGCTGACCGGATTCCTGTGGATCTGTCCACGCGGCAGGTGGCCGAGCTTGTCGGGCTGGATCCCTTGAGGCTGGCGCTGGGCGGGGGTGAGGACTTTGAACTCCTCTTCACAAGCGGAGCCGCTTCGGTAACGATCGAGGGGGCCCTTGTCCGCAAGGGCTTCGCCCGGCCCCATGCCGTCGGCGAGATCCGTCCCGCCGACGAGGGGCTCACCCTCGTCGCCCTTCGGGGAAGGCGGGAACCGCTCGGAAGGGGATTTGAACATTTCCGTTAGGTCTGTCTTCCATCCTCCCCCTGGCGATCCATCAGTCGGATCCTCACCTTGACAATGCTCCGCCTATCCGACGCGGCGACGACGAAGCGCATGCCCCGATACTGAACCTCCTCCCCGGTGTCGGGGATCTTCTGAAACAGGTGGAGGAGGAACCCGCCCAGGGTTTCGTATTCCCCTTCGGGGAGCTGGATCCCGAGCTCTTCGCGGAGCCGCTCCACTTCGAGCCGCGCATCGACAAGGTAGGAGCCGTCGGGGAGGCGTTTCAGGGGAGGCGGCTCCTCGTCGTATTCATCCTCGATCTCGCCGACGATCTCCTCCAGGAGATCCTCGATCGACACGATGCCCACCACCCCGCCGTACTCGTCCACCACGGCCGCCATGTGGAACCGCCCCCGCCGCATCTCCTGGAACAGGTCGGCGACGAGTTTTGTCTCTGGAACATAGTGCGCCGGGCGGATGAGCGGTGCGAGGGGCGTCTCGGGGTCGGCCGAGAGGAGGTCGAAGGCGTGGACGATGCCGACGATCTGGTCGATGCGCTCCTCGAACACAGGGATGCGAGAGAACTGGTGCTCACTCACCACCGCCACGGCCTCGGCCACCGTCGCGGAAGCGGGGACTGCCACCGTCTCGATGAGAGGGATCATGGCCTCCCGAACAGTGGTCTCGCCAAAGTCAATGATCTTGTGGATCATCCGCCGCTCGCCCGTGTCGAGGTCGGCCTGATGTCTGCCTTCCTGGACTAGGAATTTCAGCTCCTCGCGGGTGATGTAGGGGTCGCGCTCGGACGGGGCAATCCTGAGGGGGGTAAGGAGCAACGTCGAGGCGCGGTGGACAATGGTGGTGAGTGGGGCGAAGAGGCGCAGGCAGAGGTGAAGCGGCGGCGCCAAGAGGGGCGCCAGGCGATCGGCATGCTGCCGGAAGTAGGCCTTGGGGACCATCTCGCCGAAGAGGAGGACCAAGGGGGCGAGGAGTACCGTCGCGTAGTACTCGCGGCCCTCTCCGAGGAGGAAGAGACAGAGGACGGTGGCGGCCGTCGAACTGGTCACGACACACAGGTTGGTCCCGACCAAGGTCGTTGCCAGGAGTCGGTCCGGTCGCTGGAGCAGCCGCTCTGCCACCTGGGCCCCCGTCACGCCCTCTCCCGCCAGGTGGCGAATCTTGATCCGATCGCACGAGATCAGGGCCATCTCCGAGCCGGAGAAGAAGGCCTCCAGGAGGAGAAGGCACCCGATGAGGATGACAAGGAGAGGGATCATGCCGTGTACTCCTGTTGCGGGGGCTGGTCGAACTCGTCGGCGATCTCCCCGACGAGCTCTTCCAGGAGATCCTCGAGGGTCACGAGCCCGGCGGTGGCGCCGTATTCGTTGACCACAATCGCCAGATGCCGGCCGCGCCGCTGGAACTCTTTGAGGAGCGTGTCGATGCGGGTAGTCTCCGGGATGAAGAAGGGGGGGCGGAGCAGGGAACTCAAGGTGGGCGGGGGTGATCCCTCCGCCTTGACCCGGAGCAGGTCCTTGGGACTCAGGATGCCCACGATCCGGTCGATGGTCTCTTGGTAGACCGGGATCCGGGAGAAGGCGGCCTTCGTGATGGCGGCGACCGCCTCATCAAAGGAGAGGTGTACATCGAGGCAGAACATGTCGCCGCGGGGGGTCATCACCTGGCGGACCGGTACCTCGGCGAATGCCAGCACGCGCTCGATCATCTTGTGCTCGGTGGGCTCCACGACCCCTTCCTGGCGTCCGACATCCAGGATCACCTTGAAGTCTTCTTCCGAGACTCCTGACGGACTCAGGGCGGCCGGGACCCCGAGGACCCTCAGGCAGAGGTCGACCATCCTCTTGAGGACGGCCTGGAGCGGGGTGATGAGGAGCGAAAAGAGTTCAAGGGGCCGCGAGACGAGATACGAGACCCGTTCCGCATGAGCGACCGCCAGCATCTTCGGGGTGAGTTCCCCGAAGATCAGGATCAGGGGGAGCATGAACAGAGGTGCAAGCCAGGCCGTTTGCGCGCCCCAGACGTGAAGGATGAGGGTCGTCATGGTGACCGAGGCGGTAATGTTGACCAGGTCGTTACCGATGAGGATGGTGACGATGGTCCGGATCGGACGTTCGAGGAGCTTGAGGACCCGGCCTCCCCGCTGAGGTTCGGTTTGGGCCAGGCGCTGCAGCCGCAAACGGCTGAGCGAGAAGAGGGCGGTCTCCGCAGCCGAGAAAAAGGCAGACAGGGAGAGAAGGAGGAATAACCCGATCAGATAGGAGAGCGTTGTTTCGTCCAAAGATCCGATCTGCTCACAACCCGATGACCCCCTGAGCCCTTGGTCAGCATGGGGCCAGGGTGCTGGTACATAATTTGCACGTAAAAACCGGTAGATCCATTGGGGTTGTAATCCAGCGTCACGTATGATATCAGTTCACAAAAGCGTTGTAAAGACCAGGCCGGCGGAGACAAAAGCTATGCGCATCGGGAACAAAATTCTCCTGGGCTTTCTGGCCGTGATCTTGGCCATCACGCTCATGGCCACCCAGGATTACCTGACCATCTTCACCAGCCTGTTAGTGGGCGGGGTGGCCTCCAGGATTCTCAGCCGGATGATCGCGCACAGAATGGAAGAGCTGGTGGACGCCACGCGGGTCATCAGCCAGGGGGACCTGACGAAGGAAGTCACCGCGGACTCCCAGGACGAGCTGGGCCAGCTGGCCGACGCCTTTAATCGCATGGTCGTCAGCCTCCGGGAGGTGGTCCGCGAGACGAAAGGGATGACGGACAAGGTCAGCCAATCGACGATGGCCTTGAGTGACACAGCCGCGGCCACGAACCAGGTCGCCGAGGAGATCGTCACGCAGGTGCAACAGATTGCGAGGGGGGCGGAGAGGCAGGTGGTGCTGGTCGGCGATGGATCCCGGGTGGTGCATGAACTGGCCCACTCCGCCAACGAGATTGCCGCCCGGTCGCGCTCTGCGGCCCAGGCGGTGGCCGAGGCCGGGGACACGGCCGAGTCGGGGGGGAAATCCGCTCAGGAGGCTGTGAGGAAGATGGGAGAGGTCTTCAGCCTCTTGGAGCGCCTGGCCGGGGGGGTCAAAGGCTTCGGGGCGAAAACGCAGCAGATTGGGAGCATCGTCGATCTCATCACCCGGATCGCCCACCAGACTCATCTCCTGGCCCTCAATGCTACCATCGAGGCAGCGCGGGCCGGCGAGCACGGACGGGGCTTTGCGGTGGTCGCGGATGAGGTCCGGAAGTTGGCTGGCGATGCGGGGTCCTCGGCAGAGCAGATCGCCAAGCTGGCCCAGGAGATTCGCGAGGAGAGTGGCCAGGTCCTGACCTCGATGGAGATGGCGGGGAAGGGGATCGAGTCGGGGCGGCAGGTCCTCCAGTTCACCGAGAAGGCCTTGCACGAGATCGTGCGCACGGTGGTCCAACAGGTCAAGCGCGTGCAGGAGATCTCTCCTCTCGCCGAGCAACAGACCCTGGGGGCCAGGGCGTTGGTGAAGACGATCGATGAGATTGCCGAGGTCGCTCGAGAGCATGCCCTCTCCACGCAAGAGGCCTCGGCGGCGACCCAGCTGCAGATCTCGTCGGTAGAGCAGATGGCCTTGGGCGCTCAGGAACTCAGCAACATCGCGGACAAGCTGCGCGAAAGAATCTCTCGGTTCAAGGTCAATGCATGAGCGGGTAGAGAGCCTCGCCGCTTCAGAGGGTCGCCTCTTCGTTCTCCTCCAGGTGCGGGGGGAACCGTTTGCCCTTCCGTCAGAGCAGGTGCGGGCCGTCAGCCCGGTGGGCCGGATCACGCGAATCCCCCATGCCCCCCGGGAGGTCCGGGGTGTGACGAACTGGCGGGGAAAGGTCCTGACCCTCTACGATCTGGGAGAAGCCCTGGGGCTGGAGGGAAAGCCTGGTCTCGCCTCCTATATCGTGGTGCTCGCCCCGGAAAAGGAGGATGTCGACGTGGGGGTTATGGCTGAACAGGTCCGGGAGGTTCGCGCGATCCCCGACGAAGCCCTTGAGGCTCTCTCCTCAACCAGGGGCCTCTGCCACGGGGTCATCGACCTGGAAGGCCTCCCCGTGATGGTCCTCGATCCGAAGACCCTCCTCGATCGTCTGGCGATGGCAGTCCTGTCCGCCTCGTCCCCTCGATAACGGGGTCTCGCCGGTGGATCTCAGCAAGTACCTGCCAATCTTCCTGAACGACTCCCGAGAGCATTTGCAGCGGATGGATGAATTTTTGCTCCGGTTGGAGCGGCATCCCGAAGACCAGCAGGCGATCGACGCTCTCTTTCGGTCTGCGCATTCCGTCAAAGGGATGGCGAGTACGATGGGCTTTGAGGAGCTGTCCAAGATCGCCCATTCCCTTGAAAGCTTCCTCGATCCCTATCGCAGGGGCGTTCAGCGGCTCGACCGCCAGGCCATCGACCTCGTGCTCCAAGGGGTGGACCTCCTCCGCAAATCGATCGAGCAGGTGGCCGGTGGGAAGGGCCCCGGGGAATCGGCGGGAAAGAGCGGAGAGGCGGGCGGGTCGTCAGCGTCGTCCCCTCCGCCTCCCGTGCAGGGGGGGGCGACCCGGCGCGAGGGGATGTTGCGGGTGGCTCCAGAACTCTTGGATGATCTGATTGACCTCACCAGCGAGCTCCTCATTGCCCAGGAAGATCTGGGGAACGAAGAACGGGTCTTCAAATTCCAGGCGCTCATTCAGGCCGTGGGCCATCAGGCCATGCAGCTCAGGATGGTTCCGCTGCAGACGGTCGCTGATCGGTTCCCTCGGATGACCCGCGATATGGCCAGGCAGGGGGGCAAGGAAGTGCTCTTTGAGATCCAAGGCAGGGATGTGGAGATGGATCGGGCGCTGTTAGAAAGCCTGGCCGACCCGCTGATGCATCTGCTCCGAAACGCGGTGGATCACGGGATCGAACGGCCGGAGGAGCGCGTCCGCGCCGGAAAGTCGGCCGAGGGGAAGGTGCATCTCGAGGCCTCGAGGCGAAAGGATGGGGTCATCATCCAGGTGGTTGATGATGGCCGGGGGATCGACCCGAACACGATCCGCCAGGCCGCTGTGACTCGGGGACTCCTTTCGGAGGACAAGGCGCAGACGCTGTCGGAGCCCGACCTCCTCCGGCTGCTCACCTTGCCGGGCTTCACCACGAGAGCGGAGGTCTCAGAGATCTCCGGGCGAGGCGTCGGGTTGGATGTGGTCCAATCCATGGTCCAGTCGCTCCAGGGAAGCGTGTTGATAGAGTCCGTGCCTGGGCAGGGGACCACCGTCACCCTGAAGCTTCCCTTGACGCTGCTCCGCCTCCCGGTCCTCTTGGTCCAGGTGGGTGATGAGACGTACGCCATTCCCGTCACCCAGGTGCGGGCGAACCTGGACTGCCCTCCCGGAAGGATCAGGCCGACGGACGGGCGAGAAATCTTGTTCCGCGGGGAGGACGAGATCCCCGTGTTCCGTCTGCGCCGTCTCCTGGCCCTACCCGAATCCGCCATGAGCCCCTTCGTCGTCCTGGTTGATTCCAAAGGGAAGGATGTCGGGCTGATGGTGGACAAGATTCTGGAGTATCGCGAGGTGGTGGTAAAATCGTTCCGATCTCCGCTGAGGGGCCTGAAGGGACTCGGCGGGATGACCATCCTTGGGGATGGCGTCGTGGTCCCGATCTTAGATCTCGAGACGCTCTTGCCCTAAGGAGGCACGGCGGTGGACCCGGACGGGATTGCGCTCAAGCATGAGACCCTGCGATCCTTCCTCGGGGAAATGGGTCATGTCCTGGTGGCCTTCTCTGGGGGCGTGGATAGCACTCTGCTCCTCAAGGTGGCGCACCAGGTCTTGGGAGAGAACGTCCTGGCGGTTACCGCCGTGTCCGAAACGCTGCCGCCCGGGGAGCTCGAAGAGGCTATGACCCTCGCGGCCTCGATCGGCGCCCGCCATCGGATCATCCGGTCAGAGGAGATGGCAAACCCCGCCTTCCACGTGAATCCCCGGAACCGCTGCTACTACTGCAAGGAAGAGCTCTATAGCAGGCTCACCGCCCTGGCCAGGGCCGAGGGGATCCCCTATGTCCTCGACGGTTCAACGGTAGACGATCTCAATGATCACCGGCCCGGCCGACAGGCGGCGAAGGAATTTCAGGTCCGTTCCCCCCTGATCGAGGCGAAGCTGAGCAAGGCCGAGATCCGTGAGCTCTCTCGCACGCTCGCCCTTCCCACGTGGGACAAGCCGGCCATGGCCTGCCTCTCATCCCGCTTCCCGTACGGGACTCCCATCACGGGTGAAGGCCTGAGACAGGTGGGGGGAGCCGAGAAGGCGCTCCACGAGCTTGGCTTTCGGCAGGTCCGGGTCCGACATCACAACGAGATCGCCCGGATCGAAGTGGGAGCGGAGGAGATCCCCCGCCTGCTCGACCCTGAGGTGGCTCGTCAGGTTGTGGAAGCATTGAAGGCAACCGGCTACACCTATATCACGGTCGATCTCGAAGGGTATCGCACCGGCAGCCTCAACGTTCCCGTGTCCCGCCCGAACGAGTCCTCATAGGCTCTTCCACGAGGCGGCGCCCTCGTACTTCCGCTCTCCCGGACAGCGCACTGATGAAGGCGAAGAACACGTCGCCAAGCTCCACAACCACCTGGGTTTTGCCATCAGGGTCCTCCGGCCTCGCGGCTCCCGCGTGCCCCGAGAGCTTGGATGAGGATCTTGAGGGCTTGCTCAGCGGGTGGATTGACGGCGAGGAATTCCATCATACTCTCGAAGCGTGGGTCCTCATCTCGTCCGCTGCTGATTACCCGACTGTTCACCACTCGACACCGAATGGTTAACAGCTCCCCCTTCGTCTCCAGCTGGAGGAAGCACGGACTCTGCGCCTCAAGCATACCCTGGTGTGCTACGAGCGCTCCCCTCAGGGTTACATCCAGCGCCTCTGCCATCTGGAGGGTCATGATGCCCTCCGTCATGCCGGCAATGCGAAGGCGTCGAGGGTTCTGTCTCTGCCGGGCGGGACGCGTATGGCGTTTGCCCAGTGCTCGCTTCATAATCTCACGGGCTCCTCCCCTCGCCGGGTGGAATGGCTCAGCGGCCCCAAGAGGCCTCGGGTGGCTTCGGGTGAGGCGATGACACGCAGGCGGACTGGAATCACGCCGGGACCTATAGCCCCGAGGACGCGGGCGGCGGCATAGGAAAGATCCAGAATGCGGCGGCTTTTGTGGGGGCCGCGGTCATTGATCCGCACCTTCACGCTTCGCCCGTTGGCCGAGTTCTCTACGACGACCCACGTGCCGAAGGGTAGGGTTCGGTGGGCGGCGGTCATCTGATACATGTCAAAGATCTCCCCGCTGGCGGTGCGTCGGCCGTGGTACGGATGGCCATACCACGAGGCCTCGCCCGTCTCCTCGTGGCCAACGAATACAGGATGAGGTGCTGGAGCCGCGGTCGGAGGTGCAGGCCGCGGCGAAGCACACGCAGCCAGGAAGATGACCAGCGTCGCTGGGGTGCCGAACCACACGATTCTCCGGATTTTCATCCACGTCATCGAGCCTTCCTCGGCAGTGGGGAATTTCCACTGTGCCCTGGACGGGAGAGCTAGCAACTTTAGTGCCATGAACGCAGCTCTCTCAGGAAGTCTACTCCCCTCCGTAGAAAACCGAGCTCGGTTCAGTCGATAACCCCACATGGTCATTGACTGGGGCCCCGTTATTGCCTAAGCTCACCCCACGGGGCAGGGGGGAGGAGAACTGAGGCGAAAGGGAGGCACCATGAAAACGATCCCGATATTGATTGCGCTCCTTGTGTGTGTTCCCTCTTTCGCTTACGGCGGAGAGGTGTACGGGACTCTGACAGAGGGGGACAGGTCTGTTGGGGGAGGAGCCCAGGTCGAGGTCACATGTGCTGGGAAAACCTATCCGCCCAACACCACAGACCAGTATGGTTCCTATCGTCTGTACGTGCAGGAGAAGGGGAAATGCACCCTCAAGGTGCATTACAAGCAACAATCTCCATCGACTGAAATCTCCTCGTATGAAAGGTCCGTGCGCTATGATCTGGTCCTGGAGAAAAGGGATGGACAGTACATGCTGCGGAGGAAGTAGGGATGGGTGATACAAAAAGGGACGGATGGGATAAGGCGGCGATCATCCTGCAGCCGGTGGGGGGCCTGTTGGCCGCCCTGGCCGTAGTCGGCCTGGGATTCTTCGCCTCCAACTTTCTCGAGCGCCGGCAGGCGCTCGACACGAATGTCCGGCTCTACTCCGAGCTCATGAGCAAGAGAGAAGAGGCGGAAAGCGCCCTGCGGAAGGATATGTTTGTGTCCATCATCCAATCCTTCCTCCAGCCCGCATTGGCCTCGCTCGACACCAAGGTGCTGAACCTCGAACTGCTCGTCTATAATTTTCACGAATCGCTGAATCTCAGGCCACTTTTCACGCATCTGAAAAAGCAAGTCGCCGGTTCCAAGGACGGTGCGAAACAGGAATACCTGGAGCGTCTGGATAAGGCGGCGAGAGAGGTCGTTCGAAAGCAGATGCTGGTGTTGGAGGGGGCTGGAAAGAAATTTGATCGCACGATCGATCTGGAGACCCTGTGGAAGACCCCAGGAGGCATCCCGCTTGAAGAGGCGACGCTGACGCTAGAAAACATCAAGAGGGATTTCAGGATTTTTGTGATCGAGGCTCATTCGAAGACCAAGGAAGTCAAAGTCAGGTTGGAGATCAGGACGCACAAGGAGCCTCCGGCAGGCGTGGAGACCAATGTCGTCGAATTCGGGGTGGGATTCTTTGACTTTCCGATTATTGACAACACGCGCCTTTCCAATGATCAGCGCTGCGCCATCGTGCTGGCGGCCTTTGGCGAATCCAGCGCGGACATCACGGCCATCTATTTCCCGGGATCCTATGCGAGCCTCAAGGAGAAACCGTATTATCAAGAGGTAGTACACAATCTGCTGAAGGCAAACCAATTCCTTGGCGAGAGCAAGACGCGGTAGGCGTGAAATAAAATTGGGGGAGGGGTCGTCTAATGGGGTGACATTGGGAACAGACCGGCCCTGCGGCGGGCGGCCGCTCGGGCCCTGGGTGGGCAAAGGAGGGGAACAAGCATGAGACGCCTCGCAGTCGGCCTCGTCATCGGGAGCCTCGTGCTGGGCGGGATGGCCCTGCCCGCCGAGGCAGGACACTGGCATCGCGGCTACCACAAGTATCATCACCAGGGGCATGGCGGCGGGTACTTCGCCGGGGGCTTCCTGGCTGGTGCGGGCACGGTGTTGGTCCTGAACGCTCTCGTCACACCCCGGGTGGTCTATGGTCCCCCGGTCGTCTATGCCCCGCCAGTTGTCTATCAGCCGGTCTATTACCGGGCCCCGGTCTGCCAGGACGTGTGGGTCCAGGAGCGCTGGGAGCTCCGACCCCAGCAGCAGAACAACTTTACCACGTACTATCAGGTCTTGGTGCCAGGGTACTGGCAGCGCTACTGCTCCTGACACTCCCCTATACCAACCAGAAGGCCACCTCTTTCGAGGTGGCCTTCGTTGTTTCCAACCACGAGCCAAGACATCCGGGTTAAGACCTCACGGCCCTCCGGCCTCGAACCCCCCGTTGGCCCCGAAAGATTGGACGATGTTCCTGAGGGCTCGCTCAGCCGCTGGGCTGACGTCGAGGAACTCCACCATCGTCTCATAATACGGGCCTCCATCTGATCGGACGGAGCTCACCCGACTGTGCACCACGCGGCAACGGATGGTTGACAGGTCCCCGTTCGTCCCCAGTTGAAGAAGGCAGAGGCTCTGCGGCGGGAACGTATCCTGCTGCTCTACGAGCGCTCCCCACTGGGTCAAATCCAGCACGTCGGCCACCTGGAGGGTTGGGATCCCCTCCACAGTCCCACAAATGCGAAGACGCGGACGCTTCTCGGTGAGCAGGTCGTTCTGCAAGGATAAGGTCACGTGTGTTGTTGGCCTCGGATCAATACTCAGGGTCCCCAGAAGCATCTCAGGGCGCCGGCACCCTCCCCGTGTGCCCCGGAAATGCGTCGAGAACTTATCTTCCCTCGGTCCCCCTGTCAATGAAAAAGTCGTGACGAGATCATTGCAGTATGGCGCGGGCTGCCTCGACGGCTGCCGTCATGATCTCAGCCGGTGGGAGCCTGCCCATCTCGGCCAGGCGTCGGCAATCCTCGTATTCGGGGGCCAGGTGGATCGGGCGGCCTTGAAGTCGGCCCACCTTGACGCGCACCTGGCCAAAGGGGGTCTCCACCGTCAGCACCTCCCGCGGAAGCGTCTGCCGCTGCGTTCTGCGGAATCGGACACCGAAGGTGCTGCTGTAGCTCAAGAGGATCGGTCCGATGCCCTCCTCAAGGCCGGCTGGAACGATCGCCGAGATGACCGTGGCAGGTCGGGACTTCTTCATGATGATCGGGGTCAGGAACACATCGAGGGCTCCCGCTGCAAAGAGCGCCTCCATGAGTGGTTCGAAGAGCTGGGGGTTCATGTCATCAATGTTCGCCTCGACGACCGTCACGTCATCCCTGTCGAGGTCGTCGATCCTTTCGCCGACAATCAGCCGGAGCAGGTTCGGCCGGTGAGCGAGATCCAGGCTGCCCGCCCCGTAGCCGACTTGACTGATCTGCAGCGGAGGGAGGGGCCCGAACCCCTTCGCCAGGGTCGAGACGATGGCCGCTCCCGTTGGTGTGGTCAGCTCGGCCTCGACCGGGCTCCCATAGACCGGAACGCCTCGAAGAAGATGGGCAGTCCCCGGCGCCGGTACCGGGAGATCGCCGTGGGCCGTCTGGATCCTCCCTCCGCCCAGGTTCAGCGCCGAGGCATGGATCTCCCGAATTTCGAGCGCGTTCAGCCCAACAATGGCCCCCGTCACATCGACAATTGTGTCCACGGCCCCGATTTCATGGAAGTGAATCCGCTCCACCGGAAGGCCGTGGACAGCCGCCTCGGCTTCTCCCAGGCGCTCGAGAATCCGGCGGACCGGTGCCAGAGCCGTCTCAGGGAGGTCGGTCCTTTCGAGGAGGGCGAGAATGTCGGAGAGATGGCGGTGGGGGCGCGGGTCTGGAGGGGTGATGACCTGGACCCGGGTCCCGATCAGGGCGCCGCGCCTGACCTTCTCTGCCTTGAGATCCACACCCGGAAGCTTGAGCCGTGCAATCTCAGACCGGAGCACCTCCAGGGAAAGCCCGGCATCTACCAGCGCCCCCAGGATCATGTCGCCGCTGCAGCCGCTGAAGCAGTCGAAGTAGGCGATCCGCATGTTCACTTTGAGCAGTCAGCAGCGAGACACATGAGACGGGAGACCCGAGACCCTAGTCTCAAGACTCAAGTCTCCAGTCTTTAGTCCAGTCGCTGACAGCCGACAGCTTCATTTTTCGCCCAGAACGTTGATCCGGTGGGCGAGCACGCCGGCCCCAAAGCCGTTGTCGATGCCCACCACCGCCGTGCCGGCGGCGCAGGAATTGAGCATGGTGAGAAGCGCCGACATGCCCCCGAAGCTCGCCCCGTAGCCGATGCTCGTGGGAACGGCGATCAGCGGTTTGGCCGTGAGCCCCCCCACCACGCTGGGAAGGACGCCATCCATTCCCGCCACCACAACGAGGACCCGGGCCGCGTGGAGCTCGGCCCATTTGTTGAGAATCCGGTGCAGTCCGGCAACCCCGACATCGTACTGCTTTTCGACCCGGCTTCCTAAGAACTCGGCGGTCACCTTCGCCTCCTCGGCGACCGGGATGTCGGCGGTCCCGGCGCTCATCACCAGGATGGTCCCTGTGGTCGATGGCGTCTGCCCTCGGCGGACCACAACGGTGCGGGCCAGCACGTTGTACTCGGCGGACCGATCGACCTTCGCAATGGCGCCATGCACCTCTTCGCTGGCCCGCGTGGCCAGGAGGCTGCCGTGCTGGCGGAGCAACCGTTCGGCGATCGCCGTGATCTGTTCGATCGTCTTGCCGGGACAGAAGAGGACTTCAGGAAAGCCCTGGCGCAGGCTCCGGTGGCTGTCCAGGGTCGCGAAGCCCAGCTCCTCGAACGGTAGGACCTTCAGCCGATCAAGGGCCTCGTCGGTCGAGAGCTTCCCTGTTTTCACGGCCTCCAGGACGGCTTTGAGGCGGGTTGCATCCATTGGCAGCTCCTGTTTGATCCGCGAGAAGGGTAACATACACGATAATGTACTGCAATTCCTGTCCTGATAGGGGTTTGTACGGCCCAGGGGTGTGAGGCACGACGAAGGAGCATGGGAAAGTGTTGAGTGGGGTATCACCAATTCCAAAGAGGCGTTAGGCTGACGAAGCATCCGAGGGCGATTTGTCAATCTTCATGGTGCTTCCTCCTTTCCTTCTCCATCGTCGCGCCAGCGGCGCGCATCGTGCATCGCGCGGGCGGTACGTACGACTTCGTTCAAGGATCCGGTTCGGTATCCCTGCAAGTCAACGGCAACATGGACAAAGCCGGCTTCCCGGAAGCGTCGAACGATCTCCTCATGCACCGCCGGAGCCACCAGTCGCGGCAGCTCCTCGGGTGCGACCTCGATCCGCGCAATCGCCTCGTGATAGCGAACCCGATAGATCCGGAAACCCAACTCCCGCAGCACGCGCTCACACCGCGCCACCTGGGTCAGGCGGGCAGGGGTGATTTCGATCCCGTAGGGGAACCGGCTCGACAGGCAGGCG
>Ga0209109_10001128_pt1 | contig 14643 bp, 14 predicted proteins | sample Rifsed10ft2_FD_184004 | JGI IMG/M metagenome (GOLD analysis project Ga0209109, IMG submission 184004) | Soil microbial communities from Rifle, Colorado, USA - sediment 10ft 2 (version 2) | ecosystem: Environmental > Terrestrial > Deep subsurface > Rock core/Sediment | place: Rifle, Colorado... | reverse complement strand
GGTTGGATGGGATGCGGCGGTGGAATCTCAGGAGATGGACCGGCGGGAAACGCCCAAGATATCGGAGGGACTCCGACTGGTCGGAGGGGGAGGGCGCTCAGCGGAGGCGCTGAAGGCCGAGCTTCTTGATGCGGGACTCCAGGGTGGTGGGCTTGAGACCGAGCAGCGTGGCGGCGCCATTCGGGCCGCGGATGCGCCAGCCGGTCTGCTCCAGCGCGGCCAGGATCTGCGTGCGCTCGGCGCCGGCGAGGGTCGGCGGCGCGTCGAGGCCCGGGGCGGCGGCGGCCCCCACCGGCACCCGGAGGGTCGAACCCTCGCTGAGGATGACCGCGCGCTCGATCACGTTCCGCAGCTCCCGGATGTTGCCCGGCCACGGGTAGCGCTGGAGCGCCTCCATCGTCGCCTGCGGAATGCGCTCCACGGGCTTGTCGAGCGCCTGGCCGAAGTGCTTGGCGAAGGTCCACACGAGCAACGGGATGTCCTCGCGGCGCTCCCGGAGCGGCGGCACGGCGATCGGGAAGACATTCAGCCGGTAGTAGAGGTCCTCGCGGAACGCCCCCTGGGCCACCCGCTTCGAGAGGTCGCGGTTGGTCGCGGCGATCACCCGCACGTCCACCGTGAGCGTCTTCGTGCCGCCGATCCGCTCCAGCGACCCGTCCTCCAGGACCCGGAGCAGCTTGACCTGCAGCTCCAGCGGCAGCTCGGCGCTCTCGTCGAGGAAGATGGTCGAGCCGTGCGCCAGCTCGAATCGCCCGGCCTGGCGGGTCAGGGCCCCGGTGTAGGCGCCCTTTTCCCGCCCGAACAGCTCGGCCTCGATCAAGGTCGGGGGGAGCGCCGCGCAGTTGAGCGTCACCATCGTCCGGTCCCGGCGCTTGCTCCGGCGATGGATGAACTGGGCGAGCACCCCCTTCCCGGTGCCGGTCTCCCCCAGCAGCAGGACGGCGGCGTCGGTCGGCGCGACTTGGTCCGCCTGGGCCAACACGCGCTTCAAGGCCGGCGAGGTGCCCACGATGTCTCCGGCTTGCACCGGGCCCTGGGCCGCCTCGCGCAGATACACGTTCTCGGCCTCGAGCTGCTGCTTCAGGCGCGTGACGTCGTCCAGGGCGCGCCGGAGCGCCTGCTCGCTCTGCTGGCGGGCCAGGGCATTGGCGAAGATGTCCGCCATGAGCTGCAGCCGCTGCACCAGCACGTCGGGCCACTCGCGCTCCGCCGACAGGGTACCGAAGGACAGCGCCCCGAAGACCCGGCCGGTGGCGGCCAGCGGAAAGATCACAGCGGACTTCTGGTGGATCTTGCGGAAGGAGTCCTGGTCCCGCCCAGCCTCGGCGGGCAGCTCCGCCAGCGTCGCGAAGCGCACGGTTCCCCCCCGGAGCAGCGTCTGATGCACCCACGGGAAGTCCCGGGCCGCAAAGAGCCCGGGACTCGGGGCGTAGCTCGGCATGGCCCAGGTGTGCGTGATGACCAGGTCCTCCTCCTCGCCCGAACGCTGCAAGAGGGTGCTGCGGTCCAGCCCCAGCGCCTGGCAAATGCGCCGCTGGGCCTCTTCAATCAGGCGGTCCACCTGGTCGGCCGGCACGTGGACGAAGCGGGCCGAGAGGTCGGCGAGCAGCGCCTCGAAGCGCAGCCGCTCTTCCAATTCCGCCCGCAGGGCCTCTTCCGCACGGGTCATCGCGGCGTCTCTCTCGGGATACCGGTCGCCCTTCAGGATAGACGGAGACCGGAAGGATTATTTTCGCACCACGGGGCAGCTTGATGCAGACCGTCGAAAAGATCAACCGGGACGATGATTACAGTTGTCGGGAATCACAGGGCGGAACCGCTCCTCGCTCGCGCGCTACGCGTGTTCGGATCGCTCGCGCTCGGCTATCTCTTGTTGGAGTCGTCGGGCGATGTCGGTGGCCGATTCCAACTCGGTGAGATTGCTCACCACCAAGCAGATAATCGTCCCCTCCGGTTGTAAGAATCGGTTCGCATCCACGTAGGCCGGGACGGGCGTGCCGTCCGCGGCCCGGAAGACGACGCGCTCGCGCACCGGGACGTCGCGGATCTGTCCCAGCAGGGCGTCGATCCTGGGATGCTGGTCCGGATTGACGAACGTTTGTAGGGGCTTCCCGAGGATCTGGCCGGCGGGGCTCTGGAGGAGATTCGCAAACTGCGGGTTGCACCACAGGATCAGGCCCTCGGGGGCCACCGTCAGGCTCGCCTCGTGCATCGTCTCGACGATCAGGCGGTACACACTTTCGGCGCCGCTCAGGGAAAAGATCTGTGTGCCCCGTCTTCCGGTCACCACGACGGCATCCACCTCACCTTCCCGGATGGCCCGGAGCGTCTCCTCGGCTTCCTCGAGCCGGCGGCGCAACTCCTGGTTCTCCGCCTGGAGGGCGGCGAGGCGGGTCGGGATTTTGCGCTTTCCGGTCATGGCTTGGGCCTCAGATCCAGGCCGACGAGGATCTTGTCCTGGTTGGCCATGTCTCCGATCAGTCGCCGGAGCGGGAGCGGGAGCTTCTTGAGCAGGGTGGGCGCGGCGATAATCTGATCGCCTGCAGCCAGCGCAGGTTGCTGGTAGATGTTGATGATCTCCAGCGCGTACCGCCCTTGGAGGTGCGTCTCGCAGAGGTCCGTGATCGACCGGATGGCGCCAGAAGACCTCGGAGTCACGCCGGCGACGTAGAGCTTGAGCACATACTGGGCTTTCGCCTGCGCCTTGGCCGCGCGGGCCAAGGCGGCCGTGGCATCCTCTTTCTTTCGTTTCTTCCGCATGGAACGCCCCCCCGGTTAGGACCGCAGCCGCAGGTCGAGGCCCACCAGGACCTTCTCCGTGTTGGAGAGGTCCCCGATGATCTTGCGCACCGGTTCTGGCAGCTTCCGCACCAGGGTGGGGACGGCCACGATCTGGTCGCCCTTGGCCAGTTGGGGCGACTTCAGGAGGTCGATCACCTCGAGCCGGTACTTACCGGCCAGGTGCTCCTCGCAGATCCGCGTGAGGTTCGCGAAGGCCTGAATGGCCCGGGGGGTCTTCCCGGCCACGTACAGCCGCAGGTCCCAGGTCGTTGGGGTGCGGCGGGCCTTGGCGGGCGCTGTCTTGAGCGGCCTTGGGCTGATCTTGGTGGTCGTCATGACGATCCTTTCTACGCCTCAGTCCGCCTGGCGGGCGCGGGCCAAGGCGCCCTGGTCGGCGCTGGCGGCCTCCCCCCGGCGCCGGGCCTGCTGCCGGGACGTCTGCAGCTCCTCCTTGATGCGGCCCGCCCGCGCCAGGAGCGCCGCGGCCTGCGCATTCAGGCTCGCGTGCTCCTGGACCAGTTCCCGCTCCCGGCGTGCGGCCCCCACCTGCTCGGCCAGGCCGTCGGCCTTGTCCCGGGCCTCTTGCGTCAGGCGGGCCGAGCCGGTGAGGACCGCCCCGGGGCCGACATAGACATCCCGGAGCTGGATCCCCCCGTCGGTGAGGAGGAACTCCCGCACCTGGTTACTGTGGGCCATGCCCCGGGACTTCAGCACGTAGAGGAGCCGGTTCCGCTCCCCGTTGGTCTCCAGCATCCGGACCATGAGCCAAGTGTCCATCAGGGAGGAGATGCCGACCTCGCCCTGTTCCAGGTCGTGGCCGCCCCCGGTCAGGCTGGTGAAGAGGCTGGTGATCCCTTGGTTCTTCAAGAAATCGATGAGCCGCGTCAGCATCGCCTTGACCTCGGCGGATTCCCCTATGCTCATCATGTTCGTGATCGGATCCAGGGCCACCGCGAGGGGCTTGAACTCATGGACCAGCTTGTGGAGGGAGGCGAGATGCATCTCCAGCCCGTAGAGCGATGGGCGGGCGGAGTGGAACTGGAGCCGGCCGGCCTTCCGCCATTTGTCCAGGTCATACCCGATGGAGCGCATGTTGCGGATGATCTGGGCCGGGGACTCCTCGAAGGAGCAGTACAGGGCCCGGCCGCCCTGGCGGCAGACCCGGTCGAGGAAGGCCGTGGCGAGGCTCGTCTTGCCGGTGCCCGCGGTGCCGGACACGAAGATGCTGCTTCCCCGGTAGTAGCCCTTGCCGCCCAGCATGGCATCCAGGCGGGGGATGCCGGTGGAGATCCGGTCCGTACTGACCGGGTAGGTGAGGCCCAGGGAGCTGATGGGGAGGACCGACAGGCCGTGCTCGTCGATGAGGGCGGGGTACTCGTTGGTCCCGTGCTTGGACCCACGGTACTTCACGATCCGGAGCCGCCGGGTGGCTACCTGGTTTTGCACCCGGTGATCCAGGACGATGACGCAGTCGCTGATGTACTCCTCCAGGCCGTGGCGGGTCAGGTGTCCCTCTCCCTGTTCGCCGGTGATGATCGCGGTGACCTGCTTGTCCTTGAGCCAGCGGAAGAGGCGGCGGAGTTCGGACCGAAGGATCGCCTCGTTGGGGAGACCGGCGAAGAGCGCCTCGATGGTGTCGAGCACGACGCGCTTCGCCTTGATGCCGTCGATGGCGGCTCCCAACCGGACGAAGAGGCCCTCCAGGTCGTACTCGCCCGTCTCCTCGATCTCGCTCCGCTCGACGCGGACGTAGTCGAGGGTGAGCTGGCCCTGCTGGACGAGGACCGGGAGCTGGAAGCCGAGGGAGGCGACGTTACTGGCCAGCTCCTCGGCCGTCTCCTCGAAGGAGAGGAAGACGCCGGGCTCCTGGTACTGCGTGATGCCTCGGACCAAGAACTCCAGGGCGAGGAGGGTTTTGCCGGAACCGGCCGCGCCGCAGACGAGGGTCGGGCGGCCCCGGGGGAGGCCCCCCTCCGTGATATCGTCGAGCCCGCTAATCCCGGTCTGGCACTTCGCCAAGGAGGCGTCGCGCTCAGACGGCTTCCGGTGTCTCGCCATGTGCGGTCCTCCCTGGGGCACAGTCAGACGGGGATGACAGCCTGTGTCGTATTGGTGCTGCGACACGTAGAGCAAGGATCGAGTCAGTAGCTACCTGCGTAGTAGCTGGCACGCATGCCACCCACGCCCGGAACGATGAGGGCCACCCTCTGGCGAACTCATCGTTGGGCGACGTCGCACGGGGAGGACGACGGGCCCCGCGAACCGGGAGACTCGCGGAACCGAGTGCGAGTATCACATCGAGGGGCACATGGTGTCAAGTAAGGCTGGGGACCCGCCATTGATTCTCCGGCCCGACAGCCCCCCAGGAACGCCGTGGTCCGCATAGGCTCCGTCCGTCCTCCGCCAGTGCGGGCTCGCCCCGGCGCCAGCTCAGCATTCACCACTGGCGGGTGCCTCAGAGCCCAGCGGAGGCGAGTCCTGCCATGCGGGAGACCCCTCGAGGTGCTGATGCACGGGTCCGGGGAAAACAGGGAGTCTGGGCGCCCAGATCTACCCCAGCCGGTCGCCGTTCGAGTCCGGCTCGGCTCCCCCGACACGAGCAAATCTGGGCACTGGAAGGCGAGCGTGTTCATGGGTGAGGGGTGATGGCCGGGATGCAGAGGTCCTCGGCAAGGAGTTCCTCGTCTTCCGTCGAAGACGCGAACGGCCGGCCCTCATCGGAAACCCGGACGACGGCGAGGAGGTCTTCCGGAGAGACTCCGCCCGCGCTCTCCCGACCTTCGAGAACGCTGGCACCACCGAGCGCACGATTCCAGTCTGCGATTGGAGCCGATCCGAAATCTCGTGCGTTTCCCGCCGCTCGATCCGTGGAGAGTTCGCCACCGCATCCCGCCCAACCAGGCGTTTTCACCGGGCGGAGACCACGTCGAGACGCGTGAAGCGTGATGTGGAACCGTCTTTGCATTTTCCCCAGCACAGAGGGGGTGCCGGGAAGTCACAGCGGACAGCCGGTTCACACGCGGAAAGGAGACGTTCGATGCTGTGGCTCATTATTCTGCTGGTGCTGTTGTTCGGCGGAGGCGGCGGCTATTACGGGTATTCCCGATGGGGGACCGGCGGGGGCCTGGGGATCGTCGGGACGGTCCTGCTCGTGGTGGTGGTCTTGTACCTGGTCGGCGGGGTGCGTTGACCTCGGGAGGATCGAGCTGAACCCGAGGGAACGGTATGTGTCAATGCCCTGACAGCAGAACGCGGACCCAGGCGCGATCCACAGTCTCCTGTGGCTGATGGAGTGGAGCCCATGTCAATCATCACGCTCCTGATGTTCTTGGCCATTGCGGCGTCCGTCTGCCTTGTCGTCCATGTGCTCCAGCGGGACAAGGTGCCGCTCTGGGTCGCGGTGGCCCTGCTGTGCCTTATTGAGTTGCTGCGCACGCTGCCGCTGGGACGCTACTGAGCGGAGCTGCGGACTCCAGGAGAACCCTGCTGTTCTCAGAGGGTAGCGTCGGCAAGAACCGAATAAATGGAATAGATTCAACTGGATAATTGAAGCGGCGAGCTGGGGCCTGCCGGTTTGTCCCCTCCTTTCAAGAAAGGGTATCGCCATGAACATCCAAATAAGTCATACAATTCTTGCTCCGTTGGTCTCGCTGATCGCCGGCGTTCTCATTCTTGTCATGCCGCGCCTGCTGAACTATATCGTCGCACTTTACTTGATCATCATCGGCCTGATCGGGCTATTTGGCACCGGCACTCTGCTCCGATAAACCCGGCGCCGGATCTAGCGCGCTCGATGAAGAACCGCAGGCCAACCCGCACGCCGTGTGGCCCTGCGTTCGATGCCGGGGGCCCTACGCAACCACCCCCCCCGGTCCGTCCGGCGGGGCGGGCGCCGGAGGCCAGAGCTGCGGTGGGGGACAGCAACAATCCACAAAGGAGGATGCGATGCTCCGGAGCATGAAGGATCTTTACGGGTTCACGATCGGGGCCACCGATGGGGACATCGGCACGGTCAAAGAGTGCTATTTCGACGATGTGAGCTACACGGTGCGCTACGTCGTGGTCGACACGGGGGGGTGGCTTTCGGAACGGAAGGTGCTCCTCTCGCCGATCGCCTTGCGCGCGATGGACTGGGAGCACAAGCGCATCACGGCCGCGCTGACGAAGGCCCAGGTGGAGAAAAGTCCAGATATCGACACGGAGAAGCCGGTTTCGCGGCAGCACGAGACCGCCTACTATGGCTACTATGGCTACACCCCGTACTGGGCGGGGTCCTATCTCTGGGGCGCGTATCCCTATCCCTATCTCGGGTCCGGGCCAGCCCTGAGTGCCGCGGACCTCGAGCGCGAGCGGCGCTGGAACTGGGAGGCCAAGGAGCGGGGCGACCCGCACCTGCGGAGCTCGCGCGCGGTGACCGGCTACTACATCCAGGCGACGGACGGCGACATCGGCCACGTGGAAGACTTTCTCGTGGACGACCATTCCTGGGCGATCCGCTACATGCTCGTGGACACCACGAACTGGTGGCCCGGCAAGAAGGTGTTGGTGGCGCCCGCCTGGATCGAGCGGGTGGACTGGGCCGAGTCGAAGGTGCACGTGACCCTCACGCGCGTGCAGATCAAGAACAGCCCCGAGTACGATCCAGCCCGGCCGGTGGAGCGCGTCTACGAAACGCAACTGTACGGCCACTATGGCCGACCCCGCTACTGGGGCGAGTAGCGCGACAAGGGCGTCTGAGCGGTCCAGCCCGGCCGGACCGGGCGGGCACGCGCGGCGGGGTCGCGGACAGGGGGGATACCTCTCCCCCCCGGGGGAGCGGCGTCGCGACCGGGGGGCGTGGGGCTCCGCCGCCAGCCGTCCCGGCCCCCCGACGGGTCCGCGCCCTCTGGGAGACATCGCCCCGAACCCGCAAGGGGAGAGGGACGCCGCGAGGTCCGATCCCCCGCAGGGCCCAGCGCAGCCACGGGCATGCGGGCGGTCCTGGGCACGACCGAACACGGCCCCCGGTGCGCGCGGGATCTCGCGCCCTCCCACCGCCTTGCCCGGGCGCTGAGCGCGCCCGCACCTCCTGGCCGTGCTGCACCAGACCGGCTGGCGCGTCCGCCGCCCGCCCGGCGCTGCCCACTTCCTCGGCCTCACGCCCACCACCCACGAATCCCGGCTCAAGACGCTCGGACTCCCGCGCCCCCGCTGAGCCTCGCCTCCCTCCGACTGGTTGGAGCCCCTCCGAGATTTTGGGTGGCGCCCGGCAGCCCCTCGCCCGTGCGGTTGCCATCTCCGCCCATCCAACCCCTTGTTCTACAAGGTCGAATCCGCATGCCGCCATCGGTCGGGGCGGGTGGAATAGGCTTTGCAGCTTCCGTGAGCGGTGAAGCGAGGGGTCCGCACGAAGACGCCGAAGCCCGGGAAGCAGGACGACGGCGGGATCTCGGATGACCGGGGCGAGCGACCCTCGAAGGCCGTGGTGGCATGGAGGGACGAACGTCGGCACGTCGTGAGGAGGTGAGCCACATGGATAAGGAACCTGGAAAGCCGCAACCTGGGAAGCCAGAACCCGGGAAGCCAGAACCTGGCAAGCCGCAGCCGGGCAAGCCAGAGCCCTGGAAGCCGGAGCCGGGGAAGCCGCAGCCGGGTCCGAGATAAGGGATGCCGGACGGCCACGGTCCGAGGATGCGCTGCGCCCCGGTCGAGGGGGACCAGTGGGGGAAGGACTCCCAGGCTGATCCTGGCGAGGGAGAAAACACATGGCGCACAACCACGGGAATGAATATCAGGTCAGAATTGTTCACGAGGACGGAACGGAGGAACTGAGCGGGTGGATGAAGAGCGAAGAGCAGGTGGCTCCAGCGATGGCTGCGATCCACAGGCCACAAGGCAACGCGTACTGGCTTCGGCAACGAAACGTTCTCTGTCCCGACTGCCCAGAGAGGGACCAGGGAATCTGGGAATATCCCCTGACGGGTATCCCGTCTTCACGATACAGCCCACACGACTCCGGTTATCTGCTAGCAGTGGGGCGGAGGAACCGGTCCGAGGTGCCCCAGCAGAGGCTAACAATTCTCGCAAGAGAAACGACGACTTTGTATTCAATGGGATTAGAGATTGTCGTCTCCTCAATGCGAGCGGCGTGAGGGGGGGGTAGTACACCTGAACCCCCTCACGCCGCCCACTGCCCGGTGAACGGCACCGCCAGCCCCTCGTGTTTCCAGGCAATGATACCTATCGCCCCGGGCCCCCGGCCCCCTCGAAGAGGATGATGAAGAAACAATAATGATTTGCTAATTTGAACGTGCCCGGTGAGTTCCATTAACGTTGCAATCTGAAATAGGAGGAGAGAAATGAAGAACGCTATTTTTCTGACAGTACTAATCGTTTTTGGATTAGCCTTGTTTTCGGGCTGCGCCTCTATGCAAAGATGGCCAGATTATGAAAGGAGTGCAGAGAATAAGATGGTTGTAATTCAGGAGAAGATTGGGGATGGGCTAAAGACCGGCGCGCTTACCCCTGATCAGTCACAGATGTATCTGACGACACTGAAGGATATTCGAACAGACTATACGGCGCTGAGAGACAAAGAGGTCTCCCGGGACGAGTGGAACAGGCTTCTTGGAAGACTTGATGTGCTTGGAGAGGAGATCAACAGAGCGCTTGCCCGGCCTGCAAGTCCTGCAAGAATTGAAGAACCAAGGAGTGGGGACAGGATTGTCGCACTCCAAAGGAGAATTGATGATGGAAGAACCAGCGGACGCTTGCCTCCGAAAGAGGGGAGGGATTATCAATCCAGACTAGACTCCATTCGGCGTGATTATTTGCGGATGACGGAAGGAGGCAGATCCACCACGTACGAGGAGAGAGCAGACATTTCCCGTCGGCTTGACTCATTGGAAACGGATCTAAATCGGTTCCGGTAGAATGTTTCATAAAATCGGCATCCAGAGCGAAGAGGGGTGTGCAGGGGAGTCAAACCGGAAATCCTGGTCGGCGGGTTGCGTGTCCCTGGGTAGAATCGATCTGACACCGCGGGAAAGGTGTGTGCAACTGCCCTGGCAGGTGAAGGCTCTTCGCCGCGACTCGCAGATCACATCATGTCAAAGGAGATACGCCATGAAGCAAAGCACGAAGGACGCAGCAAAAGGCACGTTTCACGAGGTGAAAGGGACAGTGAAAGAGACAGTTGGACGAGCAACGAACAATCCCGACTTAGAAGCTGAAGGCCAGGACGAAAAGATCGGTGGGAAGATCCAAAAGAAAATCGGCCAAGTGGAGAAAGTCCTCGGAAAATAGGGTGAACGGCGCCGCTTGGCGCGGGTCGGAGCCGTTTCACATATCAGTGTCCACGTTCCCGGCGCTGGGCGCCTCCCCTGCGACGGGGTGGGTCTGCCCCCATCGCACCCCGCGAGCACGCACGGCGCCTGGGGTGGGAGGTGTTACCCGCGGGTTCCCGGCCCGCCGCCGCACGCGCATCACGAGACACGACCCCCGACACGGACACGGGGCACTGGTGCACCCGCACCGCGCCCCCATGCTCCGCTTCGGACCCCGCAGTCCATCCCCATCGGGCCGCCACTGAGCCGCGGTGTCGTCCAACCGATTTTTCGCCCATCGGTCGCGGTCCTGGGGGTTCCCTCCGTTCCCAGGCTGCTGCCCGCGATTGCTGGCCGGCACATCCTCGGCACTATCTGGCATCGGGTCCGTGGAAGCCCCCAGCAGCCAGCCAGCGCACACACGAGCCGACAGATCATAGGTTGCATAAGCGCACGAGCGGGGTGCGGCACATTCTCGCCCTTCGTGCGCAGGCTGACCGCCTCCCGCCGGGATCCAGCGCCACGGCGGAGCGGCTCCCATCCTCCAAGATGTCGGAGTCCTCTCCGATATAGCGTGCGTTTCCCACCTGGCCATCAGCGGAAAGTTTACCGCCGCATCCCATCCAACCCCTCATTGAGACAGGGCGGAGACCTCGCCGGGCCCCTCGAAGCGTGGGATGGACCTCGCTTTGCACAGTCTAGGGGGAAGCGTGGTGCGCAGAGCCGCGGGACGCCGGGCGAGGTGAGGGAACGCTGCACGCGCCCGTGGGCGTGGGCGCCGGCCGAGACGCCACGAGATCCGTGGGGAGGGAGGTGGCGCTTGCGCGGCGTGAAGGCCAAGGGGCGAACAACGGGGCAGGGACGCCGGGAACAGAGAGCATCAGACCAGAAGGAGAGGGCACCATGGCAGAAAAAATCGCAGTGTTGGGTGTGTACCCCAATTACGCCAGCGTGGAGACCGCCGTCGACGTCTTGAAGGAGGCCGGATTTCGGAACACGGATATTTCCGTCCTGTTTCCGGAAAAAGCAGGGTCCAAGCACTTCGCCCGCGACAAAGGCACCCGGGTTCCGGAGGGCGTGGCCGTCGGCGCCGGAACGGGGGCGGTGCTGGGGGGGGCCTTGGGATGGTTGGTGGGCATTGGCGCGCTGGCGATCCCCGGGTTGGGTCTCTTCATCGCCGCCGGGCCGATCATGGCGGCCCTGGCGGGGATCGGCGCGGGCGGGGCCGTCGGCGGGATCACGGGGGCGCTGATTGGCCTGGGGATTCCCGATCACGCGGCCAAGCGCTATGAGGTCCGGGTGAAAGAGGGCGGGATCCTCCTCTCCGTGCATTCGGACAATGCGGACTGGACGAAGCGCGCCAAGGAGATCTTGGAGCGGACCGGCGCGCAGGACATCTCGGTCACGGGGGAGGGCGGTGCGGACTACGTCCGAAGCGCGCGGCCGGCGACGGGCGGGGGGACGGTGTAGCGGGCCGGGAAAGGCGCGTCTCGCGCGCGAAGCGCTGAGACGCCGGAGCGGGACCTTCCGGGAGGGAGGTGGGAAACATGGACCTGACAACCGTATTGATCGTGCTGCTCGTGTTGTTTGTGCTCGGTGGTGGGGGCTGGGGCTACTCTCGGTGGCGCCGGTAGCGCGCGCTGCCCAATCACCCGCCCCGAGACGGTGGATCGCTTTCGCTGGGAGGCCGAGCGCAGTCCCCCGGGAGCTTGCTGTCCCTCGAGTGCGCCGAGCGCTGAGATTGACGCTCAGGAGCCAGAAGGCGGTCAATGGCAGAGGTACGGATGCGAGCCGGGACAGGCTGAGGGCTGGGGTGAGGGGCCCCAGCCCTGGAGGGGCGCAATAAGGTCTCGAATCGCCATGGACGTATCTCGCCCCTGCGAGGGCTGGTCTCCACGTCAGCGGACTGGGTCCGACGGCAGCCGCCCGCGAAGAGGATTCAGCCCTGTCTAATCGACCTGGGCGCCAGGCCTCCGATATTTAGGAGCTTCTCCGAAGGATCGTGTGTTTTCAGCGTGTCTATCCCTTGGATCTTCACCGCCGGGTCACTCCAATTGCTCGATTCGGCAGGGCCGAGACCCCACCGGGTACCCAACGCGTGGGATGGATCTGTTTTTGCATTTATATGTGAAAGCAGAGGGGGCGTGGCACGTAGTCAGCTAGGATATTCGGCAATGGCCAAGACCTGCGGGCACAAGGCATCAACCAAGCTGACGGGAGTTGGGGATTGTGCTCATTAAGAAAGGCGCCACCGACTTCCTCCGCAAGGATCGGCTGGCCCGCCTGGGGCAACCAGTGGCGCGTGCCTTGGGTAAATTGAAAATCCGAGCGGAGAAACGCCAGGCGGAGGTCTCGTCGCGGGGAATCGACGGGCTGTTCCGGCGATTGGCTGAGAACTCGCAGATCATCGTTTTCTGCTACCGGCTGACCCCCCCTCCGGGCTTTGAGTATGTGAGCCCGGCGGCCGCGGCCATTTCTGGCTACACCCCCGAAGAGCTCTATGCCGATCCTGACCTGGGGCGGAGAATTGTCCACCCGGATGATCGCGGGGTGTGGGAGCAACCGCTCGACAGCGGAGGGCCGATCGCCCTGCGCTGGCTACGGAAGGACGGCGCCGTTATCTGGATAGAACAGCGCAATGTTCCCATCTATGACGAGGCAGGGAAGCTTATCGCCATTGAGGGGATCGCCCTCGACATCACCGAGCGCAAGCACCTGGAATCGCAGTTGGGCCACTTGGCGAACCACGATCCGCTCACCGATCTGTTCAACCGCCGTCACTTCCAAGAGGAACTGGAGCGCCACTTCGCCCAGGCCCGGCGGTACGGGAGCCATGCGGCCCTGTTGTTCCTGGATCTGGACAATTTGAAGAATGTCAATGACAGCCTCGGGCACCGGGCAGGGGACGCCCTCCTAGTCAGCCTGGCGGGGCTGCTGCGGGAGCGCCTTCGGGAGACGGATATCGTGGCCCGCCTGGGCGGCGATGAATTTGCCATCCTCCTGCCCCGCGCCGATAGGGACCAGGCGCGGGCCGTGGGTGAGCAGCTCCGGGAGGCGGTGCAGCACCACCGAATTCTGATCTCCGGCCAGCCCATTGGCGTCACGGCCAGCATCGGTATCGTCCTGATCCCCCGGCATGGTACCACCGTCGGAGAAGTGTTCGCGCGCGCCGACCTCGCCACGTACAAGGCCAAAGAGAACGGCCGGAACTGCCTGGCCGTGTATCGACCGGACAAGGACTGGCAAGCCAAGGCCGAGTCTCGCCTCGGCTGGCACCAACGCATCCGGGAGGCCGTAGAAAAAGATCTGTTTCTTCTAACGGCCCAGCCCATCTTACATCTTGGCAGCAATCAGATCTCCCAATATGAATTGTTACTGCGCATGGTTGGTGAGGGGGGCGCGATCGTCCATCCGGGCGCCTTCCTAGACATGGCCGAACGGTTCGGTGAGATCCAGGCCATTGATCGCCAGGTGGTGCGACGGGCCATCCAACTCATTGCAGAGCGGCACCGGGCGGGCCGCGAGCTCCGCCTGGAGGTCAACCTGTCTAGCAAGGCGTTTGCCGACAGGGAGTTGCTGCCGATGATCGAGCACGAGCTGGCCGCAACCGCCATCCCCCCCAGCAGCCTGGTGTTGGAGGTCACCGAAACCGCCGCCATTGCCAACATCCATCAGGCCGAGAGATTCGTCCGTACCCTGAAGGCGCTGGGGTGCCAATTTGCCCTGGATGATTTCGGCGTGGGTTTCTCCTCGTTCTACCGCCTCAAACACCTGCCGGTGGATTACCTGAAGATCGACGGCAGCTTTATCCGGAACCTTCCGCACGACCCCCTGAATCAGCACTTGGTCAAGGCTATTGTGGAAGTGGCACGCGGACTGGGGATATGGACAATCGCCGAGTGGGTCGGGGACGAAGAGACAGTGAACATGTTGCGAGAATACGGCGCGGGGTATGCCCAGGGCTTCCACATCGGCCGGCCCCGTGCGCTTCGTTAGGTCCCCCTTTTCTGCCAACTCTCAGTGCCGGGGAGATCCCTCTCGTCATGCTGACGGCCAGCGATGCTCCTGCCATAAATCGCAAGGCCTACCCCGCGGGCGTCCAGCCCTGCGTTCCGGAGCCGTTCCGAAGAGAAGTGCTCGTCGCCGCTCTGGGGGCGGCACTGGCCGGCGCCCGCCGCAAGAAACCGCCAGGCACGCGATAGGGCCTCTCTGGTCAATTCACCGCGAAGCCAGCAGCGATTTTCAGGTCTGGCAAGAATCCCCGCCCCCACGCACGCAGATTCGTCAGGAACCTCTGGCAATCTCATCCTCCCCGTTCCCACCACGACCGAGAAGAATGTTTGCCCCTCGTGCACCGTTAGGCAGCGCAGATATGGGGGGGGTCTGGGGCCTTCCGAAGGGGCGGCCGGTGGTGTAGAATGCATCGGCCGCCAGAGAGAGATGGTGGGAGGAGGATTCGGAGGGCATGGATCTCTTGGACGGGGAGGAGAGAGAATGGCAAAGATGAATCCCGCGGCCGTCCGACGACTGCTGGCCGGTCTGACGGGATGGAAGCAGG
>Ga0209109_10001127_pt1 | contig 14665 bp, 14 predicted proteins | sample Rifsed10ft2_FD_184004 | JGI IMG/M metagenome (GOLD analysis project Ga0209109, IMG submission 184004) | Soil microbial communities from Rifle, Colorado, USA - sediment 10ft 2 (version 2) | ecosystem: Environmental > Terrestrial > Deep subsurface > Rock core/Sediment | place: Rifle, Colorado... | reverse complement strand
TCACATTCTCGAGCCTCGAGCCTCGACCCTCGACCCTGGCAAGAAAACAAGGGCCCGGAGCTTTCGCCCGGGCCCTTGTTTCTGCGAACCCTCCCGAAGGAGGCCCCACGAAAAGTTACGGCTGGATGCTGGAGATCACGCGGCCGTTGGCCGTCGACTCCACGATGAACACGACGCGACGGTTCGTCTGCGCGCCAGGCTCGTCACGCTCGGCACCCTTCACCACCTGCCGATCCTCACCCATGCCAACCGGACGAAGCTCCACTCCAGTCAAGCCAGCCGTTGTCAGGTACATTGCGACCGACTCGGCACGATGCTGAGACAGCGTCTTGTTAAAAGCCCGCGACCCTGCCGGGTCCGCATGTCCTTCAACCGTCACAACGGTGCCGCTGTAGTGCTTGCCAACGACCTGCGCGAAACGATCCAGGCTCGCGCGGTCCTCGTCACGAATTGCCGCATCGTTGAATGCAAACGTCACCGGGAACGCGAACTTCATCCCGTTCTCCATCGCGGTGATCTTCGCGCCGAACTCATCGCGCAGCGCCGTCAGGTCGCGGCGGAGGGCCGCTACGTCGGTCTGCAGCGTCGCAACTTCCGACTTGACCGAGTTGAGGTCCGTGCCTAGCGTCGTCACCTTGCCGTTCAAGTCGGTATCGGCTGCCTCACGAGCGCTACGCTCGGAAGCAATGCCCGTCTCGACCTGGTTGCGAACGTATCCCTTCGTAGCGCATGCGCTGAGGGCCGTTGACGCCAGGGCGAGCAATGCGATGTTGCGGATCATGGATATCTCCCCCACTTCCAAAAGTTGATTCCTGAGTTGTTGGGGCCTTGGCGCCGTTCGTTCCCCGGCGGGCCGCAATCGTCACAATGGACGCAAGAGGAACGTAGCCGTAACACCGGAAAAACCTCTGTGACCGGCATCACAACGCGTTGGTATTATTCGACTTGTAGCGCCAGAGTCAGCTTGCGCCGCAATGGTGGCTCAAAATGGGTCGCGAGACACTCTGACAACGTGATTTAATCGGCTGACAAGACTCCACTTCCAAAGCCGTCACAACCCTGACATGGCAACAGCATCCACGGCCTCCAGCTGGCAGGCGCTGAACCCTTCGATCGCCAGGGATCTCAAAGACGCTCGCCTGCAGCTTCACTATGCCACCCAGTTCGCAACCGCGATGGGGATCTCGTATCTCACCCCCCGAGCGGACGACAGTCATACGAACCTTGGATGGGACCCGAAGCACGAGGCCCTTCGCTCACGGGAAGTGCGCGCCCTTTCCCATGCGGTGAAAGTCGCGGTGCGACCCCGGGACCTGACCCTCATCGTCGTGGTCGATGGCTCAATCGGTCAGAGGATCCCCTTCCATGGGTCAACCACCGGTCAGGTGGAGACCGCCCTGAGGGCGTCGCTCGCTGCCGCCGGACTGGACGGCCGTCGTCTCACGCTCCGCAGGCACTATGATCTGCCGCCCCATCCCGTGGCGAAAGGCGATGGGTTCGACTCCAGCCGAGCGGCCGACTTTGCGGAGCTCGCAAACTGGTATGGAAACGCTGCCGCGCTCCTGGGCGAGCTTAAAGGTCGGATTAACGGCTCCGAGGTGCGTTGCTGGCCTCACCACTTCGACATCGCGACCCTCGCCAACATTGCTCCCGGTCGCACGAGCGGTGCTGGAATGCTACCCGGAGACGAGATGTACCCGGAGCCTTACTTCTACGTGAACGCATATCCGGCCCCGCGGCCGGAACGAACCAAGCCGCCGCTCGAGGGCGGCGGCACGTGGAATACCGACGGCTGGACTGGCGCCGTGCTTGCCGGCTCCCGCCTGGCCTCCGATGCGTCGGCCCAGCCAACCCAGGTGCGCGCCTTCCTGGACTCGGCTGTCCAGGCGTGCACGGCCCTCCTCACGGATTAGCGACAGCCTCGCCGGTCCCCGCGTCGTTCCCGAGTTCTTCGAGCACAAGCCGATGCGCCTTGCGGCCGCCTCGTTCCGTCGTGTGAGGCGCCTGCTCGTGATCCAGCAGGAGCTGCGCATGATCGATGGCGCGCGCGGCAAGGCTCCGTGCTCCGTCGCGCAGTTCCTTGCTCTGCTTCACCACCTCGACGTTTCGCTCCATGTCTTCGGCGGTCCACCCGCGTGAGTGGGCCACGTACGGGAACTGGGGGAAGTGGCATCCTATTTCGGCGAAGAAGCCGAGCATCTGGCCCGCGACCGCCTGCACGTTGTCCTGGCCTCCGGTGATGATGAACCCGGCGACCTTGTTCCGGAGCAGCACGCGGTTGGCAATGGTCACCTGGTTCTGGACGCAGTTCATCCGCTCGACCATCCGGTAGTAGAGGGAACTCGCGTTGCCCCACCGGATCGGCGTGGCGACCAGAATGACGTCGCCCCAATGGACTATCCCCTCGTAGACCCGCTCCATCTGGTCATCGGGATCCATCTGCGTGATGGAACAGGGCCAGGTGCAGGCGTGGGCACTCTTGGAGTAGTAGCCCTCGCACGGCCGGAACCTGAGCTCGGCCAGCCGGATGGTCCTGGTCTCGGCGCCTAACGACGACGCCTGCAGCATCGCCTCGGCCAGCAGGGCATCGCTCGTGGAATAGCGCGGGTTGGCCACGTCCATGTTCGTGGCCGAGATCCCGAGCACGCGGACCGGCCCGGGTGCCCGTTCCACCTTTCGGGCCACCGGGTGCGGAGGATGCGGACGATGCGTTCGTTTCGAAACGGGCTGGGCTGACACGAGCAGCCTGCCGTCCACAACCCGGACATCGTACCGCGGCACGGCGTCGTCCTCAAAGCCCGGCTCGCCCAGTCCCGTCCGCCAGTGGTATTTCCAGTTGTGCCAGGGACAGACCAGGTACTCACCATCCAGCCGGCCTTCGGCGAGTGGCCCACCGGCATGGTTGCATACGCCAGACAGCGCGCCGAACTCGCCGTTCAGGTGGGTGATCACCACGCGAGTGGTCCCTATTTTCGCCGCGGTCAGCGGGCCCCTGGTAAAGCGCTCTAGTGGCCCAAGGTCGCACCAGTCTGGGTTGGGTGCCATGATACGGTTCGCTGTGGGGGGACCAATCGTTGGAACCGTTTGGGGGTTCCGCGAGTTTGATTGCGACGCTTCAAATAACAACCGCAGGCGGTTCTGGCATGGCCCTATCAGCTGCCCTTCCGGTGCAAGGTCGACCGGAAAAACGACTCATTGACCGGTTCCAGTCTGTTCGCGAGCAGACGGTGAATCTGTGCGCGCCCTTGCAGGTCGAGGACTTCGTGGTCAGCACCATGACCGACGTGAGTCCAACGAAATGGCACCTCGCGCACACGAGCTGGTTCTTCGAGACATTCGTACTGGCCGATCATCTGCCGGACTATGTGAGTCCCAATCCCCGCTACGCCTTCCTCTTCAACTCATACTACGTGCAGGCGGGCGAACGACATTGCCGGGCGCAGCGCGGACTGGTCACGCGGCCCTCGGTGAGTGAAGTCTTCGAGTACCGGGATCGTGTCGACGACGCCATGCGCCGACTCTGCGAGCGGATCGCGGACGACCAGGACCATCCCGCCTGGAAGATCATCGAATTGGGAATCCACCACGAGCAACAGCACCAGGAGCTCCTGCTGACGGACATCAAGCACGTCTTCTGGATGAACCCGTTGCGGCCGACGTACAGACTCGAGAAGGGAGATGGGAGGGGGGAAATACGTGCCACCGTGCTCACATGGCGCGACTTCGCTGCCGGCGTCCGGCACCTCGGCCACACCGGGACCGGCTTCGCGTTCGATAACGAGGGGCCGTCACACCGCGTCTTCATCGAGCCGTTTCGCATTGCCTCACGACTGGTGACCAACGCCGAGTATCTCGCCTTCATGGAAGACGGCGGGTACCGGCGTCCGGAGTTCTGGCTATCGAACGGCTGGGCGACAGTGCGCGAGCATGGATGGACGGCTCCGCTCTACTGGGAGCGCGCCGGCGACGGCTGGAACGAGTTCACGCTCGCCGGAGAGGGCAAGCTCGACCGGTCGCTTCCCGTCTGCCACCTGAGCTACTACGAGGCGGACGCGTACGCCCGCTGGTCAGGGCACCGGCTGCCGACGGAAGCCGAGTGGGAAACGGTTGGGGCGCACCAGCCGATTGAGGGGACGTTCGTGGACAGCGGCCGATTCCATCCCGACGCTGATCGTGGTTCGGGACAATGGTACGGTGACGCGTGGCAATGGACGCAAAGCGCGTATGTGGCGTATCCGGGATTCCAGCCGTCGGCGGGAGCCATCGGTGAGTACAACGGCAAATGGATGTGCGATCAGTGGGTGCTTCGGGGCGCGTCCTGCGCGACGCCACAGTCTCACGCACGACTGACGTACCGCAACTTCTTCCCCAGTGAAGCCCGCTGGCAGTTCAGCGGAATTCGCCTGGCAAGCGGCGCATGACGATACGAATTGGAAACACGGCCGGCCTTCGCGTAGGCCAGTACCAGGCGACGGACAACATCCGTGCCGAGGTGCTCCGCGGATTGCTCGGTGATCCCAAGGCTCTTCCGCCGAAGCTCTTTTACGACCATGCCGGCGCGCGGCTGTTCGAGGCGATTTGCGAACTGCCGGAGTACTACCTCACTCGCACCGAGCTGGGAATCCTCCGTCATCGCGCCGAGGACATCGCGGCACGATGCGGCGAACACACGGCGCTGATCGAGTACGGCAGTGGTGCCGGGGTAAAGGTCCGAATCCTGCTGGACCATCTTCGCCATCCATCGGCGTATGTGCCCGTCGACATCTCGATGGAGCAGCTCACCGCGGTGGCTGCCGAACGGGCGCGCCAGTATCCGCACTTGCGTGTAGCGCCGGTGTGCGCGGACTACACGACCCGCTTCGCGCTCCCGAGCCTTCCGCCCGATGCGCGCCGCGTGGCGTTCTTTCCGGGTTCGACAATCGGGAACCTGCACCCGGCGGAAGCGACCGCGTTCCTCCACCGGATTCGGGCCACGATCGGACCACGTGGGGCGCTCATCCTTGGTGTGGACCGTCGCAAGGATATCGGCGTGCTGCGCGCGGCGTACAACGATGCAGCGGGCGTGACAGCGGCGTTCAACCTGAATCTGCTGACGCGACTCAACCGTGAACTCAACGCCACGTTCGACTCGAGCACGTTCCGGCACAGGGCGCACTTCAACGACGGCGACAGCCGCATCGAGATGCACCTCGAGTCGACGATGGCGCAGCGTGTCTACGTCGCGGGAACGCCGATCGACTTCGATCGCGGCGAGACCATCCTCACCGAGTGCTCGTACAAGTACGACCTTCCCTTCCTCGAGGCTGTCGTGCGTCCGGCAGGATTCAGAATCGAGGAGCTGTGGACGGACGAGCGCGACTGGTTCTGGGTAGGGTTTCTGGAAGTCAACTGATTTCTGCTTGCTGCTTGCTGCTTGCTACTGGCTACCTGCAAGCAGCAAGAAGTAAGAAGGAAGCAGCCTCTATTGCTTCCGCGACAACCATTCTCCACCATCGACCACGAGGATCGCTCCGGTGATCCACGAGGCCCCGGGTGAAGCAAGGAATGCCACGGCGTTCGCGATGTCCTGGGGCGTGCCCCAGCGCTGGAGCGGTATCGCCTTCTTCGCATAGTCACCCATCGCCCGTTCCACGCCGAAGAGGTCGGTCGCGCCCTCGGACGGTGGCTTGAAGGCTTTCCGGACGCCTTCCGTCGGAATCGGTCCCGGCGCGACCGCGTTCACCCGAATGTGCGGCGCCCATTCGACGGCGAGCGTTCGCGTCAACGCGTCGATACCCGCCTTGGCGGCGGTGGCGTGTGCCATCATCGGCCAGCCGCGGTAATGCAGCGTCATGGAGATGTTGACGATGACGCCCCCGCCCTGTGCCTTCATGACGGGATGCACCGCCTGCGAGCACCAGAACGTTCCGTACAGGTCGATCTCCACCACGGACCGCCACGCGTTAGGGCTGAGCGACTCGCTTGGTGCATAGAAGTTGCCCGCCGCGCAGTTGACCAGCAGGTCGATCCGCCCTCGCGCCGACGTCACCTCGGCGACCACCGCCTGCACCCGCTCGGGCTGCCTGACGTCCAGTTCGTGGCCACTGGCGGAAAGTCCCTGGGACGTCAGCGCTTCGACGGCTGCCCCGAAGTGGTCAGGCTTGCGGCTGGCAATGGCGACATGGGCGCCGAGTCGCGCCAGGAGGGTCGAAATGCCGAGGCCGATCCCGGTCCCACCGCCGGTGATGAGCGCGACCTGGCCCGCGAACAGGTCGGGACTAAACAACGGATGAGATGGGAGATGGGAGATGGGAGATGGGAGCAAGGTCCATCAACACCGCTTCTCCCTGATCACTTTCAAACAGGAGCTCCAGCTGCTTGTTGCGGAAGGTGGTGCGATGGTGCGGCGTGCCGCCTATCGAGTCGAGCACGGCGATGTGCTCCAGCGTGGCGTAGCCGCAGTTCCGCTCCCAGCCGTACGCCGGGTAGCGGCGGGCCAGGCGGCGCATGAGGCCATCACGCAGCACCTTGGCCACGATGGATGCGCAGGCGATGGCGTAGCAGCGCGCGTCGCCGTGAACGACGGCCGTGTGTACGATGCCTAACGCCCGGATCGGGTTGCCGTCGAGCACCACGTGATCGGGGCGCCGAGGCAGGCGCTCCACCGCGCGGCGGATGGCTCGGGTGCTGGCGTGATAGATATTGTACGTGTCGATCTCGCGAACCGACGCCGCGCCCACGCCGATCGCAATCGCGGTATCGCGGATCTTCCTGGCCAGGCGCACACGATCCGGCTCGGCTACCCGCTTGGAATCATCGACGCCGGCAATCGCGCGCCGATCGGGCGGCATGATGACGGCACATGCGACGACGGGGCCCGCGAGGGGGCCCCGTCCGACTTCATCGACTCCGGCGAGCAGTGGACCATGCGTGGCGCGCAGTTCGCGCTCGATGCCGCTCCACCGCTTTCTGCCGTCAGCCATGCCCGAAATTATGTCATCGCGAGCATGAAAGCGACGGCGCGAAGAATCAGCTCTCGGCGGTGTTGGTCTCGGGAACGGCCACGCGGACTTTCTTCTCGCGGATCCGTGTGGCCTTGCCGGCCAGCGACCGCAGGTAGAAGAGCTTGGCCCGGCGCACACGACCGCGACGCAGTACCACAATCTCGGCAATCATCGGGCTGTGGACCGGAAAGATCCGCTCGACGCCAACGCCGTTGGAAATCTTGCGCACGGTGAACGAAGCACTCACGCCACTGCCGCGGCGCGCGATGCACACACCTTCGAAGGCCTGAAGTCGCTCCTTGTCACCCTCGCGCACGCGCACACTGACACGAAGCGTGTCGCCGGCGCGGAAGGGCGGGACGTCCTTCATCCACTCTTTCTGGGTTTCGATGAACGGGTGCATGGGGGTGACCCGGTGGAAAGTCTGTTTGAGAGAGACTGGGTAAAGTAGCGGACCACATGCGGTTACGCTAGGGCGGAGCGTAGAGCGCTGAGCGCACCGCGCAACGGGGGTTCCGGGTTCTAGTCTTTCCGCTTTGCGCTTTGCGCTTTGCGCTCAGTCAGCCTTTGTCCTTCTTCCCGCCGCCAATCCTCGATCCGCTTGTGGTCCCCGGAAATCAGCACGTCCGGAACGGCAAATCCACGATACGTGGGCGGGCGAGTGTAGCTCGGAGCGGAGAGTCCCCGGTCGTAAAACGAGTCGCCGAGGGCGCTGTCGATGTCACCCAGCGCTCCGGGGAGCAGGCGCACGGTCGCGTCGATGACCGCCAGGGCCGCCGCTTCGCCGCCGCTGATGACAAAGTCGCCGAGCGAGATCTCTTCGGTCGCCAGGTGATCGGCCACCCGCTGATCGACGTCCTTGTAGTGACCGCACAGCAGGGTGAGCTCGGTCCCCGCCGCATAACGACGCGCATCGTCCTGCGTGAATCGCCGACCGCGTGGCGAGAGCAGCACGACCGGGCCGGAGGGCGCCAGGGCGTCGATGCACTCGAAGAACGGCTCCGGCTTCATCACCATCCCCGCGCCGCCACCATACGGGTAATCGTCGACGGTACGATGCCGGTCGTGGGTGTAATCACGCAGGTCGACCACGCGATACACCACGGCTCCGGCCGCGGCAGCCCTTGCCGGAATGCTCAGCGAGAGCGGGCCGGCGAAGAATTCGGGGAAGATGGTGACGACGGTTATGAGCACGATGACTCCGAGGCCAGAGGCCAGAGGCCAGAGGCCAGAGGCCAGAGGCCAGAGGCCAGAGGCCAGAGGCCAGAGAACTACGGGAGGTTTCTCACATCCGACCTCCGACATCCGCCATCCCTCACAGCAAGCCCTCCGGCGGATCGACAACCAGGCGTTTCGACTCGAGATCTACCGATGAAACGAACCGATACGGAATCATGACACTGCCGCCCGGGCGCGCGACCTCGATCATGACGTCGTGCGGCAACTCGTAGTAGGCCTCCACGTTGCCAATCACGTCGCCGTCCGTGCCCTCGACTGTGAGGCCAACGAGGTCGTACAGGTAGATCTGGTCCCCGTCGGGCTCGGGGAGCTCGGCGCGGCGTGACAGGACATAGCGATCGCGCCACCGGTCGGCCTCGTCGCGACCGGCGATGCCCGAGAACTGAACGCGGAATCCGCCCTGAAACGGCTCGGCCATCTCGATCCGGAGCACCCTCTCGGGCGCCGACAGATCTCCCTTGACGGTGCCCGCAATGAGTTCACGCCCGGGGGCAAAGACCACTTCGGGACTTGCCGTCATCGGCTCCACCACGAGGACGCCGTGCACGCCGTGGGAACGGCGAATGCGGCCGACGACTACGAGCTCATCGGAAGGGCCGGATTGTCGCATGACATCAGGCACCAGGCATCAGGCACCAGATTCGGGGCTCAGGGGTTCTGATGCCTGATGCTGTTGCCTGATGCCTGTTGGGTATTACGCGCTCTCTTCGGTCTTAAGCGGGATCGCGGAGCCCAGGAGCTTCTTCGCCAGCCGTTGTTCGTGCCGTGCCTTGAGGATGCCCGCGCGCCGCAGGAGCGAACGGACGGTGTCCGACGGCAGCGCGCCGTTATCGAGCCAGTGATTGGCGCGATCCTTCTGGACGTCGAGGCTGTTCTCCGCCTGACGAGGATGATAGTGGCCGATGATCTCGACGAAGCGCCCATCGCGGGGGCTCGTGCTGTCGGCGACGACGATGCGGTAGTGCGGCTGCTTCTTGCGGCCGACTCGGCGAAGACGAATTCGAACTGCCATTTCATTATCCTCGTTCAGGTGGTACTGCACTTCACCGGGCTCATCGCGCCATCGGCGTTTCCGATGCGCACCCGGATCCCAGCGACAAGCGATCAGCGATCAGCGTCAGCTTTCGTCGATCAGATTCGCGGTTGATCCTGCTTGTCGCTGATCGCTTGTCGCTACTCGCTGCTTCATCTCAACAACCCCGGCGGCAGCCCCATGCCACGGCCGCCTCCAGATGTTGCCTTCTTCATCATCTTCTGCATCTCCCGGAACTGGTCCAGGAGCCGATTCACTTCATTGATTGGCCGGCCGGCGCCTTTGGCGATGCGGGCGCGCCGCGAGCCGTTGATGATACCTGGTGTCTTCCGTTCCTGCGGCGTCATGGACAGCACGATGGCCTCCACGTGCTTCATGCGCTTGGGATCGGAATTCACCTGCTTCAGCATCTTGGCGTTCACGCCGGGAAGCATCTTCAACAGCCCCTCCAGCGGTCCAAGCTTCTGCATCTGCTTCATCGCGGACAGGAAGTCCTGCAGGTCAACGCCTTCCTTCCGCACCTTCTTCTCGAGCTTCTTCGCTTCGGCGGCGTCGAACGCCTCCTGGGCCTTCTCCACCAGCGACACGATGTCGCCCATCTGGAGGATCCTGCCCGCCATCCGCTCGGGGTGGAACTCCTCGAGTGCATCCGACTTCTCACCTACACCGACGTATTTGATGGGCTTCCGTGTTACTCCATAAATCGACAGCGCGGCGCCGCCCCTGGCGTCACCGTCCATCTTGGTGAGGATCACGCCGGTGATGCCTAACGCGTCGTTGAACCCCTGGGCGATGCGGACCGCGTCCTGCCCGGTCATGCCGTCGGCGACCAGCAGGATCTCGTCGGGATGGACGGCATCGCGCAACCGGACGAGCTCGTCCATCATCTGCTCGTCGATCTGCAGCCGGCCGGCCGTGTCGAGCAGGACCATGCGATCCCGGGCGCGACGGGCCTCCTCAATACCCGCGCGGGCGATCTTCACCACGTCCTTCGTGGTGCGGTCGGCGTGAACCGGCACCTCCAGCTGCGCGCCCAGCGTCTCGAGCTGATCGATGGCGGCAGGACGGTAGACGTCGGCGGCCACCAGCCGCGTCGCACGTCCCTCACCCTTCAGCCGCCGAGCCAGCTTGGCAGCGGTCGTTGTCTTGCCTGACCCCTGCAGCCCGACCAGCATCACAACGGTGGGTGGGACGCTGTTGAACGTGAGCCCTTCGCGACGCTCACCCAGCATCGTCGTGAGCTCGTCGTACACGATCTTGACGAGCTGCTGGGCCGGCGCGACGGTCTTGATGGCAGAGATGCCTGACGCCTTTTCCTCGACCCGCTCGAGGAACTCGCGCGTGAGCTGGAAGCTGACGTCGGCCTCGAGCAGGACGCGGCGCATTTCGCGAAGCCCTTCCTTGATGTCAGCGTCCGAAAGGACGCCGCGACCGCGGAGCTTCGAAAAAACGCCGGAGACCTTCTCGGAAAGTTCGTCGAACATGAGCCCAAAAAAATAGTCTGGGCGCTACCTAACAACAAGTCCAGATTGGACTTCGGCTGCAGGCGCCTTCAGGTCGCGGCGAATCGTTTCACTCGATCGACTGATTCCGCCACCGAAGCTGGACCATGGCCCTCCGGCCCGTAAACCCGGGCCAGCTATCGCCCATCTGCCGGTCGAGCAGGTTGGTCACCTCGGCGCTAAGCTCGAACCGGGTACCGATCAACCGTGACAGCCGCGCATCCAACTGCGGGTACGCCCCCCGAAACACCGTCACCGTCCCGACAGAGTCCCGCGAAATGGGTGTCCGCGCGATGTACGCGAAACGTAACGTGGCGCGGGTCCAGGAGGCGACGGGCCCGGTTCCTGAAGCACGGACCGTGAACGGTGTGCGTCCAAGCAGCGAGCTGCCGGTCGAGGCGTCACGAGTCCAGAGTCGCTCACCGGCCGCCTCCAGTCGCCAGTCGCCTGCCATCAGGCCGCTTTCGATCTCCAGGCCGCGTGTCCACCCCCTCGCGACATTGTTATAGGTGTACGTGCCGGTAGCGTCCGGGGCCCCTGTCTCGATGAAATCGCGGTAGTCGGCGTTGAAGCCCGTCGTTTGCAGGAATGCGTTCGCTCCGGACCACTCCGCACCCAGCGAGGTGCTCGTCGAGCGTTCCGGTCGCAGATCGGGATTCCCGTAGACCGCGTATCCGGCCGCGGCGTTTACAAACGAGAGATACAACTCCTTGAAGTCCGGCGCCCGGAATCCGCGTCCGATCGAGCCGCGAAGAGCGAGGTTCTCACGCGGACGGATCAGGGCCGCGAACCGGGGCGCGACGAACCGCCCCCAACGATCGCTCCACGACACGCGCGCACCAGGCGTCACGATGAGTGATCCCACGGAGACGGTGGCCTGCGCGAACGGCTCGACGCCTGTCAGGGCGCTCGTATTCTCCGACAGGCGATCGGCGTCGATCCATTCCCGGCGAAGGGCAACGCCCGCATCCAGCACGCCCGGACCACGGGCGCCACTCCAGTGAAGCTCGCCTTGCAGAAGTCGCTGGCGGTCGCGCGACCCACTGTCGGAGGCTGGTGTGTCGCGCGTGGCGGCGCGCGAAAGATGATCGAACGCAGAGCCGGCAATCGTCAGGCTCACCTTGTCGACCCGCCCGTCACGATGGCCCGCGAGACGCAAAGACGATTGTACGTTGTCGCCAAAGTGAAAAAGTTGGCCGGTGCGGTATCTCTGCCGTTCGATAATGGAGAGCGCGCCCCATTCGAGCCGCTTCAGCGAATCAATGTCCCAGTGGCCGCGGGTCGAGCCGTAGGCGCGGCGCGAATAGGTCGCGACGTCCGACGACACGCCGGAAACGAGGTCCATACCCTGGTAGCCGCCATCGACCGCGGCCGAGAGGGTGCCTTGGCGCCAACCGGCATCAGCAGAAACTTCCTTGCGACCGTGTGAGCCAGACGTTGTCGTGAGGCCGGCCGCCACGCCGGTTTCGGGGCCGGACCTGGTGATCACGTTGATCACACCGCCGATCGCGTCGGTGCCGTACAGCGTCGACTGCGGTCCCTTCACGATCTCGATGCGCTCGATGCCTGAGACCGGGATCCGGGCCAGGTCCATCGTACCGTTCACGCGCCCGATCAGTGGCTGCCCGTCGAGCAGCACCAGCACTCGGCGTGACCCGAAACCGCGCAGCTGTACACCACTTCCGGACGGAACACCGCCGTCCAGCTGTATCCCTACTCGTTCAGTGAGCACCGCCGCCAGGTCGGACGGACCCTGCCTGAGGTCGCGGGACGTGATCAGTTCCGTCTCGACCACCGCATCGGCGAGCCGCTGCTCGCGGCGTGCGGCCGTCACGATGATCTCGCTCAGCGGCACGATCGCCTGAGGCATCGCCAGCTGCACCGTCAGACTGGCTCCGTCAACCACGATCACCGTGTCGCGATGCCGGTATCCGATCGCGAGCACGCGCACCCGATGCGTCCCGGAAGTCACTGACCCGCGCCAGCGACCGAACGCATCCGTCCGGCCAACGGGAGCGGAACCACTGTCCATCACGATCGCCGCACCAGGCACCGGACGAAGATCCGCGCCCGTCGTCGCATCGACGGTGAGCGTCACGGCTCCCTGCGCCCCAATGTTCACGTGCGCGACGACCAGGACCGCCGCCAGGGCCGCGGCATGCATTACGGCACCCGCGAGGAACGTATCGTGATCTGCCGGGGTGCCCCGGAGGCCCCATAGTAACTCGTGATGTGGACCTTGTAGACCGCGTCATCCCGCTTGACGAGATAGACGTTGAAGTTGGGCCAGATCTGATTGTCGGTTCCGGTGATGTTGTAGCGATACCAGGGAGACGACACGAAGACGCCGCCGTACGAATCGGAGCGGTAGGCCACGGCGGGAGCGGACGATGCGTACTCGGACGTGATCAGGCTGAACGCCGTGGTCTGATCCAGGACCGCGCTCACGCCGCCGGAACCACTCACGCCTCCATTGATGCGAATCTCGTAGCCGGAGAGTCGCAGGTCCCACGAGCTCGTCGACGCGACCGGACCAAGCGCCACGTCCAGGTACACCGGACCAGCCGACAGGTCCAGCGTGCGTGTCGAAACCGCGCCGAACGACGCACCGCTCGAAGGTTGAATGGCGTATTCCACCGTGACGTTCCCGGCGCTGGTTGCCGTTGCACCAGAAACCGCGGTGACTCGGAATTTCGCCAGGATCACCCCACTCACAGTCCGCCTGACTATCCACGCGCGTGAGGGCGCGGCGGCCGCGGCGCCTCCCGTTCCGGTAACCCAGCCACTGATCGCGGGGTTGAGCGCGTCCGCGATGAACGTCGCCGCCGCCGGGACATTGGCCGTGGTGACTGCCTCAAACGCGGCCAGCTGGTTGGCTGGCGTCATGGCCTGCAGTTCCGCTACCGTCGCGCCGGAGTTGGCGCAGAGGCAGTACGCCGTGACGCCGCCCGGACCGGCGGCTCCGCCGTTGACGGTCACGGATGTCGCGAACAGCGCCATGTCCCACGCCGTCGAGGTGGTGGGATCATTCACGGAGACGGTGCTGGCCGGATCGCCGAGTTTTACGTAGGCTGGCGACGCCGATGCGTCGACCGTGATCTCCGCGGTGACCGGAGGCGGTGGAGGTTCCGTGGTCGAGTCGGAGCAGGCGGCGGCGAAGAACAGGCCGGCGGCCGCGGGAGCGCCGACGAGCGCGCGCCTAACGAAGGGCCGGCGCGGGAAGCGGAGCATCATGAGTGGAGGTCTCCATGGCTGTCGGGCCTCGGGTGGCCCGACGGTAGCCGAGATAGATGAGGATGATCCCGAGGAACTCGGTGACGTAGAGGACTTCGGTGTGGCCGAAGCGCGTGAAGCTCCCACCGATGCCGGGCAGCAGCGCTCCAAAAGCGATCAGCGCGTTGCCCTCGGCGCGCGCCCGGGTCTCACGCCGGCGCCAGAAGTACACGGCCGACTTCGCCGCCCCTCCGACCAGGAAGATGAAGGCGTAGAGGTTGATGAACGGGCTGAATGCGCGCACCCACGGCCAGGCCATGACCCGGCCGGTGAGCCGGTACGGTTCGACGAGTTCATACTGCAGCGGGACGATCAGCACGAACGCAGCCGCCACCGTCACAGTGGCGACGAGCGCGACCGACAGAATGTCCGCAACTCGACGAGGCACGTGGAGGTAGGCGGCGCCTTGCGCCAGTGGGGCGCCGCCCAGCAGCGCACCGGTGATGTACCACGCGCGGAACAGCCATTCCTGCCAGCCGAAGACCGTAACCGAGGCCTCAACCGCCGTTCCCGCCGCGTAGGTCAGCGCGCCAATCGTCCACCACAGCAAATGCGGGCCGCCGCGCGCGCGGTATCGGCGCGCCAGCGAGGCCGCGAGGGCGAGCGCGATGACCGTCGTGACGATCGGGATGTAG
>Ga0209109_10001126_pt1 | contig 14667 bp, 13 predicted proteins | sample Rifsed10ft2_FD_184004 | JGI IMG/M metagenome (GOLD analysis project Ga0209109, IMG submission 184004) | Soil microbial communities from Rifle, Colorado, USA - sediment 10ft 2 (version 2) | ecosystem: Environmental > Terrestrial > Deep subsurface > Rock core/Sediment | place: Rifle, Colorado... | reverse complement strand
CCACCACGACGACGAGAGCCGTCAGCCGGAACAGTGCAACCGAACGTCGTCGGGGTGGTTGATTGGATTCGGCCTCCCGGGCGCGCTGCCGATCCAGAAGCTCACTTCTGGACTGTACGGCCACGTCTTTCCCTCCCGAGAGTTCCGACAGGTTAGGCCTCCTCCTGGCGGTGGTTTACTTGCGTGGTGAATCCGGGTCCTGGGTGTCTCTCTGCGAGACGCCGTTGCCGATAGAGGGAAGTTTCGTCGCCTGTGCGTCACCGGCCCGGCGCAGCCGGCCCACCAGGCTCTCGCGACGGGGAGGCTCATATTCGGTGATCATCGCCTCCGCTGCCTCGTCCCAGGACTCATGCAACACCCTGGTGCGCCATACATGACCCAGGATGACCCGCAGCGCGGCCGTCACCGGAACGGCGACCAGCAGGCCGAAGAAACCGCCGACCGACCCGCCCAGGAGCAGGGCCAGCAGGATGAAGACGGGGTTCAGCTGAACTCGCGACTTGAGAATGTTGGGGCTGATCACATGGTTGTCCAACTGCTGGACCGCCGAGAACATGATCACCGCCCATAGCGCCGTGCCGATATCGCGAAATACGAGAGAAACCAAAGCGGCGAGAACCCCACCCGCGAAGGGGCCGATGAAGGGAACCACGTTCAAGAAACCGGCGATCAACCCGATCAGTAACCAGAAAGGAACGCCGAGCAGGGCAAGTCCGACGCTTGACAGGACGCCGACGATCAGCGCCACGAGCAGCTGACCTCGCACGAACCCACCCACCACCCGGGTCAGCTGCGACACCACGTGGACCACTTCGGGGCGGGCCCGATCGGGAACGAGACGCCGGGCGCGATCCTTGAATCCGGGCAGATCGACGAGCAGGTAGAAGGCGAGCACCGGGCCCAGCGCCAGCACGATGAGGACGTCTAGACCCATGCGGGCAAAAGTCCCTATTTGGCCGAGCATCTGCTGGATGCGTTCCTGGTCGACGAAGTCGGCCAGCCACGCCTGCAGCGTGTCGAGCGCCGAGCCCGCGCCCACCGACAAACCCAGCCGCTCTCCCAGGTCCACCAGGAACACTCCGATGTCGTCCACCAGCTGGGGGATACGGTCGGCAAACTCCGCCAACTGGTCACCGACGACCGGGACGACGATAAAGCCGAAGAGCACTCCGAGTCCGAGAAACAGCAGGTACGAAACAAACGAGCCGAGCAGACGGTGGATCCGCCAATTCTGCATACGATCGACCAGCGGGCTCATCAGGTAGACGAACGCACCGGCCAGGACCAGTGGAGGCCAGAGGATGCGCACAACATACAGCAGCCACACCAACCCGCCCACCACCAGCGCCATGCCGGCAACACTCCAAGACATGATGCCCAGACGACGAAGCCGCTCGTAGGAGACAGATGGATCGTTCATCGATTGGCGACGAGTGTATACGCTTCGCAGTTTGCAGTCCGCCCTCTGCTGTCTTCCCCCGGACGAGCGCCGCGAGTCGGTTGGGGGAGAGGGGCCCGTTCCCACCAACGGAAGGGAGCATCGCCGGAGACTGGTAGCCGGCTGCCGGTAGCTAGGGCTGCCGAATCTCGACCTGTGCCCCATCCACGACGGCGATCAATAGCGATGGACCGGCGAAGGGACTCTGATATCCGTCCGCCGTCTCCACCCACCCTCCGGGCACGCTGGACGCTCCGATCACCTCCACCTTTGTTTCCGCCGGCACCTCAACCACGAAAACACCATCGATCGTTATCGCAACGTCGCCTTCGCCCGGGAGCGGCAAGGCAACGGAACCGCCGCCGTCCAACCGCAGGGCCCGCAACTGCAGAGCGGTGAGGTCGGCCTGCACATCCGGCGCATCCAGCACCAGCGACCAAATCGGCCCAACACCGAGCGACAACTCCCAGCCGGAGGTTCGGAACCATCGTCCCCCATCTGCTTCGCGTAACACCACAAAGAACGGGCCATCCTCGAAGGCGCTCTCGAGAGCCTCGGGAACTCCCGTCGAGCCGCCCCTCCGCTCGACCTTCACCGCGTACAGGTCCCGCGGTCCCGATGCTATCGACAGACGTCCGGCCAGACTCAAGGTCAGCTCGGCGCTTTCCACACCGGCGGCCGACGGTCCGACGAGATCGGCAGACGATGACGGGAGTTGCTCCCACCCCGTGAGGTGAAGCACAACACTGGCTCCAAGCATCGTGATCAGCAGAAGCGGCAGCAGCGCAGAGATCCTGGCCGGGCCCCGTTTGCGGAGCGGGAGCAGAGCCGCGCCCACGAAGAATGCCCCGACTGCCAGAGGCCAAAACGAGACCACATCGAGTACCACGGATGGAGCCAGGATGCCACCGACCACTCCGGCCGCTATCGACACTATGGCAACGGCAACCATCAGCCACGCCCACGGCGTCCATGCGCTCGACGGTTTTCGCTCTGCCGGGTGGGGGGCTTCGGTGCTCACCCTCCGTATGATGCCCCAACCACGATGATGATGTCGGCCTGGGTGACTCCTTGAAACCGTTCGACGATCGCGTCGGGCGATACATAGCGTATGAGGGCTGCCGCCTCGGTCTCGAAGCCGGCCAGGTACCAGATCCTCGAGACACCAAACGGTGTCTCCCAGTTCTCCGGCTCCAGGGTCTGATAACCAACCCGGGCCAACGATTCGGACAAATCTGCGGCGAGACCCGGCCGATCCGTTGCATTGAGGACCAGGACGGTGACTTCGGACGGATCGCGACCCGCCGGCGTCGTGGTCGTGGCCTCGGTCGTGGTCGTCGTCTCGGTCGTCGTCGTGGTGGGAGCCGCGGAGGTGGCCGTTGTCACAGTCGTCGGGGCATTTCCGGCTGAGGTCGTAGCCGTCGTGGTCTGAGCGGTCGTGGTGGTGGGATCGTCGTCCGGGGAGAAGATATTCTGGAACAGCAGCACGGCGCCGAAGATGAGGGCGCCCCACAAGACCACCTTCAACAAGAACGTAGCCAACTCCCGGAAGAATGCACCGTAGCCGGGAGCGGCGTGCCGCCCCGCCATCAGATGTCCGCCGGATCCATGCCGTCGGCGATGATACGGGACTCCGGACGGCGCCGGTTTCGCTCCGCACGAACCTTCAGCAATCTCCGGATGGTCAGCGGATCGTACGCCATCGCGGTGGGGTCGTCGAGAAGGTCCCGGAGAATCTGGTAGTAACGACCGGCGCTCATCCCGAGGTGTTCTTGAACGGCGCGGTCCTTCGGTCCGGGCACCAACCACCAGGAGCGCTCAAAATCCAACACTGCTTTGTCGCGTTTGGACAACATAATATGCGTCAGGGTATTCCTGAACACGCCAAAGCACGGGTATTTCGAACTGACGGATGGAACCCGAGCCCACGACTTGCTGGTCACACATCGGCTCGGTGGTTGCGGCTCCCCGGACCATTCGACGGTAAGCCGACCGGCTTGTGTCTTCCTCTCCAGCGTTGGGCGTTGTTTTGCGGCCGTGTTCCAGTGTCTGGCAGACCAAATGCCGCACCGCGGAGGCGAGTGTGGGATTACACGTCCATTCGCACACTCGTGCCGTCCTCGACAGAACTGGACGACATGGGCGGTTGGAGTCGGCCGACTTGCCTGGCCAAGGGTAGGTCTCCGACGGGCACGATCGGGTGGCCTACCCTGTTGTGGGTGGGCTGGGAGGTGTTGGGGGTGAGAGGGTGACCGATGCTCTTCTACACGTGGTTACCGGTGCGTTCGGGTACACCGGTAGGTATATCGCTAGGGAGTTGATAGCCGGGGGTGGGAGGGTTCGGACTCTGACGAATTCGTTGGATCGGGGTAACCCTTTCGGCGTCGACATCGAGGTGCACCCGATCGACTTCGATGACCCGCCGGCGCTGGTCGAGTCGCTGCGGGGCGCCTACGCGCTCTATAACACCTATTGGGTCCGGTACGACCACCAGGAGGGGTCCACCGATTTTGGTTATGCCCAAGCTGTCGAGAACAGCAAGATTCTGTTCGACTGCGCTCGAACGGCCGGGGTGCGGCGGGTGGTACATGTGAGCGTGGCCAATGCCCGTGAGGACTCCGATTGGGGGTACTTCCGGGGCAAGGCGCTCCTCGAACAGGAACTGTTGGCGTCGGGCCTTTCGCATGCCATCGTTCGGCCGACCGTCATCTACGGCCGCCCCGAGAACGTGCTGATCAACAACATCGCCTGGCTGCTCCGCCACCTGCCCGTCTTCGGGGTGTTCGGTCGAGGAGAGGCCCGCCTCACCCCCATCCATGTGGAAGACCTGGCACGTATCTGTGTGGAAGCAGCCGACCGCGATAGCGACCAAACCATCGATGCGGTTGGCCCCGAAACGTTCACCTATCGGGAGATGGTCGAGGAAATGGCCCGGGCGATGGGGCTCCGAAGACCAATCCTGCCTATCCCCGATTTCGTAGCCCTGACGGTGGGCAAAGTACTCGGGCTATTCCTCGGGGACATCGTCATCACCCGGCACGAAATCTCGAGTTTGCGTGACGAATCGATGTACACGGGTACCGAACCGCTCGGCACCACCAAGTTTAGCGACTGGTTGAAATCGGACAGCGACACGCTCGGTCGACGCTACCTCAACGACCTCGACCGTCGGCGCTGAACCGAAACGGCAACCGGCAGGCCCCATCGGAACACATCCTGGCAACTCGGGAGGAAGGGCCCGTCACAGCCGCCCAAGACAGCCGACACGAGCCGACCCGCCCACCAGTCACCACGATGACGCGGGCGGGACGGCTCGCGGGACGACGAGCACACCTTGCTCCTGCACCGTTCGCCCGGCGGTTCGATGACTCGTCCACACGTGCTCCCGCTCGAGGAAGACCTACAACGAATAGCATCACCGGTACTGCACGGCCAGGCGAGCCGCCGAACGAGCGACGCTGATGCTGTGCATCGGGGACGTCCGGCTCCACCCGGTTGCCCAACGGCGCGTTCGCCCAGCTGGAATGGCCGGAACCACCCTCGTCGACCTCAAAACGGAACCCGGCCTGGGCCGGCTGCCGGCCGACAACTCCAGGCGATGCCGGGCGTGGTGGCGGTCGGGCGGGCAGAAGTGGGTATTCGGGAACGGGTGTCGCCGAGCCGGGGTCCTATGCCATACTTGAACCACGGCATCGTTGCGGTCCGCAGGAGGAGGGTTGCGAGTGCGCATCACCTACCCCTATGAGACGGATCGACTGGGCGCGGTACGGATTTTCGGGGTCCAGCACATCTTCGAACTCGACTCGGGTCCCGCCGATGGCATCGAGGGGACCCGGCAGCAGATCGGGTCGACGGTTGCCCACGTTCCGCCCGGCCCGATCCTCGAGGTGCAGAGGCGCATGGCGGTGGTGGTTCCCTGCCGGGATGAGCGGCTCAAGGTGCTCGAAGGGGTTCTTTCCGGGATTCCCCATGAGTGCTTGGTGATCCTGGTCTCCAACAGTTCGCGTGACCCGGTGGATCGCTTCATGATGGAGCGAGACTCGATGGCCCGATTCTGTCGCTTCGCCGAGCGAGATGCGGTGATCGTCCACCAGCGTGATCCCGGGGTCGGCCGGGCATTTGCCGCGGCCGGTCTACCCGAACTGGCCGGGGATGCCGGTCTGGTGCCCCACGGCAAGGGCGAGGGGATGATCATCGGCATCGCTCTGGCGCGTCTGGCCGGGAAGCGGTTCGTCGGATTCGTCGATGCCGACAACTACGTCCCCGGCGCGGTCCACGAGTACGTGAGAAGCTATGCCGCCGACTTCCACCTGGCCAGGAGCCGCTTTTCCATGGTCCGGATCAACTGGCACTCGAAGCCCAAGATCGTCGACGGCCGGTTGTTCTTCAGCCGCTCGGGGCGTGCATCAGAGATCACCAACCGGTTTCTCAACTCCCTGATCGCCTATCACACCGGTTTCGGCACTGAAGCCATCCGGACGGGAAACGCCGGAGATCATGCATTGAGCATGGACCTGGCCGTGCGCCTCCGGCTGGCGTCCGGCTTTGCCATCGAGCCGTTTGAGCTGCTGGAGGTTCTCGAACGCTTCGGGGGAGTCGAGCCGGTAACGGACCGTGAGGTGATGCGCGACGGGGTGGAGGTCTATCAGGTGCAGACTCGCAACCCGCATTTCCACGAGGATCGCAGTGATCGTCACATCGATGAGATGCAGTTGTCGGCCCTCAACTCGATCTACCACTCGCCCGTTTGCCCGCCCCAGCTCAAGGACGAAATCGAGATATTCGTCAGGGACGGCGACGGCCTGCCGGGAGATGTCCCGCCGGCCGGGGAGCGCATCTACCCGGCTCTGCGCACTATGAATCCCGAGGTCTTTCTCACCGTCCTCTACCGGGAGGCGGAGACGTTCGAACAGGTACTTCACCTGACGCCCCGTGGCGACCGGCCTGCTCCGCCCATCCCGCCGCCTCACCTGGTCGAGGTCGATACCGATCGGTTGCAGGTGCCGGGCACCACCGGCGACGTCGATCAGACTACCCCGTGAATAGATGACCGGGTCGGAGTTCGGCGGCTACCACTTCGTCCACCGGTGGGCTCCTTCGAGAGGGACGGTGGCCGCCCCCGCCACCTCACCCGAAAGCAGTTCGAGCTGCGGTAGCGTCTCCGGATCGGCGACGATGGCCATCAAGGCGGGAAGATATGTACATACCCTGGCGGTGGCTCTCGATGGCATGTGTGCTCGAGTCCTCGCGGATCACACGCGGACCGAAGGCGGATTGCGGGTCCTGGGGCTGACTGCCCGGTAAGCGAGAAATCCCCTGTAGCAGCACAGAGGTTTCCTTCGAGCTGGCGGAGGGAATCGAACCCACGACCTGCTGATTACAAATCAGCTGCTCTGCCGACTGAGCTACGCCAGCACAGCCTTCCGGCGATGCCGGAACACCAGTTTGTAGGTTGAAGTCCGAAGTCGCAAGTCTCGATTGTCAGAGCTCGTTGCGCACCCGGGCCACCTCGAACACCGCCAGCGCGGCAGCGACCGATGCATTGAGGCTCTCCGACCCGATCGCCATGGGAATGCGCACGCTCACATCTACTCGCTCTTCGACCAATCTCCCCAATCCCTGACCTTCCCCTCCGACAACGATGGCGACCGGCTCGGTCAGTAGCGCCAGGCCAAAGAGGCGCTCGCCTCCCCCGGTGGTCAGGCCAACCGTCCAGACACCCAATCGCTTGAGCCGTTGTACCACATCGGCGGTCGACGACTGCACAGAGACCCGAAGATGCTCAAAGGCGCCTGCTCCGACCTTGAAGGCCGTCGGGCCAATGGGGGCCGCCCGACGGGTGGGGACCACCAGACCCGTTGCGCCGGCGGCCAGCGCCGAACGAGCGATCGCGCCCACGTTGTGCGGATCCTCGAGGTGATCGAGCACCACAAGCGCACAGGGGGCAGGCTCGGTCAACGCATCGAGGGAATAGGTCATCAGCGGCCGGGCCCGCCCGACCAGCCCCTGAGGAACCGCCGTCACCGCGAAGGGGCGGACGTCGTCGACAACCTCAATTCGGACTCCGGCGGTTCTGGCCTGCTCGATCAAGACCGCTACTTCGGGGTTGGACATACGCGCGCCTTCGACCCGCAGCTCGGTCAGTCGGCCCGCCTGCAATGCCGCCTGAACCGCATGAAGGCCTTCGAGGTCAGCGCCGATGCCAGCGGGCGCCATCGGGCGTGTCCTCAACAACGATGCCGAGAGCTGCCAGGCCGTCTCGGACGGCATCCGCTCTCTTCCACTCGGTCCGGGCGCGGGCCTCGTCGCGTTCGCTCAACAATTGCTGGACGCCGCCCTCGGTAGTGCCGGCCGGAGCCAGATCAAGGGATTGGAGGAGCTCATCGATGCGCTCGGCAATCTCGGAGAGTTCCGATCGAGGCGGCTCGAAACCCAATACCTCGACGATCTCGTCGAAGGCCGCCACCCATGGCGCGACATCTTGGCCCAGGTCGATGCGACGGTTCCCTTCCCTGACGGTGTCGAACAAGATGCCGATGGCGGCGGCGGTGTTGAAGTCGTCGTCCATGGCTTCCATGAACGCCGCCCTCACCGAAGCTTCAGGTTGGCCCGTTGCGTCCGAGCGCCGGCGGAAGGCCCACAGGCGCTCGACGGCCGATCGGGCATCGGCCAGCAATTCTTCTGAATACTCCTGCGGTGTGCGGTAGTGAGCCCGGAGAAAAAACAAACGAACCGCCATCGGCGTGAACCGCCGGATGGCCTCGGCGAGGTCGATAACATGACCGGTGGACTTGGACATTTTCTCGCCACCCAGGTTGAGCATCTCATTATGGAGCCAGTACTTGGCGAAGGGTTCCCCGGTGGCCCCTTCGGACTGGGCGATCTCGTTTTCGTGGTGCGGGAAGATGAGGTCCGTCCCACCGGCGTGGATGTCAAAGCCGCTTCCCAGGTATTCGAGGGCCATCGCCGAGCACTCAATGTGCCATCCCGGGCGACCGCTCCCCCATGGGGAATCCCAGTAGGGTTCTCCCGGTTTGGCAGCCTTCCAGAGCGCGAAGTCCAGAGGGTCACGCTTGTGTTCACCCGGCTCTACCCGGGCCCCGATCATCAGGTCGTCGAGGTTGCGCCCTGATAGCTTCCCGTATCCGGGCAGCGACCGCACGCCGAAATACACATCTCCCCCGGCCGGGTAGGCGAGGCCCTTGTCGATCAGCATCTCGATGAGCGTGACCATGTGAGGTATGTGGTCGGTTGCTCGCGGCTCGAACGTGGGAGGTTTGACGCCGAGTGCCCTATACGCATCATCGAATTTCCCGGCCATGATCCCGGCGAGCTCTTTCACCGACATCCCCTGCTCGGCGGCGGCGGCGATGATCTTGTCCTCTACGTCGGTGACGTTCCGCACGTATACCACGCTATAACCACGCCATTCGAGATACCGGCGGATCGCGTCAAAGGCCACCGCGTAACGACCGTGACCGAGATGGGGATCCGATTGCACGGTGGCGCCGCACACATACATCGAGACCTCACCGTCGCGGCGAGGAACCAGCGTTTCTTTGCGGCGACCCAGCGTGTTGAAGACCTGCATTGCTCTCGATGCTAGTGAGAGGCACCCGATCAGGAGGCAGTCACTACCGCCATGGCGGCGACTCCCTCATCGCGGCCGAGGAAGCCCAGACCGTCGGTGCTGGTTGCCTTGACCGAAACCCTTCCCACCTCGATGCCGAGCATATCCGCCAGCGCCGCACGGACGGCGTCCCGCACCGGGGCCAACCGCACAGACTCGGCGATAATCGTGACATCGAGGTGGGTAACGCGCAGCCCTTCGGCGTTGAACCGATCGACCACGGTTCGTAAGAGCCCCATGCTGTCGGCACCATGCCAGCGTGGATCCGAGGATGGGAAGAAATCCCCCAGATCGCCGAGGGCAGCCGCTCCCAGCAAAGCATCGGATACTGCATGCGCAACCACGTCGGCGTCGGAGGTACCGAGCAATCCCCGGGCCGGATCGGCTGGAACCCCGGCAAACAGCACCGGCGGATCGCCCCCGAATCGATGCACATCGAACCCCCACCCTACGCTCATCGCACCATCGCCTCCAGGACACGAAGATCGTCGGGATAGGTGACCTTGAGATTGCCGGGGTCGCCTTCCACCCAGGCCACCGCCTCCCCGGCACGTTCCAACAACATCGCATCGTCCGAGGCGTCCTCATCGTCGGCGGCGTGCGCCGCCCGCAGGGCGGCTACCAGGAACGCCTGTGGGGTCTGCACACTGATGAGGGTATCGCGGTCCATGGTCGCCACCACCCTGTCTCCCTCGATCCGTTTGAGCGTGTCGCGGACGGGGATGCCCGGTACAACGCCCGCGACGTCACCGACGGCCAGACGCTCGAGAACCCGACCAACGAGGTCGGCGCTTGCCACGGGACGAGCCGCGTCGTGTACGACGACTACGGCAACCGACTCCGGGATCAACGCCAAACCGGCGGCAACCGAGTCACGGCGCCGGTCGCCTCCCGGAATCCCGCCCGGGACGGGGCCAACCACCACAACATCGGATACCCCACCCTCATACAACGAACGCCGCGCCCACTCCCAAAGCGGCCTGCCGTTCAGCCGCAGTTCGTGTTTGGCGCGGCCAAACCGCGTGCCTCTCCCGGCCGCCACGACGATCCCCCAGGTCGTCATGCGATGGTTCGGCCAAACAGCATGCGCCCAACGGAGGTCCGCGTGACGCTGACGATCTCGACGTCGGCGCCGGTTCCGATCAGGTCGGCACCGCCTTCCACAACGACCATCGTGCCGTCATCGAGGTAGCCCACCCCTTGACCCGGTTCGGAACCGGCCCTGGTGACGTCAACGTAGAGCCGGTCTCCAGCAGCCACGACCGGTTTGAGCGATTCGGCGAGAGAGTGGGGATTCAAGACCGGGATACCCCTGGCACCGGCCGCTTTGGCAAGATTGTGATCTGTGGTGATGAGGGTCGCCTCGGCGCGCATAGCCAGCGCCAGCAGCTTGGCATCGATGTCTTCGAATTCGGGCACCGTTTCCTCGAGGATCAACACGCGCGACACGTCGGAGCCCCGCATCGCCTCGATCACCTCGAGCCCTCGCCGTCCCCGGCGCCGCCTCGTCCTATCGACGGCGTCGGCCAGTCCCTGCATCTCGTCGAGGACAAACTCGGGCACCCAGATACGGCCCGGGAGCAAACCGGCGCGTGACATTTCCAGAATCCGGCCGTCTATGGCGGCCGACGAATCCAGGAGAAAGACCCGCTCGGGGTGGTCGAGGCTCCGGCTCACCAGTGTTCCGCGCCGCCGGAGTCCCGTCACGGCAAGCAGGTCGTCGGTACGGGATGCGAAGAGACGCGTTCCCACGCTTGCGATGATCAACACGACCAGTAAGGCAACCGGCCAGGCAACTGCCGGCGGCACGAAGAAGATGATGGGGACGGCGGCGACGACACCGACGATGAGTCCGACCACCATCCCGAACGCCCCGGCGAACAACTCCGGTCCCGAAGACCGCTCGGCAACCCGTTCCGGCATGATGTCCAGGCTCTTGCGAAATCCCCGTCCCATTACGCCACCCAGCACATACCCGATCCCGGCACCGAGCACGGCACCGAGCACCGGCGCAGCCTCCGGGTTGGGGATGTCCACGCGGGAGCCCAGCTGGAATCCCGCCGCGGTCAGGGCCAGCGTAATGAGCAATCGAACTGCCTCGACGATCACGCACCGAGCCTAGCTACGCGGTCGCCGATTCCCGAGCAGCGCCACCTTCTCGCCGACCGGCGATCGTCAGCTCATGTCGAGCGTATCCGCCCTGGGGAGTGCCCGATCCAGCTTCTTGGTGGCTTCTTCCTCATCCACATTGAGGGCGAACCGCAGCTCACTGGTGAGGGTCAAGCGAGCTTTGGAGAGCATCCGCTTCAGGGCAGGTGAGATTCCCTTGGTCTGTTGGGAGTAGGTGAGATCCCGCACTACCTCGGCGACCTGATAGATGTCGCCGGAGGTCATCTTCTCGTTGAGAACCTTGTACCAGCGGCTCCAGTTGCTACCTGCTTCCTGAGGAGGTTCCTTGAACAATGAGAAGACCTTGCGGGCCTGGTTCTTGTTGATGACTGGCCGGATGGTGTCCTCGATGCTGGCAATCGGCACAAAGACCGTCAGCTGGTCGGTGGCGATCTCCAGTTGGAAGTAGTCCTGGCGGTTGCCGGCCACGGTTTGTTTGACCTTCTTGACGATGATGGCTGCACCGTGCTGAGGATGAACGACCTTGTCGCCGATGGAAAAAGCCGGCGCCTTCCGGGAGGCCGGCGCGGCGGGTTGTTCGGTCGCCTCCGGGGTAGGAGCCGGCTTCTTGGCAGCTGGTTTCCGGGCACCGGCGGCAGCGGCCGGTGTCTCCTGTACCTTCGACCTGGTGGCTGCCGTTGACCCGGAGGCCGCGGTTGACTTGGAGGCCGCGGCCGACGTCTTGACAGCCGTGGACTTCTTGGCCGGCGGCTTCCCGGCCGCGGCCTTCTTCGAGTCGGTCCCTGCTCTCTTGGGGGTCAACCGGGTAGGTGCCGTCTCCTGTGCTGCGTCGGCAGCTATCTTCGCAACCGGCTGTTTTGTTGCGGCCGGCTTCTTGGCCGCAGCTGCCTTGGTGCCGGTTGTGGTCTTCCTGGTCGCCATAGATCCCCGCCTCGACTTGGAGCCGCATAGTAACGCTCTCGGACAGGTTGGGCGATGTGCGCCGGCAAACCCGGGGGTTTGGGTCGTCAGTTCTTGGTCGGGTGGCCCGCCGCGGCCCGCTCGGGCATCAGGCGGCGTCGGTAGACACTGATAACTGATGGTTGAAAACCGATGACTCACTCAGCTCAGAGGTCGACCGAGTGGTCCCAAGCGCGAATCGTTTCGATCATCCGGTCGAACAACCGCCGCAGCTGCAAGGCTCGGGTCCGGCCAACCCCGGCGACTTGGTCCAGGTCATCGACCGATGCCTTCAGCATCTTTTGGAAATCCTTGAAATGCTTGACGATTTCGTCACGCACGGCCGTCGGAAGCCGGGGCACCTCGGAGAGGAGACGCACCCCGAGCGGTCTTGTGTGGCTGTCCGGGTGGTCAAAACCGAGCGCGTCGGCGACTGCGTCGGGGTCGCTCAGGTCGGCTGTGGGAAGGGCTTCCAGCTCCGCCAGCGCCTCTGCCAACCTTTTCGCCGAGACGGGACGGACATAGTCCTTGAGCACAAGGTTGCGGAGATCGCTTGTGCCGTACAGGAGATCGGCGAGCTGCAGGCTTATGAGGCCCCCTTCCCCGCCGAGTCCGACAGCATCCTTCTCGATGTCCTCACCGATGCGACGCACCAGTTCGGCACGCTGCACGACCTGCACCACCGCCCTGAACGTCATGAGATCGGCTACCTCTGCGCGGGTGAGCCGCTCTTCGGCCTCGTCCAGCCGCCGCCGAAAGCGTTCGAGTGTCAGTAGTTCTTGATTCACTTGGGCAGCCAGGGCTGTGGGGCTTTGAAGCTCGTGCTTCTCGCCTCCCAGGAAAAGCGTTGCGACTCTCCGATCCTCACTGACCGCAACCACCGGCCGCCCGGTCTGGCGGGCCACTCGTTCCGCGGTTCGGTAGCGTGCTCCCGTCTCCTCGGTGGTCACTGCCGGGTCCGGGAGCAGATGAACGTTGACCCGTAGGATCCTCTGCCATTGATCGTCGAGAACGATCGCCCCATCCATCTTGGCCAGCTCAGCCACCCTGGCCGGCGTGAAATCCGAGTCTGTGAGTTCGAAACCGCCGGTGCACAGCCGGTCCACTTCGGGACCGTCACCGAGGACGATCAGCGCCCCGTTGCGATGCTGGATGATTCTTCCAAGAGCATCTCGCAACGGGGTCCCGGGCGCTAAGCGTTGCAGGATCTCGAGGAGTCCCGAAGAGGTCGAGGCCATCGAAACGATCATAGTTGGTCCATCGCCATTCTTCCTTGCTCGTTCTTCGTTCCCGGTGTGACCTCCCGCCTCCGGCCGGAGGAAGTGGCCGAGCGCCGCGAGGACGGACGGCTACCCCTCGTTGTCGCGCCAACCCGGGAGGGCCATGTCGAGCGCCTGGCAGATACCGAGACGACTCCCCTTATCCGGGGCAACTGTGGTGGGAATCCCAAGACGGATGGCCTCTTCAACCCGTCGCTCATCATGGGCCACCGCCCGCAGTTCACCGGTGAGGCCGATCTCTCCCCAGGCGGCCAAGGGGCCAAGCGGACGATCCAGCCGGGATGAGGCAAGGGCCAGAGCGACCGGCAAATCCGTTGCAGGCTCGGTGAGCTTGAGGCCACCAACCACATTGACGTACACCTCCTGGTCCGAAAAGGAGAGCTTGGCGTGTCGATCCAGGATCGCCAGCATCTGGTGGACCCGGGACGCCTCGACGCCCCGGACGCTCCGCCGTGGTTGAGGGGCGGTGGTGGGCGATGCCAACGCCTGTACCTCGACCAGCACCGGGCGCCTGCCTTCCACCGTCGGGAACGCCAGTGTTCCCGGTACCGCTCCACGCCAATCGGCCAGGAAGGCCGCCGAAGGATCCGCTACCTCCCGGAGACCTTCGGGAGCCATCTCGAAGAACCCCATCAGATGGGTTGCACCGAAACGGTTCTTGAGGCTGCGAAGCCCTCGCAAGCCCGATTCGCTCTCGCCTTCCAGATAGAGGACCACGTCGACCATGTGCTCGAGCATCTTCGGCCCGGCAATGCCCCCATCCTTGGTCACATGGCCGACCAGCACCGCCGCCGTCCCGGAGTCCTTGGCGTAACGCATGACGCGGGCAGCACACTCGCGCACCTGGCTCATCGACCCGGGCGCACCGCCGACCTCGGCGGCGGAGACGGTCTGAACCGAATCGATCACCAGCAGATCCGGGCGGAGTCGATCTGCCGCTCCCAGGATGTCATCGACGTCCGGTTCGGCGAGCAGGTAGACGCCATCCTCCTCGATCTTCAGCCGACCGGCGCGCAGGCCGACTTGCTCGGCAGACTCTTCGGCAGTCGCGATGAGCACCTTGGATCCACCTGCTGCGAGCGAGCCGGCGGCTTGCAGCACGAGGGTCGACTTCCCCACACCGGGTTCACCGCCCAGCAACACCACTGCGCCGGGCACCAACCCACCTCCCAGCACCCGGTCGATTTCCCCTATGCCGGCTGCGATGCGAGCGACGGCAGCGCCTCCCGCCCTGACAAGAGGGATCGGGT
>Ga0209109_10001119_pt1 | contig 14701 bp, 15 predicted proteins | sample Rifsed10ft2_FD_184004 | JGI IMG/M metagenome (GOLD analysis project Ga0209109, IMG submission 184004) | Soil microbial communities from Rifle, Colorado, USA - sediment 10ft 2 (version 2) | ecosystem: Environmental > Terrestrial > Deep subsurface > Rock core/Sediment | place: Rifle, Colorado... | reverse complement strand
CCTGCCACGCCGCTTCAGACCCAGCCAGACCGCCACCGATAATGACAATGTCATCGCGCATACGAGTGAAGCTTCGTGGCAGGCGGCCAATCGTGGAGCGAAGGTGACGCTCTATGAGATGCGTCCAAAAGAGATGACCCAAGCGCACAAGACCGGTGGTTTGGCAGAGCTGGTCTGTTCGAATTCGCTCGGCTCCGCGGATCTACTGAATGCTCCCGGCATCTTGAAAGAGGAAATGCGCCGGCTCAACTCGCTCATTATTCGCGTGGCGGATGAGGCACGGGTGCCAGCAGGATCGGCCCTGGCCGTCGATCGTGAGCAGTTTTCACTCAAGATTACCCAGGCGCTGGAAGGGCATCCGAACATTCGTATTCTACGTGAGGAGATCACCGAGATTCCAACGGACTGTCTCTGCATCCTGGCAACCGGTCCGCTGACATCTGAGAAACTGTCTCAGGCGATTGCGCAATTGACCCATACGAAGCATTTGTATTTTTACGATGCGATCTCTCCGATCGTGGATGCCGACTCCATCAATATGGATGTCGTATTTCTCGCGTCCCGTTACGGCAAGGGCGGGGATGACTATCTCAACTGTCCCATGGACGAGCTGACCTACAACGCCTTCTATGACGCGTTGCTCGCGGCGGAGAAAGTCCAACCCAAAGAGTTTGAAAAGACGTCCTATTTTGAAGGTTGTATTCCCATCGAAGTGATGGCCGAGCGGGGTCGCCAGACCATGCAGTTCGGTCCGTTGAAGCCAGTGGGCCTTGAGAATCCCAAGACGGGTGCGCGAGCCTATGCCGTGGTACAGCTCCGGACGGAAAACGCCCATCGCTCTTGTTACAACCTCGTGGGATTCCAGACTAAATTGACCTACGGGGAACAGAAGCGGGTGTTTCGCATGATTCCCGGTCTTGAGCAGGCGGAGTTTCTGCGCTATGGCAGCCTGCATCGCAACACCTTTATCAATTCTCCCCAACTGCTGCGCGATACCCTTCAGTTCAAGGCGCGCGGCACCCTCTTCTTTGCAGGGCAGCTGGTCGGCGTCGAGGGCTACACGGATTCCGCCGCGATGGGAGGATTGGCAGGAATCAACGCTGCCCGTGGTCTTGCGGGATTGCCGTTGGTCACGCCGCCCCCCACCACGGCGCATGGCTGTCTCGTGTCGTACATTACGACCACGGACCCTCGTCACTTTCAGCCGATGAATACGAATTTTGGGCTCTTTCCTCCCCTTGCCACACCGACGAGAGATAAGGAGCGCAAACGACGGCTCACGGGACAACGGGCGCTTGAGGACCTGACGGCATGGATAACGCAATTCGAGCTTTCATGACGTTCCTTGAGCTGGAACGTCATGCGTCGCATGAAACAGTGCGCAACTATGGTTCGGATCTCCGACAGTTTCAGGCCTTCATGAGGGCGGAGCATCCCGATGTGCCCACGCTCGTTCCTGCTACGGTGAAGACGGAGTCCATTCGGGCCTACCTTCACTGGTTGGACCGCAAGCGTGAGAAAAGCACGTCGGTGGCCCGGAAACTCGCCTCCCTCCGCAGCTTCTATCGCTATCTGCAACGTGAGGGCATGGTTGGCCTCAATCCTGCCGAGGCCATTAGGACGCCGAAACAGCCGAAACATCTTCCGCGTGTTTTGACCAAGGACGACGCGGCAGCGCTGATGGAGTTTCCTGCCGATCAGGCAGCAGGGTCGCTCCGAGACCGCGCCTTGCTGGAGGCGCTCTATTCGACCGGGGCTCGGGTGAGTGAACTCGTGGGGATCAATCTCGAAGATCTCCGTGCGTCCGAGGGGCTGGTCCATCTGCGAGGAAAAGGCCGGAAGGAGCGCATCGTGCCGATCGGAGATGTGGCCGTACAAGCCATTCAGGCGTATCTGGGTCAGCGGCCCCTGATGGATTCTCGAGATCTGACGACGAAACGCGCCTCGTCCCCGGTCTTTCGAAACAGCCGAGGGGGCCGGTTGACGACTCGAAGCGTCGCGCGCATTGTGGCTCGCTATTCGCACCGGCTTGCCGGTGGTTCCGTGAGTCCCCATACGTTGCGGCACTCCTTTGCCACCCATCTCCTCGATGAAGGGGCCGATCTGCGATCGATTCAAGAGATGCTCGGGCATGCCTCGCTCACCACAACGCAAAAGTATACGCACTTGGCGACGGATCAACTCCTGGCCGTGTACGATAAGACGCATCCGCGAGCCGGTCGCTCGACCAGCGTGCGCGTCGTGAAGGACAATAAGCCATGACCATCATTCGGTCGAAGCGGCCGGAATGGACGCTCAGCATCGATGCGCCGTTTGGCCGCGAGCGTCCGGCGTTCCTCGCTTTTCTCGCCATGGGAGCCACGATATGAACAGACTGATTAAGAAAGCGAATGTTCTCATCGAAGCCTTGCCCTACATTCGCACGTTCAAGGGCAAGACAATTGTCATCAAATATGGCGGTCATGCGATGACCGATACACCGTTGAAAGAGCGGTTTGCCCAGGATGTCGTGCTCTTGAAATATGTGGGTCTCAACCCGGTCATTGTGCACGGCGGGGGACCCCAGATCGATAAGATGCTCCAGCGCGTGGGTATCGAATCCAAGTTTCGCCATGGGGTGCGGGTCACAGATGAGGCCACGATGGAAATCGTGGAGATGGTGCTGACCGGCAAGATCAACATGGAAATCGTCGATCTCTTGAATCGCCATGGCGGCCTCGCGGTCGGTTTGAGTGGAAAGGACGGCGGGCTCATGCTTTCTCGGCCGCTCACCGCCAAAGCCTGGGCGGCAAGTCTGGAAAAGGATCTCGATGACGGCGAGGGGGACGAGGATTTTGGCTTGGTGGGAGAAGTCCAGTCTATCGATCCCACTCTAGTGCGGAAACTCCAGCAGGATAATTATATCCCCGTCATCGCCCCGATCGGCACCAACCGTGAAGGGAATACGTACAACATCAATGCCGATCTGGTGGCCGGGGCGATGGCCGCCGCGCTGGGTGCGGAAAAGCTGCTGATGATGACCGATGTGAAAGGTATTCGCGATGCGAATGGGCGCCATCTCTCGACGGTCTCACGCAAAGACGTGCAGCGGATGGTGAAGAAGGGCACGATCAGCGAAGGGATGTTGCCCAAGGTGCATGCCTGCTTGGATGCGCTCGGCGGCGGCGTTGGCAAAGCCCATATCATCGACGGTCGAGTTCCGCATGCCATTCTTCTGGAAGTGTTTACACATAAAGGTATCGGGACCGAGATCGCATCGTAGTCGGCTAATCCCATCGGTCTCTTGTTGTGGTGAAGCAGCGCCTCCGAATCAACCGCCATCTTCAGGCCCTCGTCGGTGAGCGTCATCCTGAGACGAGTCCTCGTGCGCTTCGGAAGGCGGCGCACTATCTGACCACGCAGCTTTCCAAGTCCGGATGGACCACCAGCGGCCAGCTCGTGAGCGCGTGGGGCAAGGTCTATCACAATGTGGTGGCGACCAAGTATCCGGATTGGCCAGGACAAGGAGAGGAGTTGCCCCCACTCCTGATCGGGGCCCACTACGACACCGTGTCCGGGTCACCGGGCGCGGATGATAACGCAAGTGGGCTCGTGGTCCTCCTCGAAGTGGCTTCTCGCCTCCGCGCGTGGCCTCTGGCGCGACCTGTCTGGCTCGTGGCATTCTGTCTGGAAGAGCAGGATCGACTAGGGAGTCAGGCGTTCGCATCCCGTTTGCAAGCCGAACGCCGTGCGTTGGCCGGTGCGATCATCTTGGAATGTGTCGGGTTCGCCAGGAGTGAGGCAGGCACGCAGCAGATTCCGCCCGGTATACCTATTGCGGTGCCGACCCAGGGAGACTTTCTTGCCATTGTGGGCAACGAGGCATCCCGGTCTTTGGTGACGCAGCTTGAACAGGAGACCCTGCGCCATGCGGCTCAACTCAAGCCCCTGTCATTGGTGGTGCCAGGCCGAGGGGAGGCCATGCCTCAAACCCGTCGCAGCGACCATGCCTCGTTTTGGGATGCAGGCTATCCAGCCGTGATGTTGACCGATACGGCGAACTTCCGGAATCCACATTACCATCGTGCGACTGATACGGTGGACACACTGAATCTCGAATTTCTCTCCAACGTGGCAGCGACGGTGACCGCCACCGCGATTCAGATTGCTGGAGTACGACTATGAAGACGAGTCGCACGAAGCTCGCCCTTGCGACCCGTCGTCTCGTGACCGAAATCTATGGCCGTCTCGACTTTGGCGCACTGGGACCGGTCTATTGTTATGAAGGCGGTGATGAGTTCTGGCGAACGAAGCGGGGGCCCTGTGAACGTCTCGGGAATCGGGTCGCCGTTGTGTTGAAGAGGAAACTAGGCCAGGCAGGCCGCAGTCTCTATGTCGGGGCCGGGGTGGCGGAGCTTCCGGCGTTGATCATGGAGACGGTGGAGTTAGGTCGGAAGGTGGAACCCTATAATCTCCGGAGAGCCGAAGTAGCAGCACTCAACCGTGCCTGCCACTTAATTCCCCTCGCGTTCCATGCGGTTGATGCGGCCAAGGCGAAGGGCCGATTCGATCATCTTTGGATAGTCAGCGTGTTGAACGATCCTGAGCGCTTCAAGAATCTGTCGCCTCTATCCTATGGACGAGGCAATCCTCTCACCCTCGATCCCGAGAAATTTGATAAAGAGCGCCGCATCGTGCGTGCCCTGGTGGCATGTTGCATGGGAAAGCTCGCGAGGCCCGGACTTGTCACGACCACCACAGAAGAAGTCATATGGATTGCAGAGTGGTGCCACCGGCATCGAGTGCCCTACAAGGTTGGGAAACGCTACTATCCGACAGCACTGGTGGGCGACCCGATTTGTTTTATTCAAATCGGTAAGAATAACTAGCGGGCTGCTGAAAAAGTCCGCCCGCGGAAGAAGGCTGTTATTTTGTTTATTTGGTTTGTCTCGTTTGTTTGGTTGAACGAAACTAACCAGATGAACCAAATTAACCAGATAAACAAAACAAACCAGATCAACCAGATAGACCAGGCTGCTAGATTCGGAAGCCGGGCTTGGTTTTCGATGAATTGTCTAAGTACAGGCCCGCGTACTTCACGTAGTTCTCCGCCGACTCTTTAATCCACGCGAGTTCGGCTTCGGACACCGCGCGACGAACACGGCCAGGCGATCCGAGGATCACGCTCTTCGGTGGCACAATCATGCCTTCCACCACCAGCGCACCGGCCCCCACCACCGAATCCTCTCCGATCACGGCTCCGTCCATCACAATGGCCCCCATCCCGATCAGTACACGATCCTTAATCGAGCAGCCGTGGAGTATCACCGCGTGGCCGATGGTCACCTCGTTGCCGATGATCAGAGGATGGGTATCGTGGGTGACATGCAACACACAGAGGTCCTGCACGTTGGTCCGATCTCCGATCCTGATATGGTGCACATCCCCGCGAATGACAGCATGGAACCAGACGCTGCAGTGCTCACCTAGGACGACATCGCCGATGACGATGCCGGTCTCTTCGATAAAACAGGACGTGGGAATGGTGGGTTTGATGCCCTGAAATGTACGGATCATGCAGCGCACTGTAGGGGAATCGGCCCGCGATCTGCAAGGGGGGAGTGGTCAGTGTGATTTCTGCCTTCTCATGAATATTGCGGATTAGATAACCGCACCTGGACCCGTTCGATTGTGCGCAACAACGCCTGATGAGTTCGGCATCCCGCAACGAGCTTCGCGTCGGAAATCGTCACCGGCTTATAGGGCGCTAAAAACCGGTCTTTCAGGCGGGCGATTCGAGCCGCCGAGAGGTTCAATCGTTCGATGGAGATCGTACCTGACGCTACGGCCTGCTCCACAGCCCCGAAGGCGGCGACTTCCCGGTCCCGATCTTGACATATCAATAAGACATCGCACCCGGCCAGCACCGCACGAACTGCAGCATCTTCCACGCCATAATGGTCGATGATCGCGTGCATTTCCAAGTCATCCGTCAACACCACTCCGTCGTACCGCAGCTTCTGGCGCAAGAAATCATTGATGATGGTCGGCGAGAGCGTGGCCGGCAATTCATTATCGAGGGCCCGGTAGAGCACGTGTGCGGTCATCATCGACGCGACACCCTGCTCAACGGCACGGCGGAATGGGGGAAACTCGACTGCCTCCAATCGCTCCCGCGAGGCCTCGACCACCGGAAGCTCTTTGTGGGAATCGGCATTCGTATCGCCGTGACCGGGAAAGTGCTTCCCGCAGGCCACGACCTTGTTGTCTTGCAGCCCTGCCGCCGTCGCCAACCCCAGCTCACAAACCACATGCGGCGTTGTGCCGAACGCCCGGTCGCCGATGACCGGATTGTCAGGATTGCTATTCACGTCGAGCACCGGCGCCATATTCATGTTCACGCCCACCGCCCTCAACTCTTTGGCAATGGTGGCCGCAGCCGCGTATGCTAATTTGGTTGAATTGAAGCGGCCCAATAGTTCACAGGGCGGGAAAATCGTAAAGCCCTTCGGAAGACGGGAGACCCGACCGCCTTCTTGATCGATCGAGATCAACAGCGGCGAATGGGGGCTGCAGGCCTGCAGATCGTTGGTCAGTTGGACCATCTGTTCGATGGATTCTAGATTTCGCGAGAAAAGAATAACACCGCCCGGCTTGTACTCTTTGATGAACGAGGCTAGATCAGGCGTCACCGACGTGCCCAGAAATCCGACCATGAAGAGCTGCCCGATTTTTTCGCGCGTGGTCAAGAAATCCTTCCAAGGCTAAGGTTTAGGCCGAGGCTCAACAGACCGCGTGTCTTTTGCCTCAACCTCAGCCTTGACCTGCTTACAAGCTTCGATCAATCAGGTACTGCACCAATAACCTGGTTCCAATCGCGGTGGGCCCCTTCGGAATGTAGGCCCGTTCCTTCTCGCTCCAATCCGTACTGGCAATATCGAGGTGCACCCAGGGGCAGTCCCCCACGAACTTGCTCAGAAAGAGCGCCGCGGTGATCATGCCACCGCCACGGCCGCCGATGTTGCGCATATCGGCGACGTCGCTCTTGAGCTGTTCGAAGTATTCCTCCCACAAGGGCATTTCCCACACTCGCTCGCCGGCCTTTTGTCCCGACTTCCGCACCTGTTCTTTGAGCGTCGAGTCGGTGCCGAACATGCCGATCGCAAATTGGCCGAGCGCCACCACACAGGCCCCTGTGAGCGTGGCTATGTCGATCAAGGCCGCCGGCTTATAGCGCATCGCATAGGCGAGGCCGTCGGCCAGTATGAGTCGGCCTTCCGCATCCGTGTTCTGTACTTCGACGGTCTTCCCCGACAGCGTCTTCACGATATCGCCCGGCTTCATCGCCCGGCCGCCCGGCATGTTTTCCGCTACGGGCAGGATACTGATGAGACGTAGCGGGAGCTTGAGTCTGGCCGCCGCCCGGATCGAGGCCAGAACTTCGGCTCCTCCCGTCATATCGGCCTTCATGCGTTCCATATTTTCGGCGGTCTTCAGGGAGATTCCGCCCGTATCGAAGGTGATCGTTTTCCCGACCAGCACGACTGGGCGTACGTCTTTTTTCTTGGACCCGTTGTATTCAAGGATGATGAACTTGGGCGGCTCCTGGCTTCCGCGCGACACGCCGAGCAGCGCGCCCATCCCCAAACGCTCCATCTCCTTCTGTTCGAGAATCTTGATCGTGATCCCTTCAGTCTTGGCGAGGGTCTTCGCTTCGTTGGCGACCCTGGTGGGGGTCAGGATGTTGGAAGGATGATTACAGAGGTCACGGACAAAGACGGTTGCCTCTGCCGTGGCGACGCCTCGCCGGATCCCTTCAGTGACCTGCCGTAACTGTCCCTTCTTCGGGATGAGAATCCTCATCCCTGCGACGTCTTGCTCTGAGGTAGCCGCGGTCCGATAGACAGTGAACTGATAACTGCCGAGGATCGCCCCTTCAACCATCGCTTGCGCCACCTCGACCCATGACATCCCGCCAGGCGGCACCGTTGGAAGCACGACGGTATAGGACCCGACCTTCGCCCGACGGACGCGTTTCGCGGCTGAGCCCATCGCTTGCCGAATCGTCTCAAGCGTGACCTCGGTCTTCTTGCCCAAACCGACCAGCACGAGCCGCTTCGCAGGCACCGCGTCCTGTGTGTGATAGAGCAATACTTCGTTAGCTTTACCTTCGAATTCCTTGGATTGCACCAGCTTGCTCAACGCGCCTCCGAGGGCCCGATCGAGCAGGGCCGCATCCTGTTTGGCCCATGCTTCTCCTTCACAGTGCGTGAGTACCAACGCCTCTGCGGATGCGGTCTCCGCTCGCCCAACCTGTACCGTGACCTGCATGATCTTCATTCACGTCTCCTTCGTTCTCGTCGCTCGTAAATCGTGCGCGAGCCGGGCGCGACTCGCTCAGATGACACTTCCGACCAGTCCCGCTCTTCTCGCAAGTCTCGCGCGTCACGCGCGAACAGCGAGATACGCTTCACGTCCCTCATACCCCTCGTAGGTCGGGCGCCCATATGTACTTGTGCATCTGCAATTGAAAACGGACCGGTAGACGATCGGCCAGAATCCATTCGGCCAGCTGACGCACATCCATCGCGCCGAAGACCGGACTAAAGAGTACCGTACAGCGTCTGGCTACATCATACTGGGCAAGAATCTCACGGGCCCAGTCGTAGTCGGCTCGGTCGGCCAGGACAAACTTTGCTTCGTCTTTGGCCGCCAATTGTGACAGGTTCGGCCAGTGCATCCGATCTGTCATCCCGCTCCCCGGACATTTCACATCCAGGATAATATGTGCGCGGGGATCGACCGGCGCGATATCGACGGCGCCGCTGGTCTCAAGGAGGACCGTATAGCCGGCATCGCACAGTCCGGTCATGAACGGGAGACTCTCAGGCTGGACAAGCGGTTCCCCTCCGGTAACCTCCACGAGGCGGCACCCATAGGTGTGCACCTTAGCCAGGACCTCATCGATCGAGCATTCGTGCCCTCCGTAGAAGGCATAGTCGGTATCGCACCAGGTGCAGCGGAGCGGGCATCCGGTCAGTCGTACAAACACGCAGGGCTGTCCGACGTAGCTCGACTCGCCTTGAATGCTATGGAAGATCTCGGTAACTCGCATACAACGCTCGCGTCACAAAGTCTGAAAGTCGAAGGTCAAAAGTCCGGGACCTGATGACTTGAAGACATTCCGACTTGATGACCTCAGGCAATCTTGTTCATTTCCACGTCGTGACCGACCATCCACGTTGCCGGGCGATCCGCGCCATGCCCCGGATCGGGTTGACCACCAAGGGATGCCCGACCAGTTCAAGAATGTCGCGATCGCCGGGGCTATCGCCATAGGCGTAGGAGCCGGCCAGATCGAGGCCCATTTCTTGAGCATGGGCGAGGATCAGCTCACGCTTACCACGGCCATAGGGCAACGGAGGAATCAACGCACCGGTATAGACAGAATCCCGTTGCTCCGGCTTCGCCGCGAAGACTGTGGCCACGCCCAAAAACTCCGCAAGGGGTGCGATCAAAAAATCAGGTGCGCCAGTCACAAGAATCAGCTGGTGTCCGGCCTGTCGATGCGCGTCCAGTTTTGCGCGACCCTGCACGGACAGCCTGCGGATCATCTTGGCCTGACAGAACTCCCGCGCATACGATTCAATGTCTGCTGGGCGCTTGCCCGTCAGGTACACTTTTCGTTCTCGGAGCGAGTGCAGCGAGAACGGGGGAATGTGCCCCGCCAGCCAGGCCGCACTCCGGCTCAGCTCGCCCCATCCCACCAGGCCGCGCCGCCACAGAAATCCGAAGAATAGCACCTCGCTGGCCTCTCCCGGCAGGAGCGTGTTGTCGACGTCGAACAATGCAGCGACAGATTCCTGTGCCCGTTGTTCAACGACATCATTGAGCGTGGAAATGAGGTTGTGGTGACTTTGCACAACGTTGGAGGACCCAGTGAGCATGAGCCGCCCGATTCTACCGGAGCCTCTATTGATTGACAAGGATTTTGGCCCACTTCTATAATGCGCTTCCCTCTAGCTAGTCGTTGGTGAAGCGTATCGCTATTCGCGCGTGACGCGCGAGACTTGCGAGAAGAGCGGGACTGGTCGAAGATTCATCTGCGCGAGCCGCGCCTGTCGCGCACGTCTCGCCTGACTTGCTCAGGCTTCACGGATTCGGTTGCCGAAGTGGTGAAATGGCAGACACGCACGTTTGAGGGGCGTGTGGCGCAAGCCGTGCGGGTTCAAGTCCCGCCTTCGGCACCAAATAAACATGCTCGTACCCGCCCCCTGGTGAACAAGCCCGCACGCCATGGCGCGGGAGCGCTCCTTCCCGGTCCACTCTGTCTCCCGGAGTCTCGCTCCCTTCTTTGAACCGCCCGGAGACCCATTTGGATCTAGACTTTTAACGGCCTTCCATAGGACACTGACGCCCTCCCAAGTGACGGTGCAGAACCAAGCTAGCTGGGGTGGGCGCACATGCGGTTCTTGCAACCCGATCTGCACCCGACACATACGCTGCCGGTGCGCCCCTTGGAACTCTACAGCGAACGTCTTTGTTTCCCCTCCCGTAACTCCCTCTCGGTCCAGCACCGTAGTGAACCCTCAATGCATCACGTGATGGCGCATGCACGATCTCGCCGTCGTCACCCGTACTCAGCCATCTCACGTGGCCATGGCACGTGGCAAGGAGTCGCACCATGAGCGGTACCGGTCATCTGTCTGAACTCGAATCTCTGCGATTGCAGGTTGCAGACCTCCAGCGAGAACTCGCCGAGCGAGACCGGCATCTCGATCGCAACCTGCAGGACCAGCCAGAGCAGGCTGGCCTCTTGCGAACCATCGTCGAAGGGACGGCGGCCGATACGGGAGAAGAGTTTTTCCGATCCTTAGTCAGACACCTCGCACAGGCCCTCAATGTCCGTTACGCCTTTGTCGGAGAATGGCGTGAGCAAGCTTCCGCCAGGGTGCGCACCCTGGCCGTCTGGTCGGGAACGGACTTCCTCGAACCGTTTGAGTATGACCCCCGGAATACACCCTGCGCCACTGTGATCGGGCAACAGTTTTGCCTGCACAAATCGGGCGTCCAGCGTCTGTTTCCGGAAGATCATCTCCTCGTCCAACTGGAAGTCGACAGCTATTGCGAGATGCCGCTGTTCGACAAATCGGGAAAACCGCTTGGTCTCCTCGTCGTCATGGACGATCGACCCATTACTCGCGCACCCCTCGTCAAAGACCTGTTGCAGATTTTCGGGATGAGGGCCGCAGCAGAACTGCAGCGCCAACAAGATGACGAAACTCTACGCGAAAGCGAGCGCCACCTCGTCGACGCGCAAGCGCTCGCACATCTGGGGAGCTGGAAATGGGACGTTGATACAGGTGAGGTGGAATGGTCCGATGAACAGTTTCGGATCTTCGGCTACGAGCCAGGGGCTATCACGCCCACAAACGACACGTTTTTGGCCTTGCTGCACCCGGACGATCACGCCCCTGTCTTAGCCGCCATCAACGACGCGCTTCTCGGAACGCGCCCCTGCGATGTGGAATATCGCATCGTCCGTCCGAACGGCGAAGTCCGGTTCATCTATGGTCGCGGAGACGTCCATCGGGATGCGACCGGCCACCCGCTCAGCATGGCTGGGACCATTCTCGACGTGACCGACCGCAAGCAGGCGGAGGAGGCCCTGCGTGTCAGCGAAGCGCGGTTTCGTGCGTTGGCGGAAGAAACAACCGATTGGATGTGGGAGATCAATGAACAAGCCGTCTACACCTACTGCAGTCCCAAGATTCGCGACCTCTTGGGATATGAACCAGACGAAGCGTTCGGCAAGACTCCGTTTGATTTCATGCCCGAGGAAGAAGCCCGTCGTGTCGCTGACCTGTTCGGACCGATTGCCGCTGCACGAATGCCATTTGCCGGCATTGAAAACACGAACCGTCACAAAGATGGCCGGCTGGTGGTCCTTGAATGCAGGGGTGTGCCAATCATTGATGCCAACGGCGTGTTTGGAGGGTATCGCGGGTTTGATCAAGACATCACCGACCGCAAGCGGCGGGAGAATGTAATACGGGAAGCGGAGTTGCGTTACCGGACCATCTTCGAACAGGCCGGAGCGGGAGTAGCGCAGATTGAATCAAGCACGGGCCGATTCGTCCAGCTCAACCATCAATATTGTGAGATTCTTGGCCTGACGGAGGCTGAGATGCTGGCCACCACGGTTGGAGCCGTCACCCATCCTGACGACGTGGAGAGGGATCTCGAAAGCATGACACGCCTCCTCTCCGGCGAGATACCCTCCTTCACCATGGAAAAACGCTATGTGCGCAAAGACGGCGGCATTGTGTGGGTCAACCTGAACGTCGCCCCACTGTGGCGGTCGGGCGAAACGCCCGTTCATCATATCGCGATTGCCCAGGACATAACCGCGCGCAAGCAGACGGAGGAGTCCCTGCGGCAGAGCGAGGGGTGGCTGCGCTCCTTCATGATGAACAGCCCCTCGCTCGTCTTTTTCAAGACCCTGGACGGGCGCTACCTCTACGTCAATCGGGAGTTCGAGCGCTTGTTCCAGCTGTCGGCGGGGTACATCATCGGCAAGACGGACTACGAGGTGTTTTCACGCGAGCAGGCGGACCAGTTCGCGGTGAACGACCGACGAGTGCCGACATCTCTTCCCTGCCATGTTAGCGCTGCATTGGCCCGGAACCATGGAAGCGGAACCAATAAAGACAACGCCTGCACATCACGGCCGTCTTGGCGCGCGGCCTGCTAGAATCGGCCTCCTTGTCAGCTTCTGCCAAAACTCGCGTCGCCGTCATTGGCGTGGGCGGCCTGGGCAGCTTGTTGGCCGGCCAACTGACAGACCGCCTCGGGCGCACCACGCTAACCATCGCTTCGCTGGTCGTCAGCGGCCTGTGCGCCTTGCTCATTGGAAGGCTCTTTGGCGGCGCTCCCTGGTTGGTGCTGGGTGTGGCGCTGGTGTGGGGCTTCGCTGTCGTTGCCGATTCCGCCCAGTTCTCCGCCTGTGTGTCGGAGCTTTGCCAACCCGAGTACACCGGCACTGCGCTCACTCTGCAAACAAGCCTGGGCTTCCTGTTGACGCTGATCACGATCCGGCTTATCCCAGCGGTTGAGGCCAGGGTGGGGTGGCCGTGGGCGTTTGCGATTCTGGCGCTTGGGCCGGCAATCGGCGCGGCAGCCATGGCAGCCCTGCGGCGGTCGGCAGGGGCTGGGCGTCTGGCTGGCGGGCGCGGGTGACGGATCAATCGGCAAGGGCGGAGGGCTGCTGAGGGTACACGACCAAGTGGACTGCCTCGCGTGCGCAGGCATGTATAATACGCAAACGCAACCAACCCACACCTCAGCGCGGAGAGCTAACTTGCGACAACGATTGTTGGTGCTGTTTTTTCTGGCCGTATTGGTATGCGCCACGGTCCTGGCCGCCTGCACACCGGCCACGCCTTCCCGCACTGACAGCCTGATCCTGGTCAGCCCAACCCCCGGCGCGCAAGCGGCCGCCCCCACTGGGGCTCTGCCCACCGCCACCCCGGCTACTAGCGCCGATGGGGGCCTGCAATGGTCCGCGCCCCCTGCAATGACAATTGACCCAGCCGGTCACTACCTGGCAGTGTTCAAGACAGTCAAGGGCGACATCGTGGTCGAGCTCTTGGCCGACAAGGCGCCGGTGACGGTCAACAACTTCATCTTTCTGGCCCGTGCCGGTTTCTACGACCACACGACATTTCACCGAGTCCTGCCGGACTTCATGGCCCAAGGCGGCGACCCCACCGGCACCGGCTCTGGCGGCCCTGGCTACCGCTTCCAGGACGAGTTTCACCCCGACCTGACCTTCGCTGAGTTGGGTTTGCTGGCCATGGCGAATTCCGGGGCGAACACGAACGGCAGCCAGTTCTTTATTACCTTTGCGCCGACGCCGCACCTGAACTTCGCCCACACCATCTTCGGCAAGGTGGTCGAGGGTATGGATGTGGCCCTGGGGCTGCGCCTCCGGGACCCAGACGTGGCGCCTGACTTTCTGGGTGATGAACTCGAAACCATCGAGATCGAGGAAGTGGCCGAGAGCCGCCTGCCGCCGCCGACCGCCACGCCTATCCCGATCGTGCCGGTCCTCGAAGAGGGCCGGCCGTTGGCGGCACTTGAGATCGCCGAGCGCGAGAACATCTATACGGGTCGGCCCGAGATGACAATCGACCCGGCCCGCGCCTATCAGGCTACAATTCTCACGACGAAGGGTGAGATTGTCATCGAACTGCACGCCGCCGAGGCGCCCGAAAGCGTTAACAACTTCGTCGTGCTGGCCCAGTTAGGCTACTGGGACGACTTTCCGATCAACTACGCCGACCCCGCGGCTTTCGCCCTCACCGGCTCGCCCGCCGGGGTGCCCACCAGCGACATCGGCTATGTCATCCCGCCGGAGATCAACCAGCCGCATGTGGTTGGCTCGGTGGGCTACTGGTACCGGGACGATCGCCTCGGCTCGAGCGGCAGCCAGTTCTATATCCTGCTGGCTGAAACCGAGGGCCTGGACTCCGAATTCACCACCTTTGGCCTTGTCGTGTCGGGCCTGGATATTGCGATCAGCCTCACCGTTGACGATCGGGTGGAAGCCATCACTGTCGAGGAGCAGTAAGCGTGACATGGATCTGAGACTGAAGAACCGCGTGGCTTTTGTGGCTGGCGCCAGCAAAGGCCTGGGGGCGGCCACGGCCCGCCAATTGGC
>Ga0209109_10001114_pt1 | contig 14718 bp, 15 predicted proteins | sample Rifsed10ft2_FD_184004 | JGI IMG/M metagenome (GOLD analysis project Ga0209109, IMG submission 184004) | Soil microbial communities from Rifle, Colorado, USA - sediment 10ft 2 (version 2) | ecosystem: Environmental > Terrestrial > Deep subsurface > Rock core/Sediment | place: Rifle, Colorado... | reverse complement strand
GTGTTGCACCGCATCTTCCGCTGGCCGAAGGCCATGCCGCAATACACGCTCGGCCACCTCGACCGGCTGACCGTGATTGATCAGCGCCTCGCCGTGCATCCGGGTCTGTTCGTCGCCGGCAACGCCTATCGCGGCATTGGGATACCCGACTGCATCGCGTCCGGCGAAGCAGCGGCGGACAAAGCCAGAGTCTTCCTCAACATCCTCACAGAGCGAGTACCCGCATGAACACCTCCCGATCTCAACAACTTTTCGCCGAAGCCAAAACCCTGCTGCCCGGCGGCGTGGATTCGCCCGTGCGCGCCTTCCGCGCCGTGGGCGGACAACCGCTCTTCATCGAGCGCGGCGAGGGCGCGTACCTGTACGATGTGGACGGCAACCGCTTCGTGGACTATGTTCTCTCGTGGGGGCCGCTTATTCTCGGCCATGCCCATCCGCGCGTGGTGCGGGCCATCACGGAAGCGGCAGCGCGGGGCACGAGCTATGGCGCGCCCAGCCCGCTCGAACTGGAATTGGCGAAACTCATTCAGCAATTCATGCCGAACATCGAGATGATCCGCTTCGTCAACTCTGGCACCGAGGCGACAATGAGCGCCCTGCGGTTGGCGCGCGCGTTCACCGGACGAAACAAAATCGTCAAATTCGAGGGGTGCTATCACGGCCACGCGGACTTGCTGCTGGTGCAGGCCGGTTCAGGGGTAGCGACGCTCGGCCTGCCCGATTCGCCCGGCGTGCCTCCAGCCACCGTTGCCGATACACTCGTCGCACCGTTCAACGACTTGAGTGCAGTCACGCAACTCTTCGACCAATATGCGAACGAGATCGCGGCAGTAATTGTCGAGCCAGTGGCCGGCAATATGGGCGTGGTTCCACCGGCAGATGGTTTCCTAAAAGGGCTACGCGACCTTACGTCGGCGCGCGGCGCGCTGCTCATCTTCGACGAGGTGATGACGGGCTTCCGCGTTCACCGTGGCGGCGCACAGGCCCTCTACAGCATCAAGCCAGATTTGACCACACTGGGGAAGGTGATTGGCGGCGGATTACCAGTGGGCGCGTACGGCGGGCGGCGGGACGTGATGCAAATGGTTGCGCCGGCCGGGCCGATGTATCAGGCCGGAACACTGTCGGGCAATCCGTTGGCGATGACAGCAGGGATCGAGACATTAAGGGAATTGCAGAAGCCCGGCGTGTGGGAGGCGATTGAGCACCACGCGGCCAAACTGGCGGCGGGCTTGAGCGCGGCGGCGAAAGAGGCCCGCATCCCCACGGTCACTCAGCGGGTGGGGACGATGTTCACGACGTTCTTCACAGATCACCCGGTCACCAATTGGGCCACCGCCAAAACCGCCGACACGGAAAAGTTCGGCGTGTTCTTCCGGGCAATGTTGGAAAACGGAGTGTATCTCGCACCTTCGCAGTTTGAGGCCGGGTTCATGTCGGCGGCACACGGCGAAAACGAGATCGAGATTGCAGTGATAGTGGCGGAGCGAGCGTTCAGGCAGAGCAGCATGGCACAATCCGCCGGATGATGCCCACCACCTGATGCCCCGCATATTGCTTGCCGACTTGGGCAATGACGATCCTGCCCCACGGTGGCAAGCGGGGCCGTCCACCGTGTCCGGTCGGCACGGGTTCGCGGCTGGACTCAATGCTCATGCACTCGTTTGCAGTGGTGACCGGCGCGCGTGCCACTTCACCACCATGGGTCACGAACTCACACTGATCCTACTCGGGATGTTCCCAGCAATCATTTCCGCAGGATAGTACCGAAGGTTCAGGACGGCCAGATGGGCGTCAGACATAAAGAGACTGGATGTGCTGCAACGGTAAGCCTCAGACCTCAGGGTGATGGACGACCTTGAGCGATAGGACTTTTGGGCCAGGCTCAGAGAGCATCCTCATGAACACGCCAACGTTTTAGTTATTTAGAAAGGAGTAACCTCTGATGCGTATTCATTTGAAGCTTAGTCTGATCCTCATTCTGGCCCTGGCCTTGAGTCCTCTGGGGATCGCGGCTGCTCAGGAGGACGAGAGCGTCCCCTGCGCGGAAGGCCAAGTTTCCGGCACGGTGGTGGCTGTGGACGAAGAGACAGGCACGGTGACCCTCGACACGGGCGAAGAGGGCTTGTGCACGGTGACGCTGAAGACCGACTTCGCACATCCGATCGTCGCTCTGCTGGGGACCTTCTTCAGCGAAGTCAGCGCCGAGAGCCTGGCAGCCGCCCTGGAAGCTACCCAGGTGTGGGTGGTCTGCGATGAGGACACCGGGCTGTGCACTTTAGCCTCGGAGGATGACGAAGGCGCCGTTGCCGCGACCGTGGTCGCGGTGACCGAAAACGAGGATGGGACCTTCGCGCTCGAATTGGCCGTCGAGGGGCAAGAGGAGCCCGTCTCCGTGATGACCGATGACACGGAGCTCGCCGAGGAGCTCGCTGGGGCCTTGGACACTCTCACCGTCGAATGGACGCTGCAGGAAGGCGAGGATGGGACGGCGGGCGTGGTGGACGCCGGCGACCGGATCGCTGACCTTCACGAGGAGGGCTTGGGCTTCGGTGTGATCGTCAAATTCTTCGCCATGGCGGCTGAGTCGCAGGAAGCCTGCGCGGACGAGGAGCCCAGCGGAGACGAGCCGTGCAGCGTGACGGTGGATGAATTAGTGGAGGCTTTCCAGTCCGGGATGGGCATGGGCCAGTTGTTCCAGGAATTTGGCCGGCCGTCAATGCTGGGCGTGGGCCACGTGCGCAAGGCGCTGAGCGGCGAAACGGAAGCCGGCGAGACTGAACTCACCGGGGCGGCGAAGGGCATTTGTAACGCCCGTGCCCAGGGCGACCAGGCCAACGGCAAGGGGCACGGCGACCTCAACTGCCCGGACACAGGCGACCCGACCACGAGCGGCGAGCAGCTTGAAGCCGACCAGACCCAGCCACATGGCGCCAGCGGCCAGGGAAATGACCATGGGCGCGGCAACAGCGGCGGCAAAGGCGGTGGTCAAGATGGGGATAAACGTGACAATAAGGGTGGCGGCCATAAATAGTCAGCCAGCGCCCGCGACCCCAACTGACCGAGAAAGTTCTGAATGTTCTATGACGAGACCGGGGCAATTGCCCCGGTCTTTTCGCTGGCGAAACGCTGAGCTAATCTACTCATACTCAGGGATATAAGGAGGTCAGGATCATGCGCCGTCTCATAGTTCTACTGCTGCTGCTTGCCGCCGCTTGTTCTTCAGGCCCCTCACCAAGCCCTTCGGCGAGCCCCTCCTCCACAGCCGGGATACGTCCGAGCTACACCGGCCTGCGTCTAGAGGCCCTCGGCAGCTACCAGGCCACCTTTGACCTGATCTTCCAAGGCGCCGTCATGTGGGGCCATCATCTGAAGACGCGGACGGACGGACGCGCCGTGGAATACGGTCTGCATCTCGACGGCCTAGACGCTTCCCGCAACCCGGGCGATGTACGGATGGTGGCGCAGGACGGCATCAACCGGATGCGCGGACCCGGAACGGATGACGAATGCGTGCAGTTCCCCAGCGAACTTGACCTCGGTCCGATTTTCCTGACACCAGACAGCCTGATCGCTCCAGATCAACTCAGTGAACCCCTCGTAGCGGTCAAGCCCGAAACAATCGCCGGAACCGAAACAATCCATTACACCCTGCGCCAGGCCAGCCTCGGCAAATGGCGTGACCTGGTCATAGATCTCTGGCGTAACGAGAGCACTGGCGCAACCCTGCGTTATGATCTGCGCGCCACCGGGGCGGATCCCTTGTTTGAGGCTGGTGAGGGGGTGCTCACCGGCCGCTTCCTGGTGAGCGAGGTCGGAACTCAGACGATCGAGCCGATCGCAGGCTGCGAGATCGCTCTACCCCTCCCGCACGATGCCACACACCTGGTCAGGGTACCCGGACTGATCTCATTCGAGAGCGCCACGGCCGCGGCCGAAACGGCTGCCTTTTACCAGGCAGAGTTGGCCAAGACGGGGTGGGAACCTGTCGCCGAGCCGCAGGCGAGTGGCGACGCCGTGGTGTTGAGTTACCGGCAGGGCGCCCAGAGGCTGGACATCAATATCGAGGCAAAGACCGGGGGCGTCCATGTGGAGCTGTTGCTCACCAGCGAGTGATCACGGGCAACCGGTGAGGCCGAGATCGTGGCGACGATTGCAGCAGCCCAACAAGCATTTCACCGAAGCCGGGGACAACATGATTAAGGGGGTGACAATTAATCGGGTAACGTCATCCTGCTTCCGACCCGATGCACAACTACCTCGCCGCGCGTCAACACCGAAACGCCCCCCGCCCCCGTCACCTCCCATTCTCCCCCAATCCGCCCGACGAGCGCGGTGTGCTCGTCAATCCCCAGCGCGTATTGCCCATCCGCAAGGCGGCTGCGGATAAAGGCCGTCGCGCCGGGGCGAAATGATTCGAGTCGATCAAAGTGCGGAAGGATCAGGCAGTTCAGGAGTTTGTTGAACGCCGGGTGAAGGGACAGTGCCTCGTCGGTCACGTCGGGGACGACGGCTCCGAGGATCATCGCGCCTGCCGAGCAGCCCGCGAAGACCGCGCCGCGCGCCCAGGCGGCCTCCACCGCGGCCCACGCGCGCGTGCCCGCCAGCGTGCGGTACAGGTACAACGGGTCGCCGCCCGAAAAGTAGATCAGGTCGGCGGCCCCAATGAGCGCGGCCCACTGCGGATCATCCGCTGAAGCGCGGTCGGTGATGCGCGCGCTCGCGGCTTCAGCGCCAAGACGGCGGAAGTGCGCCACGCCCATCTGCGACCAGCGCTCCACGCTGGCCTCCCCCTCCTGCCCCGCCGCCGCCGGGACGCAGACCACACGCGCGGGCCGGCCATTCGTCTCCGCCAGCAGCCGCCGGTCCACCTCATCCATCACGGGGAGATATTCCCCCGCGCCTACCAACGCTGTCAGTCCAATCATCGGTCGTCATTTCACTTCGACGGCGTCGGACAGATGCCAGACCACGTCGTCCCACTCGCCCACCGGCTGCACGAGCGCGTTGAAATCGTCGCCGCTCTCCTCGCCCGAGGCGTTGAACGCGTCGTGGCTCTCCCACTCCATGAGGAAGAGGACGTCGTTCGGATCTTTTTCAGCGCGGTAGACCTTAGCCCAGTGGCAGCCGACGCGCTTCATACCGCCCGCGTATTTGGCCATGGCCGCTTTAACCCCTGCGAAATCTTTGACTTTGACGCGCATCGTGACGAGCACTGACATGTTAGCCTCCTTTGTAAGTAGCCGGTCGGCTGAAAACCTCGGGCGCGATCAGCGTAACCCGGCAAACAGATCGGTTTCCGGCACGCGGCCTCCGTTGACAAGACTGAGCGCTCGATAATACGTCTGGACGCCCCAGACCGTCCGGCGCCGGGCCTCCGGCAGATTCTCCATCCGGCTGTATCCTGGCAACTGTGATCGGTGGCAGGCCACTGCTCGCCAGACCGTGCGCCAATGAGCCTCCGTGTCCAGCCACGTCGTGATCGCCCAGTCGTCCCAACCCGACCCGCGTCGCTCGACGCCATCAATGTGCATGACGATGTCGCCAAAGATAGACTGATAAGCCGCCAGGAAATCTCTGGTCGCCGTCATGTAATACAACTTGGACACGCGATGCGGCCGCCAAGCCGAAACCCCGTGGTCGGAATCAGCGTAACCAGGATCCGCCGCAGCCACTATCGCCGCGGTGGTGAACTGCGAAATGGCGATGTGATCCGGATGCCCGTACGCGCCCTCCGGCCCGAACGTGACGACGACGTGCGGCCTCACCCGCCGCACGTGCCCGGCGATCTTCGCCACCGCCTCGGCGGGATCTGCCTGATCCAGATCGCCGTCCACGTAGTCCAGAAAGTTCACCTCGCGCAGGCCCAGCACGGCGGCGGCGGCGCGCAGCTCGGCTTCGCGCGTCTGGCCCAGCGCCCCCGGGCCGGGATAATCCTGCTCGCTCCCCCACCAGCCGTGTTCGCCGCGCGTCGCCGTGACGAGAGTTGTCTCGATTCCCTCGGCGGCGTACTTCACCAACGTGCCGCCCGTCCCGAGCGACTCGTCGTCCGGGTGGGCCAGCACGCACATCAACTTCAGATTGTCTGCCATCGTTTCACCCGTGCGCCGTCCACGATTTCCTCCGCCTGCCCTGGAAACATGACGATCTCTATCGTGATTATATTTCCGTTTTCAATAGAACGCCACAGGCCAGCCATGTGGTAGGATAATCGGCGCGAAATGAGGAGGGTGCATACGTGATGATCTCCAGCCCGCAAAATCCTAAAATCAAGCACGCCGTCAAACTCCGCGAGCGGCGCCAGCGCGAACGCGAGGGTCTGATGCTCGTGGAGGGCCACGACGAGTTGTCGCTGGCGCTGGCGAGCGGGGTGCGCCCGCAGACGCTTTTCTATTGCCCGTCATTTGTCGGCGCGACGAAGCCGGAAGGGTTGCTGGAGCAGGCGCGCGAGGCCGGGGCGGAACTGATCGAGGTCAGCCCGGCGGTCTTCGAGAAGATGGCTTACCGCCAGAACCCGGACGGCTGGCTGGCGGTGATCCCCGCCCTGCGCCGCCGCCTCGACGACTTATCGCTCGGCGCGAACCCGCTGCTCGTGGTCGCCGAAGCGATTGAGAAACCCGGCAACCTCGGGGCGATTCTGCGATCGGCGGATGCGGCGGGCGCGACCGGCCTGATCATCTGCGACCCGACGACCGACCTCGCCAATCCGAACGTGGTGCGTTCTAGCCGGGGGACGCTGTTCAGCGTTCGGGTAGCCGAGGCCGGCGGAGCGGAGACGATCGCGTGGCTCCGCGCGCGCGGGATCAGGCTCGTCGCCGCCACGCCTCAAGCCCATCTCGTTTACACCGAAGCCGATTGGCGCGGGCCGGCGGCGATTGCGGTCGGCGCGGAGGATGAGGGGCTGAGCCGGGCGTGGCTGGAGCAGGCCGACATCGCCGTGCGCATCCCCATGCTGGGCCGGGTGAACTCGCTCAACGTGGCGACGGCGGCGACGCTGTTATTATACGAGGCGGTGAGGCAGAGAGCAGAAGGCAGAAAGCAAAAGGCAGAAGGCAGTTAACTGCCTACTGCTTTCTGCCTTGTGCCTCCTTTGTTTTCGCCCTTCCATCGCTTACAATACGCTCCATGCCGCGCCTCGGACGCCGCTTCTTCGCCCGTCCCACTCTCGAGGTGGCCCGCGAGCTTTTGGGACAACGCCTTGTGCGCCTTAGGAACGGAAAGCGTCTATCGGGGGTAATCACTGAGACCGAGGCCTACATCGGCGAGGAAGACCTTGCCTGCCACGCGCGGTTCGGACGCACGCCCCGCTCACAAGTGATGTACGGCCCACCGGGCCACGCTTACGTCTACTTCACGTACGGGATGCACTGGATGCTCAACTTCGTCACGGAGGCCGAGGGGTTCGCGGCGGCAGTGCTCATCCGGGCCGTGCTCCCGCGCGAGGGTGTGGAGATCATGCGGCGGCGGCGCGGCACGCCCGACGCGATTTTGACGAACGGCCCGGCCAAGCTCGCGCAGGCGCTGGGCATTGACAGGCGGCTGAACGGCTGCGATCTGTGCGCCGCCGAGTCCGTTCTCTTCGTCGAAAAAGCGCCGCCTGCGCCCGGGGCGGAAGTCGCCCGCAGCCCGCGCGTGGGGCTGAACCACACGCCGGAGCCGTGGCGGAGCAAATTGTGGAATTTCAGGTGGCAGCCGGGAGATTCTCACCGCAGAGAACGCTGAGAATTGAAAGGCGTCGTTGATTTCTGCGCACTTCGCGCGCTGTGCGGTAAAAAATCAGCACTCGAAAAATCAAAACTGGAGGCAGTATGGGACTTCTATCCGGCAAGACTGCGCTCATCTTCGGCGTGGCGAACGACCACAGCATCGCGTGGGGCATCGCGAAGGCGTTCGCGCGCGAGGGGGCGAGCCTGGGGTTCAGCTACGCGGGCGAGGCGCTGGAGAAGCGTGTCAAACCGCTGGCCGCCTCGGTCGGCTCAACCTTTGTCGAGCCGTGCGACGTGGCGAAAGACGAGGACATCGTGGCGGTGATGCAGAAAGCGAAGGCAGCGCTTGGGGAGATTGATATTCTGATCCACGCCGTGGCCTTCGCCAATCGCGAGGAACTCACCGGAGCATATTACAACACCTCGCGCGCAGGCTTCCACCTCGCCCTGGACATCAGCGTGTATTCGTTCACCGCGCTGGCGCGCGAAGCGCTGCCCCTCATGCGCCCCGGCGGCTCCCTGCTCACGCTCACCTACCTCGGCGCGGAGCGCGTCGCGCCGCACTACAACGTGATGGGCGTCGCCAAAGCCGCGCTGGAGGCCAGCGTGCGCTACCTCGCCGCCGACCTCGGCGCACACGACAAGCACCTGCGCGTGAACGCGATCTCGGCCGGCCCCATCCGCACCCTCGCCTCCGCAGGCATCGCCGGGTTCAAGGCGATGTACTCGGAGTTCAAGAGCACCGCGCCCCTGCGCCGGAATATCACCATTGACGACGTGGGCAATTCCGCGCTCTACCTGTGCTCCGACCTGGCCGCCGGGGTGACGGGGGAAGTCCACTACGTGGACGCGGGGTTCAACATTTTGGCGCTGGCGGAGCCGGGGGAGAGTAAAACGTAATGCGGAGTGCGTATTCCGTTGGGATGCGACGCAAACCGTAATCCGCGTTACGCGCAGGAGAAACAACATGACTGATCAAGTCACTCCTGAACTCATTCAACGCATCAAACAGCGTGTGGCCGACCAGCGCGAGACCATCGTCCGGTTCATGCGCGAGATATGCGCCATCCCTTCGATGGACTCGCAGATCGGGCCGGTGGGCGAGCGCATCGGCGCCGAGATGCGGAAGCTGGGCTTTGACGAAGTCCGCTTCGACAAAATGGGGAACATCCTCGGGCGGATCGGCTCCGGCCCCAAAGTAATCTTATACGACTCGCACATTGACACGGTGGGCATCGGCGACCGCCCGACGTGGGAATGGGATCCGTTCGAGGGCAAGGTGGAAGACGGGCTGCTGTACGCGCGCGGCGCGTGCGACGAGAAGGGCAGCACCCCTGGCATGGTCTACGGCCTCGCGCTCGCCCGCGACCTCGGACTATTGGAGGGCCTCACCGCCTACTACTTCGGCAACATGGAAGAATGGTGCGACGGGATCGCGCCCAACTCGTTCGTGGAAGTTGACCCCAAAGTGCGCCCCGATTTCGTGGTCATCGGCGAGCCGACCAAGATGAAGGTGTATCGCGGGCACAAGGGGCGCCTGGAGTTGAGGATCATCGCCGAAGGCAAATCGGCCCACGCGGCCTCGCATCACCTGGGCGACAACGCAGTCTACAAGATGGCGAATATCATCACGGCGGTGCGCGAGCTCGACCGCCGCCTGCGCACCGATCCCTTTCTCGGCAAGGCGACGATCGCGGTGACCGACGTCTCGGCGCGGACGGCGTCGCTGAACGCGGTGCCGGATCAGTTCACGATTTACCTGGATCGGCGCATCGTCTTTGGCGAGACCAAGGCGACGACGGTCGCACAGATTCGGGGGCTGATTCCGGATTACCTGCAGGACGAGATTCGGGTCGAGGAGTTGTACTACGACACGCCCAGTTACACCGGGTTCGTCTTCCCGGTGGACAAATATTACCCGGCGTGGGCGCTCGACGAAAGTCACCCGCTGGTGGAGGCCGGACACCGGACGATGGAGGCATTATGGGGCGAGAGGCGTCCGACGGGCAGGTGGGACTTTTCGACGAACGGCACGTATTGGGCGGGCAAGGCGAACATCCCCTCCATCGGCTTCGGGCCGGGCGAGGAGGAATGGGCGCACACCCTCCACGAGCACATCCGCCTGGACGACGTGGTGCGCGCGACGGAGTTTTATGCCCTGTTCCCCGGCCTCCTGCCAGGTGCGTTGAAGGTGTGACATTTTGCCGCAATAAAGTGGAACAATGGCAATACAGGAGAGCTCCCCACCCGGACTATCCTGTCCACACATCCATTCCAAGAATAGGAGAAACACACGATGCGTAGCTTTACAGGGCGCGACATTTTGTCGCTCAAGGATTTCGAACGACACGAGTTCTTTCGCGTCTTCGAGGTCGCCAAACAACTGGAGCCGATTGCCCGGAACCGCCGCAACAGCGATTTGCTGAAGGACAAGACGCTGGTCACGGCGTTCTATCAGCCCAGCACGCGCACGCGCCTGGCGCACGAGGCCGCGATGCACCGCCTGGGCGGGCACGTCACCGGCTTTGCCGACGCCAAAATGACGCGCGCGGGCGACTTCTATCAGGAGTCGATCAAAGACACGGTCAAGATGCTGGAATTCTACGGCGACGCGATCGTCATGCGCCACTTCCAGCAGGGCGCGCCGCACGAAGCGGCCCGGTGGGCGTCCGTGCCGATCATCAACGGCGGCGACGGCTGGGGCGAGCATCCCACGCAGATCCTGACCGACCTGTACACCGTGCTGCAGGAGCGGGGCCGCATTGACGGCTTGAAGTGGCTGGCCGTGGGCGACCTGCGCATGCGCACCATGCACTCGCTGGGGTACGCGCTGACCCAGTTCGACTGCCCGATCACCTTTGTCGCCCCGCCGGAGATGTCGCTGCTGCCCGAATTCAAGGCCGAACTCAAGCAGTACAGCTTGAACTTCAAGGAAGCCGAGCACGTCGAGCAGGCGATCGCCGAGGCCGACGTCATCCTGGTCGAGCCGGTCGTCCAGCCCGATTACACCAAGTCGCGTGACGAGCGCGCCGGCCAGGAGGTCGGGCTGACGCCCGCGAATTACAAGATCACGCGCGAGCTGCTGGAGACGAAGGCCAAGTCCGACGCCATCCTGCTGCACTCGCTGCCGCGCATGGACGAAATCCCGACTGACGTGGACATCACGCGCTGGTCGCGCTACTGGCAGGAGGCCTTCAACGGCGTGGTCATGCGCATGGCGCTGCTGGCGTTGATTCTGGGCGCGATGGAATGAAATCACAGGCCCGCAGGGTCTTCGAGACCCTGCGGGTCTCCACTACTCACACGAGCGGGAGCAGACAGGTCCGTTCAACGGACACCGGGCACTTTTGCCGCCCCCGGTGTCCGTTTGCTTTCCCGCCCCTCGATGAACTTTGCAGAAGGCCCGGTAGTATAATCGGCAGAAATTTCCCGGAAGCGCCGCGCGAGGCAGCGCAAGGAGGTCCATCATGCAAAAATGGGAATATCTCTTCGTCACCTGCGATTACCACAACGGCGACTGGCACCCCCGCTACGTCAACGGCGAGGAAATCAGCGAAGCCAAAGCCTGGTCGGAGATGACGCTGTACGAGTTCAGCAACCTGCTGGGCCAGAAGGGCTGGGAGTTGGTGGACTTCCTCACCGACCATAACCGGTTGGGAAGCCCGGAGGCCTTTCGACTGGTCTTCAAGCGGCCCGAGGCGCAATAGTCCCACGATGAATCCCGGGCCGGACAAACGCCCTCGCCGTTCCATCCGCCTGAAGGGATACGATTACGCCCAGGCGGGGGCGTATTTTGTCACAAAATGGGAAATGGACAGCAACAACCCCAACCACATCCTCACGGAGGTGCTCCGTGACTGACCTCTCCCGCGTCCAGTCCACCGCCCGCGCGCTGCAGGACAATATCGCCCGCGTCATCGTGGGCAAGGCGCAGGCCGTCGAATTGCTGCTCGCCGCGCTGCTCACGCAGGGGCACGTGCTCATCGAGGACGTGCCCGGCCTCGGCAAGACGATGCTCGCCAAATCGCTCGCCCGCTCGCTCGGCTGCTCGTTCCAGCGCCTCCAGTTCACGCCCGACCTCCTGCCCTCCGACATCACGGGCGTGAACGTGTTCAACCAGAAGACCGGCGAGTTCGAGTTCCGCCCCGGCCCGATCATGGCGCAGATCGTGCTGGCCGACGAGATCAACCGCGCCGGGCCGCGCACGCAGTCCGCGCTGCTCGAAGCGATGGAAGAGCGGCAGGTCACCGTGGACGGCGTCACCCGCCCCCTGCCGCGCCCCTTCCTCGTCCTCGCCACGCAGAACCCCATCGAGCTTGAGGGCACGTTCCCATTGCCCGAAGCGCAGGTGGATCGCTTTTTGATGCGCGTCGCAATCGGCTACCCTGACTCCGGCGAGGAGCGCGAAATCCTCCGCCGGTTCCGCGACGCCGACCCGCTGAGCGAGTTGACCCCGGTGGCCTCCGGCGACGACGTTCTCGCCTTGAGCGCGGCGGCGCGGGGTGTGCACGTGAGCGAGGCCGTCGAGACGTACATCCTCGCGTTGACGCGGGCGACGCGCGAGGAGGCGGCGCTCGCGCTGGGCGCGAGTCCGCGCGGCTCGCTCGCGCTCTACCACACCGCGCAGGCCCTCGCCGCCCTCCGGGGCCGCGCTTTCGTCCTCCCCGACGACGTGCAGGCGCTCGCCGGGCCGGTGCTCGAGCATCGCCTGATCCCCTCCAGCCAATCGCGCCTGCGCGGGAAAGCGTTGGCCGACATCCTGAAGGACGTGGTCGCCAAAGTGCCTGTGCCGGTGGAGGAAAGTTGGTCGGAAAAGCAGTAGGCAGGAGGCGGTCAGCAGAAGGCAGAGACCCGCTGCCTCCTGCCTTCTGCTGACTGCCTGCTGAACCATGACCGGTCGCCTCGGACAAGTCTTCATCCTCGCGCTGCTGCTGTTGAGCCTGGGCCTCCGCAGCCCGCTGCTCTTTCTGCTCGACGTGCTGCTCGCGCTCGTGGCGGGCGCATCCGAGCTGTGGGGACGCTACTGCCTGACCGAGGTGAGTTACGCGCGCCGGATTGCCGCAGACCGGCTCTTCTGCGGCGAGGAGACCGACTTGTGGGTGGAGATCGTCAACGCGAAACCGCTGCCGCTCGCGTGGCTGAAAGCGGAAGACGAGTTTCCGGTGGAGTTCACGGTGCAGCGGCACGACCTCAGTTCGTCCAGCAAGCCGCGCCGCCGCACGCTCGTCAACCTGCTCAGCCTGCGCTGGTACGAGCGCGTGCGCCGGCATTATCGCCTGACCGCCGACCGGCGGGGCGCGTTCGAGTTCGGGCCGGCGGTGATCACGTCCGGCGACATCTTCGGCTTCCGCACGCGCACGCTCGACATCGAAGGGCGGCAGACGGTGCTGGTGTATCCCAAAATCGTTCCGCTGGAGAAGCTCGGGCTGAAAGCCGCGCGGCCCTTCGGGGATTTCGGGACCGAGCGGCGCGTCGTCGCCGACCCGCTGCGGCTCGCGGGCGTGCGCGCGTATCAGCCCGGCGACAGCCTCCGCCACATCCACTGGAAGGCGACGGCGCGCAGGGGCGCGCTGCAGACCAAAGTCTTCGACCCGAGCGCGTCCCGGCCCCTCGTCGTCTTTTTGAACAGCCAGACGATGCCGCGCGCGCACGAGGGTGTGATCGGCGACTACTTCGAGACCGCCGTCGTCGTCGCGGCCTCCATCGCGCGCGCCGGGTTGGACCTGCGCCAGGCAGTCGGGCTGTTCACCAACGGCGCGGTCAAAGACGCCGAGCGCCGCCTGCGCCTGCCCGCCTCGCGGCACCCGGGACAGCTCACGCGCCTCCTGGAAGCGTTCGCGCAGTTGACGGTCTTCACGCTCCTGCCGTTTGAGAAACTGCTGCGCGCCGAGATGCCCTCCCTGCCCTACGGCGCGACCCTCGTCGCCGTCTCCGCCATCGTCAACGAATCCATCCTCTCCGCGCTCCTCGACCTGCGTGAGAACGGCCACCCGGTCGCGTTGATTCTCGTCGGGGCGCATCCTTCGACTTCGTCCCTTCGGGGCTCCGCTCAGGATGCACTTCCCCTGCCGCCGGAGATTCCGGTTTACGCGGTGACGGGGAACTGGATGGATATGGAGGGATTGGAGATTGGAGGTTAGAAGTGGGAGATGAGAGGTTGGAGAGCGCAGCCTCTCAACTCCCATCTCCCACCTCCCACTTCAAAACCCATGAACAGCCTGACCCGGCTCCCCTCCCTCCTCCTCCGCATCGCCGTCGCCATGCTGGCCGTCGCGTGGCTGGGCCTGTGGGTGCGCTGGCTGGTGCGGCTCGCCGCCGCGGACCGGTTCGCGCCCGAATTCCCGGCGGCGCTCATGCTCGTGATCGTGGGGGCCGTCGCGCTCGCCGCGCGCCTCACGCTCAACAGCCCCCTGCCCCTGCCGCTCGCGCGCCTCGCCGTCCTCGCCGTCGGCCTGGCCGCCATCGTCGGCGCGCAGCAAGCCATGTACGGCCCGCGCTTCCCGGCAGAATACTTCAGCAGCCTCGTGGATTGGCAGCTGGCCTTCGTGCCGCCCGAGCTGATCGTCCTCGTCGCCAGCATCTACCTGATGTGGAAGGGCATCGCGGTTGGCGGCGACCAGATCCCACACGCCACGCTCGTCCGGAATTTCTACGACGGGTTCGCCGCGCTGATCGTGCTCTTCGTCCTGAATCACTTCAACCCGCTGATGACGGCCAGAGAAGCCTTCCTCCCCATCCTGCTCTTCTTCGCGACCGGGCTGAGCGCGCTGGCGCTGTCCAGTTTCGAGCGCGCGCGCCGCCAGCAGCGCGAGGCGACCGGCATCTGGCTCGCCCTCAACCGCTACTGGCTGGCGACCGCCGCGAGCGTGGTCGGCGGCCTCGTGCTCCTCGGGCTGATCGTCACCGCCGTCGTCGCGCCCGAAACGATTGCGGCCTTCAGCCCCGTGCGCGACGCGCTTGCGCCCTACTTCGAGCCGGTCGCCAGCCTCTTCGCCCTGCTCGTCGCGGCGGT
>Ga0209109_10001112_pt1 | contig 14734 bp, 15 predicted proteins | sample Rifsed10ft2_FD_184004 | JGI IMG/M metagenome (GOLD analysis project Ga0209109, IMG submission 184004) | Soil microbial communities from Rifle, Colorado, USA - sediment 10ft 2 (version 2) | ecosystem: Environmental > Terrestrial > Deep subsurface > Rock core/Sediment | place: Rifle, Colorado... | reverse complement strand
GCCGACAAATTCGTGGATTACGAATTTCATTTCTTGAAACCAGAAAAAAACCAAGAATACATCCGAAAACTGACCGTAATTTGGGGTATCAAGGAATCCATCTTCAAAATCCGAAACGAAAAAGGAATCAGTTTCAAAGACCATATAAATGTTCAATCATTTAATTTAAATATTAAACAAAATAATGCTAAACTTCATTTTAATAATTTAGTGAAGGATTTCAATATTCATTTTGAAGAAATAGAAGATTTTACTTTAGTTTACGCTTTCGAAAATTAAAAACAAGCACCACTTTGCGAATTAGCTGTAAAAAAGTATGACAAATATTTACAACGACATTTTAAAAGCAAAAAGCGAGAATACAAAATTACTCGCTATTCTTCTTGATCCCGACAAAATTGTTTGGGAGAATTTATCCGTCTTAATTTCAAAAATAAACCATTCGCCGGCATCGCATATTTTCATTGGCGGAAGCCTGGTGATAACTAATAGAATCAGTGAATTAATCATTCACCTAAAGCAAAAAACAACCTTACCCATCGTCCTATTTCCAGGAAATCCAACACAAATATCAAATGAAGCCGACGCAATTTTATTTCTGATGCTTATTTCAGGAAGAAATCCAGATTATTTAATCGAACAGCAAGTTAAAGCCGCTCCTATTTTGAAAAAAACAAATTTGGAAATAATCTCAACCGGTTATATTCTGATTGAGAGTGGCAATCAAACTGCAGTAGAACGCGTCAGTAAAACCAAACCATTGGACCGGAATAATATTAATTATGTAATACAAACGGCGCAAGCAGGCGAAATGTTAGGCAATAAGTTGATTTATCTGGAAGCGGGAAGCGGGGCAAAACAGGCAGTTTCTCTGGAAATGATTAAAAAAGTGGCTCAAAATATTGAAATCCCGTTAGTTGTTGGTGGCGGAATTGTAGATTTGCAGCAAATAAAAGATTCTTATAATTCAGGAGCTAATTTAGTAGTTATAGGAACGGCTTTTGAAAATGACATGAATTTTTTTAATCAATAATTTAAGATTGACTAATGATAGAATACTTTTTTTCTCAATATAGAGATTACCCAACATTCGATATTGTTTTGGAAATTGTAGCTGTAATTTTCGGTCTATTAAGTGTTTGGTATGCCAAAAAAGACAATATTTTGGTTTTTCCAACAGGATTAGTAAGTACATTTATTTATGTTTATTTGCTTTGGAAATGGACTTTATGGGGCGATATGATGATCAATGGGTACTATTTTGTGATGAGTATTTATGGTTGGTACCATTGGACCAGAAAAAAAGATGACACAGTTGAGTTCCCAATTTCAAAAATTTCGAGTTCTGAAAAACGAATTGCGATAATTCTTTTTATATTTACGGTCGCTTTTGTGGTTTCGGTGTATAATTATTTCGGAAAATTCACCACTTGGTATGCTTATGTAGATACATTTATCACAGGAATTTTCTTTGTAGGAATGTGGCTCATGGCCAAAAGGAAAGTAGAAAATTGGATATTTTGGATTATTGGAGATGTAATTTCTATTCCATTATATTTTTCAAAAGGATTTACTTTTACAAGTTTTCAATACGTAGTATTTACAATAGTTGCCGTTTACGGTTATTTAGAATGGAAGAAAACCTTAAACAACTCCAGCAAACTGGAACTCCAGCAATTATAAAAATTGCTCTATTTGGTCCGGAAAGTACAGGTAAAACGACATTAGCAAAACAACTCGCCGAATACTATAAAACGGAATGGGTTCCTGAATTCGCACGAGATTATCTTCAAGAAAAATGGAATAAAACTCAGGATATTTGCAATGTTGATGACATGTTGCCTATTGCTTACGGTCAAACAAAATCAGAAAATGAGCATTTATTATTAGCCAGCAAATATCTCTTTTGCGACACAAACTTAATGGCGACTAAAGTATTTTCAGAGGTATATTATGACTACTGTGATCCCTCATTAAACCAAGCCGCAGTTGAACATGAATATGATCTATTTTTTCTGACAGATATTGATGTTCCTTGGGAAAAAGATGATTTAAGAGATAAAGTAGAAGGCCGAGAATCTGTGTTTTCAGTTTTCAAGCAATCGCTAATTGATAATAAAAAACCATTCATCACCCTTTCTGGAGATAAGGATTTACGATTAAATAAAGCTATTTCTATCATTGATGATTTGACAGAAGCCAAAAAAATGGGTTTTTCTTCTGTTGATTTTGTTCAAATTTATGAAAATGAAATTCCACTTAAAAACATCAAACAGCAATTGAGTTTTTTTAGAAACGGAATAGCAAAGAGTAATCTTGTAGGACCAGCAACTTTATTCAACGGAATTTTAAAATTATCTGAAAATGATTTTCAAGAAAAAGCAGTTTTCTTTGATGAGAGTAAATCAAATTTAAAACTGGAAAAATTCGTTCCTGCATCGGGTGCGGCAAGTAGAATGTTTAAGTTTTTACTTTCTTTTTTGAAAGATTTTGATATTGAAAATGAAACCATTAACGCCTACATAAACAGAAAAAAAGATACAGAACTTCCTATTTTTATAGTTGGCTTAGAGAAATTTCCGTTTTTTAAGACAATTGACAAAAAGTTGAGAGAAATATATCCTGATTTTGAATCTCTCGACAGGGATTATAAAAACTATTATTTCATCAAATTACTTTTAGATAAAGATTACTTTGGTTTTTCAGATAAACCCAAAGGGGCGCTACCTTTTCACAAATATCAAAAACGTATTGTAACCCCTGCTGAGGAGCATCTTCACGAATGTATTTATTATGCAAGTTCTGACAATGCTTCAAATATGCACTTTACAGTTTCAGAGTCACATTTAACTCAATTTGAAACTATAATCGACGCCATTAAAATCGAAGCAGAAAGGAAATCAGCGACAAAAATAAATGTAAGCTATTCATTTCAGAATAAGAATACGGATACTATCGCTGTAGATTATGAGAACAACCCATTTAGAGATGAAAATGGGCGATTATTTTTTAGACCTGGAGGCCATGGTACTTTGATAGAAAATTTAAATAAATTAGACGCTGATATTGTGTTTATCAAAAATATCGATAACGTGATTCAAAACAATATTGAAAAAACAGCAAGGTATAAAAAAGCATTAGCAGGAATTTTGATAGAATCACAGCAACAATTATTTAAGTATTTGCATACACTTGATGCTAAAGAAATTGAACAAGAATATCTTGATGAGATTTTATTTTTTTTGAAAGAAAAATTAAATATCAGAATTCCCGACGATTTTTATAAACTTAGTTTTGAAAATAAAATTATCGAAATAAAATCAATTTTAAACAGACCGATTAGAATTTGTGGAATGGTGAAGAACGAAGGTGAAGCCGGAGGTGGACCTTTCTGGGTAAAAGATGACAAGGGAGTTATTTCACTTCAAATTGTAGAAAGCTCTCAGGTAGATTTGTCGAATGATAATCAAAAGAATATTCTTAATGCTTCAACACATTTTAATCCTGTAGACTTAATTTGTGGAATTAAAAATTACAAAAAAGAGAAGTTTGACTTGACTCAATATATAGACCACAACAGTGGTTTTATAGTAGAGAAAACTACATTTGGCAGAGCTATCAAATCATATGAACTACCTGGTTTATGGAATGGCGCTATGGCAAACTGGATTACCATTTTTGTTCAAGTCCCTTTAATCACTTTTAATCCGGTCAAAAGCGTAAATGATTTATTAAAATCGGCGCACCAACCTCAATAAAATTGGAAAAAGAAAAAATCATATCAGAATTAAGTTTCAAAGCCGTTCGCAGTAGTGGCGCTGGCGGACAAAATGTAAACAAAGTTTCCTCTAAAGTGGTTTTGACTTTTGATTTGAAAAATTCTAAAGCCTTGACCGAAGAGGAAAAATTGTTATTAGAAACTAAATTATATTCCAGATTAACCACTGATTTAGTTTTAATTTTGAACTGTGATGAAGACAGAAGCCAGCTTAAAAACAAAGAAATTGTTACCAAGCGATTTTTAGAAATCATAAAAAATGGTTTAATTGTGCCAAAGGAAAGAAAAGCAACTAAAATTCCTAAGTCAGTTATTAGGAAGCGAATAAAAGATAAAAAGAACATTTCTGAAGTCAAGAAAAATCGCAGGAAACCAGATTTAAATTAATTTTAATTTTTGGGTTCAAATTATTTTTTAAAATCTAAGAGTCAAACAATCTAAATATCTAAAAATCTTTTCTAAATTTGCACCGTCTCAAAGGGGTGCTCTAAATAACGAGCTGAGATTATACCCAACGAACCTGAACAGGTAATGCTGTTAAGGGAAAAAATGACAGAAAAATAGCGCGCACACTATTAATTTGTCATAGGAAACAATCATTTTTTAATTTAACAAAAGAATAATTCCCCCTTTTATTCGTAATCTTTTTACGGATGAATATTATTATTAGTCGCAAAGTTGCAAAGTTGCAAAGTTGCAAAGTTTTTAAAAGCAAGGTTCTAACTCCTTGTATGTCTATTATCTTTTCTCTATTATCCCTTTATTCCTTTTCGCAAGTCAAAGACACAACAAAAGTCAACCAACTCGATGAAGTCTTGGTTTCGGCAGTTCGTGTTACTTCAAAAACGCCGGTCAGTTTTAGTAATTTGGACAAAAAAGAAATCAAATTCCGAAACTTAGGACAAGATATTCCAATTTTGATGAATTATTTGCCTTCTGTTGTGACGACTTCTGATGCTGGAAATGGCGTCGGATATACGGGAATACGCGTTCGTGGTAGCGATGCGACAAGAGTAAATGTCACAATCAACGGAATTCCCTACAATGACTCTGAAAGTCATGGAACCTATTGGGTGAATATGCCAGATTTCGCTTCTTCAGTGGAGAGTTTGCAACTGCAACGCGGTGTAGGAACTTCAACAAATGGAGCTGGTGCTTTTGGGGCGAGTTTAAACATGTTAACTGATTCCTATTCTGATAAAGCAACAGGAGAAATTTCTAATTCATTTGGAAGTTTTAATACTCAAAAACATACGGTGAAATTCAGCACGGGTTTGATGAATGACCATTTTGAATTAGCGGGACGTCTGTCTGCATTAAAATCAGAGGGTTATGTTGACAGAGGCGCTTCTGACTTGAAATCGTATTTCCTTCAAGGAACTTATGTGGGGAAAACTACATTGATTAAAGCGTTGACTTTTGGCGGAAAAGAAAAAACCTACCAATCCTGGAACGGAATTGACGAAGCAACTTTAAACAGTGACAGAACGTTTAATTCATCCGGAATTTTTACAGACGAATTTGGAAAAACCCGCTTTTACGATAACGAAACCGATAATTACCAGCAAGACCATTATCAATTGCATTGGAACGAAAAAGTTTCCAATAATTGGAGTACGAATTTAGCTTTTCATTACACTAAAGGAAAAGGATACTATGAAAATTACAAAGAAAATGCTGACTTTTCTAGCTATGGATTAACTCCAATTGTTATTAATGGTACAACAATAAATACAACCGATTTGATTCGTCAAAAGTGGTTAGATAATGATTTCTACGGAACCACATTTTCTTCAAATTACAAGAAAGAAAAACTAGATGTGATTTTTGGTGGCGGATGGAATAAATATGAAGGAGCCCATTTTGGGAAAGTAATTTGGGCACGATATGCTTCACAAAGTGAATTGGGAGATCATTATTATGATGATTTTGCCACTAAAACTGATGGAAATATTTTTGCGAAAGCTAATTATCAAATCACAGAAAAAATAAGCCTATTTGGAGATTTGCAACTTAGAAACGTGCATTACAAAGCCAATAGTTACGAAACGGGTTCAGTAAACGACAACTTTAATTTCTTTAACCCAAAGACAGGATTAAATTTTGATATCAATGCTAACAACAAGTTGTACTTCTCGTATGCAAGAGCCAATCGTGAACCCAACAGAACGGATTATGAAGGCGGGAATGCGAAACCAGAAAAGTTAAACGACTTTGAAATGGGCTGGAGATATGCTGCGGATAAAATACAATTGAATTCAAATGTGTATTATATGGCATACAAAGACCAATTGATATTGACTGGAAAATTGGATGATGTAGGGAGTCCGATTCGTTCTAACAGCGAAAAAAGTTACCGTTTGGGATTAGAAGTTGACGCTACAATTGCCTTGTCAAAACAATTTATTATTCGTCCAAATTTTACTTTAAGCAGTAATAAAAATATTGATTTAGCTGTAGAAGGGGAAAATTATGGAACTACTGATATTTCTTACTCACCATCTGTAATAGTGGGAAATATTATTGTTTATAAACCGTTAGAAAACCTTCAGATTTCATGGTTACAAAAATTTGTAGGCGAACAATACATGAATAATATTGAATTGCCGACTGCAAAACTGGCTAATTATTTTGTAAATGATTTGAACATCACATATGAAATTAAACCGAAATCAGTTTTCAAATCAATTGTAATTACAGGTCTGGTCAATAACATTCTTGACAAGAAATATGTTTCAAACGGATACATGTGGGATGTTTATCCATATTATTATCCACAAGCCGGAATCAATTTCTTGGCTGGTTTAACGTTGAAGTTTTAGATTACAATTAGTTATATTTTCTAAAAATCCTGATGGTCTGCCTGTCAGGATTTTTCTTATTTTTAATTATAAACCCGAAGTACATTTCCATTAACTTCTACACGATATTGTTTCAAAGGATATTGCGCACCACCTTGGGCTTGACCCGTAAACAAACTGTATTCCTTGCTATCACAAGCACAAATTACATTTATTCCCTTTATGGTCATGGTAGAACAAGAACTTAAGGCCTGATTTGGGCAGGCGGCATCAAATGCGTTATAGCCACTTCCGGTATTGAATACGAATATTCCTTTAGCACCAATTCCTGAATAGTAAATGGCATTGCTGGGATACTGAAGACTTGAATAGGCTGGCAAATTCAAGTTAAGATCTAAGGTGAAACTATAATTAGGCAGATAAGGATTTTTATTGTTAAAACCACTATCGCTGCAGGAAAACAAGAAGAATGAAAGCATTAACAATAGGATAAATTTTTTCATTTTTTAAAATTTTGTAAAAGAATTAGCGAAACAAATTTAATTTATTTAACTTTGGATTATATATGATTAACATATAATTATAGGCTAAAAAAAATTAATAATATCTTTGTGGAAAGAAATCCCGTCCTGATGGGATTTTTTCTATTTATATAAACGATGAAGTTATGAGTACAGTATCTTATTATACCGCAGAAGGGTTAAAGAAATTAAGGGAAGAATTAGATTATTTAAAAAGTGTAATGCGTCCAAAAGCGTCTGCAGATATTGCTGAGGCAAGAGATAAAGGAGATTTGTCTGAAAATGCAGAATATGATGCAGCCAAAGAAGCACAAGGAATGCTTGAAATGCGCATTGCTAAAATGGAAGAAGTACATTCTAACGCCAGATTAATTGACGAGTCTCATTTAGATCTATCTAAAGTTTTGGTTTTATCTAATGTAAAAATCAAAAACCAAACCAACGGAATGGAAATGACTTATACATTAGTTGCTGAAAGCGAAGCGGATTTGAAAACAGGAAAGATTTCTGTGACCTCACCAATTGGGAAAGGTTTACTGGGGAAATCCGTAGGGGAATTTGCTGAAATTACGGTTCCAAACGGAGTTTTGAAATTTGAGATTTTAGAAATTTCACGCGACTAAAGTTAGTATTCAGCAGCAGTATTTAGTCTGTTATGTTAACGGACTAGCTTCTTTCACTGAATTTAAATTATTTAAAAGTCTTATTCATGGGTTCAATATTTACAAAAATTATAAAAGGCGAAATTCCTTGTTATAAAATTGCTGAAGACGATAATTTTTTAGCTTTTTTGGATGTAAATCCAAATGCGAAAGGACATACACTTTGTATTCCAAAACTGGAAATTGATAAGATTTTTGATATCGAAGATGACTTATACATAGGACTGATGCAGTTTTCTAAAAAAATTGCTATTGCACTAGAAAAAACAGTTCCCTGTAAAAGAATCGGAATGGCGGTTATAGGACTTGAAGTGCCTCATGCACACGTTCACCTTATTCCGTTGAATGAAATGGATGAAATGCGTTTTCAAAATAAAGTATCACTTTCAAAAGAAGAATTTGAAGAATTAACAATACGTATTAAAGCCAATTTATAATAGTTGTAGAAATAAAATAAATTGGTATGGTTTTCGTTTAGAAAGGGAATAGGTGAAAACTTATTCCCTTTCTAATTTATGAGCCTATTTGTACGATGAAAAATATTTATTTACTACTTTCTTTATTTTTATCTGCTTTAAGTTTTGGTCAGAACCAAACGGAGTATACTTTAATTGATAACCAAATTTCTAAAATTCCTAATAGCTCGACTTATTCAACTAAGGGAATTGCCAATTATATAAATTCAAATTTCAGAACAGACAACGACAAAATTAGAGCGATTTTTTACTGGACAATATCCAATATTAGCTATGATGTTGATAATAGTTTTACTTCAAACAGCAGAGAAACTTCTGAAAATAAAATAAAAAACATTCTCAAAACCAGAAAGGGAGTCTGTAGTGATTATACTGAAATATTTAATGATTTGGCAAATAAAGTAGGTATAAAAACAGTCATTGTAAGTGGTTATACAAAACAAAAGGATGAAGTTGATACTATTTCGCATGCCTGGTGCGCCTCAAGAATAAACAACAGATGGTATTTATTTGACCCGACTTGGGCTTCTGGTTTTGTAAATAACGGTAGATTTATAAAAAAAATAGATAATTCTTATTTTAAAGTTAGCCCTTCGCAATCCATATCATCACACATTCCGTTCGATTATTTATGGCAATTTCTAAATTACCCCATCACAAACCAAGAGTTTTATGAAGGAAAAACTCAAATTAATAAATCAAAGAAATACTTCGATTTTGAAAGTGAAATTGCTAAATACGAATCATTATCTGAAATAGATAAATTATACGACTCGGCGGAAAGAATAGAAAAAAATGGAGTAGAAAATAACCTGATATTAGAACGTCTTAAAAATAAAGATAAAAACATTAGTTATTTACACCAAAAAACAAATGTTGAAAAATTGAATAGGATTGTAAATGACTGCAATCAGGCTATTAATTTGTTAAATGATTTTATTAATTACAGAAATAAAAGATTCAGCCCTTCCCTGCCGGACAACGAAATTAAAAATATGATTGAAATACCAAAAGAAAAGTTGATTGAATGCAAAAATGAACTTCACAACATCGGCTACGTTGGAAATGAAAATTCATCCAGTTTAGTTTCTCTAAAGAAATCAATTAATAATGCTTTGGCACAGACTGAAGAACATTTAATTTTTGTACAAAATTATTTAAGTAAAAATTATATAGCCCGAAAAGGAATGTTTACTAAAACAATCTGGTATTGATTTTTCAAAGTAAATCAAGATGTTTTTTTAAAACTCACTTGCATCGTCGTTCCCTTTCCTAATTCGGAATTCAGCACTTTTATGGTTCCTTTATGGTATTCCTCGACAATCCTTCTGGTTAGAGAAAGTCCTAAGCCCCACCCTCTTTTTTTAGTCGTAAATCCCGGTTCAAAAATGGATTTGAATTGCTTTTTTTGAATTCCACCTCCAGTATCAGTAACATTTATTTTTACATGACCATTATCTTGTTCTATTTCTAAAGACAATTTGCCTCTCCCTTTCATGGCGTCAATTGCATTTTTTACTAGATTTTCAATGGTCCAACTGTGCAACGTCGGATTCAGCGATACATAAATTGGCGTTTTTGGCGCTTTAAAAGAAAATTCAATTTGTTTTGAGAATCGAGACTGCAAATAATCATAGGATTGCTGTGTTTCCTCTATAATATCTTTGGTTTCTAATTTTGGCTCTGAGCCTATTTTTGAAAAACGATCCGTAATCATTTGCAATCGTTCAATATCTTTTTCTATTTCGAAAGTGGTACTCTCCTCTACATTCTCAGATTTCAATAGTTCGACCCAACCAATTAAGGAAGAAAGTGGCGTACCTATTTGATGGGCAGTTTCTTTTGCCATTCCAGCCCAAAGTTTATTTTGAGTGGCCATCTTGCTACTTCTGTAAAAATTATAAACTAAGCCGCCAAACAGCACAATGATTAACAATAAGGCAATAGGATAATATTTAAGTTTGTTGAGTAAAGCTGAATTCCCATAATATAGTTTTTGAAACTTTCTTGGTACGTATTCAATTACAATGGGTTCATTTTCGTTTTTTAAATCAGATAAAAAAGCGCTGGCTTTAGTTTTATCTTTCACTATTTCTTCATCTATATTAACCGTATTTATGATGCTGTCGTTCTCCGTAAGAATAATAGGAATCGAAGTATTGTTACTGAATATTTGAAGCGGAAGCTCAACATCCGTGTTTTCACCGGCATTTATCAGTGCCTTTTGTGCATTTGCCCAAAGATTCATTTTTAGGCGTTCTTCATTTTTAAAGATTTGAAAAAAAGTATATGTATTCCAAAGAATCAGAGAAATGATTAAGAATGAAGCAAAAATGATGATCCACCGGGTTGTGTTTTTTTTATCAGAAAATTGCATAAATTAAAATTTGAGGTATAAATATAACGAAATAGTCGCACTATTATTTTAGTTTTCATATTTAGAGTCTTTTTGATATAAAAACGAAATATTTATTTAATCTTAAATCTGCAAACGTCCTTTATAAATTTAAACCATTTACTTACTTTTGTATGTTAGCAAACCTAATCCATCCCAAACAACAAAAGCATGATTACTATTGATCCAAAAAGTATTGAAACCGCAAAGTTACAGGGCTATTTGCAAAGTTCCGTGGGACCAAGGCCTATAGCATTTGCCAGTACAGTTGACACTGATGGAAATCCAAATTTATCTCCTTTTAGTTTCTTCAATGTATTCAGCGCCAATCCGCCCATTCTCATTTTTTCACCCGCCAGACGTGTGCGAGACAATTCAATAAAACATACTTTAATCAATGCTGAATCTACTCGAGAAGTGGTGATAAATGTGGTGAATTATGATATGGTGCAACAAACGTCTCTTGCAAGTACGGAATATGCGGAGGGCGTAAATGAGTTTGTAAAATCGGGTTTTACACCGATTCCTTCTGAGGTTGTGAAACCTTTTAGAGTAAAAGAATCACCAGTGCAATTTGAATGTAAAGTTACTCAGATTATCCCTTTGGGAACTGAAGGCGGGGCAGGAAATTTAATCCTTTGTGAAGTATTGCGAATTCATATTGACGAACGTATTTTAGACGAAAATGGAGCAATTGACCAATACAAAATAGACTTAGTTTCCAGATTAGGAGGCAATTGGTATTCCAGATCAAATCAAGGGCTTTTTGAAGTGCCAAAACCACTGACAACACTTGGAATAGGAGTTGATGCAATTCCTGATTTCATAAAAGCAAGCACTGTTTTTGACGGAAATGATTTGGGAATGTTGGGTAATATCGAAGCCTTGCCTACTTTAGAAGAAGTTAGTATATTTGTAAAACAGAATTTTGCAGTAAAAGGAGTTTTAAGCTCAGATGATCAGGAAAAAGTCCATATAGAAGCTAAAAAATACCTACTTGAAAAGGATGTTTTATCCGCCTGGAAAGTACTTTTAGCTAAAAAAAATTAATTCACATAACAACAAAAAATAACGAAGATGGAAGTTACAGGAAAAATTAAAATGCTTGGAGAAGCTAAAAATGTAGGAAATGGAAGTTTCTTAAAGAGAGAACTAGTTGTAACGACTGAGGAACAATATCCACAACATATTTTAGTGGAATTTGTACAAGATAAATGTGATTTATTGAATAGTTTCAAAGTGGGTGAAACTGTAAAAGTTTCTATCAATTTAAGAGGACGCGAATGGGTAGATCCTCAAGGTGTGACTAAATATTTTAATGCGATTCAAGGCTGGAGAGTAGAAAGATTAGCTGCCGATGCTCCTAACGCACAAATGCCGCCAATGCCAGCTGCTGAAGCATTTGCACCTGCAACAAACTTAAACGAAGAAGAGGCAGACGATTTACCTTTTTAATCATTTGATTTCCTATTGATATAGTAAAAACAAACCCGACAGGTATTCAAAACACTGTCGGGTTTCTATTTTATAAGAAATGTATTATTTGTCTTCAGAATTAGTTTTTCCCCCTGTCAACCAAGCCAACCGTGATGGGATTTTGGCTATTGGAGGCGATTTATCTCCGGAAAGATTGCAACTTGCTTATAAAAGCAGTATTTTCCCGTGGTTTGAAGAAGGAGAGCCAATTATGTGGTGGTCTCCAAATCCGAGAATGGTTTTGTTTTTGGATGAATTAATAGTTTCCAAAAGCATGCGCAACATTCTGAACCGAAATATTTTCACCTTGACTTTCAATCAAAATTTTAGGGATGTAATTTCAAACTGTCAAAACATAAAACGAGACGGTCAAAACGGGACTTGGATTACCAATGACATGATTGAAGCCTATTGTAAACTAAATGAATTGGGCATAGCCAAATCGGTTGAGGTTTGGCAAGATGAAGTTTTGGTAGGCGGTTTATATGGAATCGATTTGGGTCATGTTTTTTGTGGTGAAAGTATGTTTTCTTTGGTTTCGAATGCTTCAAAAGTAGCTTTTATTGCTTTGGTCAACCAATTAAAAAAAGAAGATTACAAACTATTAGATTGTCAAGTTTATAATCCGCATCTTGAAAGTTTGGGCTGCAGAGAAATTGACAGAACCGATTTTATGGAAATATTAAAAAGTTAATAATTTAGAATTTAAGTTTATTAAAACTCCAATCCAAAGTATTAAATAGTACTAATTCATTTTCTAAAGTTGGTAAATCCATAATCAGTTTCAACGTTTCATGCGCCATCATCGTGCCAATAATTCCCGGAAGCGTGCCCAATACGCCATTCAAATTGCAATTGGGAACATCTTTTGGATTTGGTGGTTCTGGAAACAAGTCACGAAGGTTTTTATTCCCGTTATGATTAAAAACTGCAATTTGCCCTTCAAATTTCAAAATGCTACCATAGATCAATGATTTTCCTAACGCTACACAAGTATCATTTACCAGATAACGGGTTTCAAAATTATCGCTCCCATCAACAACTACATCAAAATTCATGATGATTTGTATGGCACTTTCAATAGTTAATTTTTCTTCAAAAGCTATAATATCAATCAATGGATTTAAAGTTTCTAAAACTGATTTTGCCGTAATAGATTTTGATTCACCAACGTGTTTCTCCGTATATAAAATTTGGCGATGAAGGTTGTGTAATTCTATTGTATCAAAATCTACAATTCCGATCGTTCCTACTCCAGCCGTTGCTATATATTGCAATATAGGACAACCTAATCCGCCGGCACCAATCACTAAAACTTTAGCGTTTTTGAGTTTTTCTTGTCCAGAATTGCCTATTTCCGGCACCATCATTTGTCGGTTATACCGTAAAAAATCTTGAATAATACTCATAATTCTCCAATCTAAAATGTTAATCTATATTCGTATAACTTCTGTCCCAATCCTTCCAAACGGGTTCATATTCTTTACTGGAAATGACTTTTGCAATCTCGGAGGCTGAACGTTCGTCGCTGATTTCAAATTGTTCCAATGATTGTGGATCAACCACATAACCGCCAGGATTGGTTTTTGAACCAGCACTCATACTGGTAATACCTATTGGAATAATATTATCACGGAATTTTTCATTTTCACGAGTTGACAGGGAGATTTCTAAATCTTCATTCCACAAACGGTAGGCACAAATGAGTTGGGTCAAATCGCTATCATCCATGATAAAGTTGGGTTCAACAACTCCTTCTGCCGGGCGTAATCTGGGGAAAGAGACAGCATATTTAGTTTGCCAATACGTTTTTTGCAAATAATCTAAATGCAGGGCATTGAAAAAACTGTCCGTACGCCAATCTTCCAATCCTAATAAAACACCCAACCCAATTTTATGAATGCCAGCAGTTCCTACTCGGTCTGGTGTTTCCAAACGAAAATCGAAATTGGATTTTTTCCCTTTTGTATGGTATTGTTTATAAACATCACGATGATACGTTTCCTGATATACTAAAATCGAATAGATGCCAGCGTTATGCAATTGCTCGTATTCTTCTGTGGAGAGCGGTTGCACTTCTGCTGAAATGGTGGAAAAGTCATTTTTTATTTGAGCAATTGTCTTTAGAAAATAATGAATGTTTACGGTATAATTTGCTTCGCCAGTAACTAACAAAACATGATCAAATCCCGCTTTTTTTAATACCTCAATTTCTAGTGTAATTTCATTTTCGGTAAGTGTTTTTCTTTTGATTTTGTTATCCAAACTAAAACCGCAATAGGTGCAAATGTTCTGACATTCGTTACTTAAATATAAAGGGGCATACATCTGAATCGTTTTGCCAAATCTTTTTTTGGTTAATTCATGCGCCAGTTGCGCCAGTTGCTCTAAATAGGGCTTGGCGGCAGGTGAAATTAATGCCAGAAAATCATCGAGGCTGCGTTTGTTTTTGGCTAATGCATATTCGACCTCTAACGAAGTAGTGCTGTATATTTTGGTTTTAATGGTGTCCCAATCGTAATTGTCAAAAACCGATTTAAATGTTTTCATTTATTTAGATAATGAGTTAGTTTTACTTTGCTCCATATTTTTATACGGCTATGGCTTCCTCTCCTTTGGAGAGGG
>Ga0209109_10001111_pt1 | contig 14735 bp, 9 predicted proteins | sample Rifsed10ft2_FD_184004 | JGI IMG/M metagenome (GOLD analysis project Ga0209109, IMG submission 184004) | Soil microbial communities from Rifle, Colorado, USA - sediment 10ft 2 (version 2) | ecosystem: Environmental > Terrestrial > Deep subsurface > Rock core/Sediment | place: Rifle, Colorado... | reverse complement strand
CAATGTTTTTGCCAATGTCGTGTACGTCACCTTTTACTGTTGCGAGTAAGATGCGTGGCACAGAACCAGCCTCACCCAATCCGCCAGTGGTGGACTCTCCAAAGGAGAGGGCTTTTAAAATCTTTAAAGTTTCTGATAGAACGTTTTCGTGATCAGATAAAACCTCTTCATTGGTAAATCTGACGACTTTGAATCCAGCGCTCTCTAACCAATTGGTTCGTATCTCATCAGACTCTTTATTTTCTGGAATTTGATGAATCTTTCCATCAACTTCAATTATAAGTTTGTGAGATAAGCATATAAAATCAGCAATGTACTTTCCAATAATATGTTGTCTTCTGAATTTATAATTCTCAAGTTGTTTATTTCTAAGTAATTCCCATAAAACCAATTCTGCTTTTGTAGGATTGTCTTTATTTTGTCCTGCATACTCTTTTAAGAGATCGTACAAATTTGGATCGGCGGTCATCCACCCAAACGTATCACCCTTCCCCTTCGGGGATGGAACGGGGATGGGGCTTCTTTTTATGTATGGTTCCAGATATGCTACCGATTTCTTCATTACTCTTGCGCTTTTAACAACTTGCGGCAGAAACATTTTACCGGCACCGAACAAATCTCCGACAACATTCATACCCGCCATTAGCGGACCCTCAATTATTTCAATCGGCTTTGAATATTTCTGCCTGGCTTCTTCGGTATCTTTTTCTATAAATTCATCAATGCCTTTCACAAGCGAATGTTTAAGTCTATCTTCTACGTTCCAGTTTCGCCACTCTTCGGTTTTTACAGCTTCTTTGTCTTTTTGCTTTACTGTTTCGGCAAAAGCAACTAATCTTTCCGTGGCATCAGGTCGGCGATTGAGAATAACATCTTCTACAAGAACCAATAGGTCTTTTGGAATTTCCTCATAGACTTCGAGTTGACCCGCATTAACGATTCCCATATCAAGCCCGGCTTTTATTGCGTGATAAAGAAACGCCGAATGCATTGCCTCACGGACAACATTATTCCCTCTGAAAGAAAACGAAACATTGCTTATACCGCCGCTAACTTTTGAATAAGGAAGATTTTGTTTTATCCAGCGGCAAGCTTCAATAAAATCAATACCATAGTTATTGTGTTCTTCAATGCCGGTTGCGAGGGTTAAAACATTCGGATCAAAAATTATATCCTGCGGCGGGAAGCCAATTTCTTCAGTAAGAATTTTATAGGCACGTTGGCAAATCTCTATTCTTCTTTGAAATGTATCGCCCTGACCTTTTTCATCGAAAGCCATGACAATAATTGCTGCACCGTACTGCCGAATTTTTTTAGCACGTTCTCTGAAAACATCTTCTCCTTCCTTCATGCTGATTGAGTTGACTATGCTTTTGCCCTGAAGACACTTCAGCCCTGATTCGATAACACTCCATTTTGATGAGTCAATCATTATTGGAAGTTTTGCAATATCCGGCTCAGATGAAAGGAGGTTAAGGAATTTTATCATTGCCTCTTCAGAATCAAGCAAACCCTCATCCATGTTAACATCTAAAACCTGAGCACCTCCATCAACTTGGTTTCTGGCGACCGCTAAAGCTCCGTTGTAATCTCCTGCTAAAATTAGTTTTGAGAAATTTTTAGAGCCGGTAATATTTGTTCGTTCACCAATGTTAATAAAATTTGATTCGGGACGAACAATAAGCGGCTCGAGTCCGCTCAAACGCAAGTGAGGTTCAATATTTGGGATTTTGCGCAGCTTAATTTTCTCGGCGATTTTGGAAATTGCATTTATATGTTCCGGAGTTGTACCGCAGCATCCGCCAACAATATTGAAGAATCCGTTTTCACCAAACTCATTTAGTATTTTTGACATAGAGTCAGCAGATTCATCATACTCACCCATTTCGTTTGGAAGACCGGCATTAGGATAAACACTTATATAAACTGGAGCAATTCTTGAGAGCTCCTCTATGAAAGGACGCATTTGTTTTGCACCAAGCGCGCAGTTCAAGCCAACGCTTAAAAGATTTTTTGCGTGTGAAATAGAAATCCAAAACGCTTCCGTGGTTTGACCGGAGAGAGTTCTGCCACTTTGATCTACAATTGTTCCGGAGATCATTATCGGAATAATTAAATTATTTTTATCACAATATTCTTGAATAGCATAAATTGCCGCTTTTGCATTCAGTGTATCGAAGATAGTTTCAACCAAAAGAATATCAGCTCCGCCATCAATCAATCCCCTTACTTGTTCGCCATATGTTGCGGCAAGCTTGTCAAAGGTGATGGCGCGGTAACCGGGATCATTAACATCGGGAGATAAGGATGCTGTTCTGTTTGTTGGTCCTAACGCACCGGCAACAAATCTTGGTTTGTTTGGATTTTGTTTGATGAATTCGGTGGCAGCTTGCTTCGCAATTTTAGCTGCCTCAAAATTAATTTCGTAGGCAATTTGTTCAAGCTTATAATCGGATTGAGAAATAGCATTTGCGCTGAAAGTATTCGTCTCAATTATATCTGCACCTGCCTTAAGATAGGCGCGATGAATATCTTTTATAATTTCCGGTTGAGTAATATTAAGCAGATCATTGTTTCCCTTAAGGTCATGCGAATGATCTTTATATTTTTCTCCGCGAAAATCCCTCTCCGTTAATTTATGGTGCTGAATCATAGTGCCCATTGCGCCATCCAAAACGAGAATTCTCTTCTGTAAAATATTTCTCAAGCTCTGCAAAGTATTGTTCATCGGATTTTTTTATTGTTTGCTATTAAATGTCACGCTATTTGATACAGAGACAAATATAATTAATTTAGTTTCATTAAAAAATTATTTGAGATATATATGATAGCAGTTACAGGCGGGGCAGGATTTATTGGAAGCGCTATTATTTGGCGTTTAAATACTTTAGGGGAAGAGAATATCATTGTTGTTGATGAGCTTGGACAGGACGATAAGTGGAAAAACTTAGTTGGATTGCGATTCGTTGATTTCATCAATAAAAATGATTTTATAAATAATCTTGAAAAGGGATTGAAGTATAACTTTAACGCAATCATTCACATGGGTGCTAATTCCTCTACAACAGAGAAAGACGCCGATCATCTTATCAGAAACAATTATGAATTTACCAAAAAGCTTGCCCAATTCTCCTTGGCTAATAAAGTAAGATTTATTTATGCTTCATCCGGGGCAACATATGGTGATGGCGGCAAAGGTTTTGATGATGATGAAAATTCTGTTTCGAAATTAAATCCTCTTAACATGTATGGCTATTCAAAGCAGTTGTTTGATCTTTGGGCAATAAAGCAAAACATAATGAACTGCATTGTTGGTTTGAAATATTTTAATGTTTATGGTCCCAATGAATATCACAAAGGCGATATGAGAAGCGTTGTGCACAAAGCATTTGAGCAGATACGCGATGCGGGTTTTGTTAGATTATTTAAATCAAAAAAACCGGAATATGAAGACGGTGAACAAATGAGGGATTTTATTTATGTTAAAGATGCCGTAGACATGACGCTTTGGTTTTTAAAGAATAAAGATAAAAATGGACTTTATAATGTTGGCTCGGGGAAAGCAAGAACATGGAATGATTTGGTTGTCGCTTTATTTAATGCGCTTGGTAAGCCCGTAAACATAAATTACATAGAAATGCCCAAACATCTTGAGCAAAAGTACCAATACTTTACAGAAGCGAAAATTGATAAAATAAAAAAAGCCGGTTACACAAAAACACTACAAACTTTGGAAGAAGGTGTAACCGACTATGTAAAAAATTATCTTTTAAAGGAAAAGTATTTTGGGGTTTAGGCAACTAATTGTAAGTTCCCGCGTCTTCATCTTCATCATCCCCCTCTTCTTCTTCATCGAAATCGAAATCTTCCTCGTACCCCTCTTCTTCTAATTCATCTTCATCAAAAAGGTCTTCGTCATCCTCTTCAAATTCATCTTCCTCCTCGTCTTCATCTTCGTCGTCAAAATCAGAGGCAAAAAGAACTTCTGAATTGTAAGCATTTGGAAATGCGGAGATGTGGGCAATCATTTCCTTAAACTGATCCTCATCCTCATCCATTCCAGCAGAATTATTCAAAGCTTTACTAAGTTCAGCCATCGTGTTTTAGGTCTCCTTTTTTGTTGGTTAATTTTAAGAAAATATATCAACAACTCAAATATAAAAGTAAGAAATCATAAGCAAAACATTTGCCCATATTTAAATTGTAACAAATTAATATTGGCTATATTTGCACGATTTATTTCAACAGTCGGTTAAAACATAAATCACAGAAATATTAATTACAACACCGATATTTTTATAAGAAAAATTTATTATGAAACTTGCAACACTTTGTTATGTAATGGACAATAATTCAAATAAGACATTAATGATACACCGCATAAAAAAGGAGAATGATTATCACGAAGGAAAATGGAATGGTCTCGGCGGTAAATTTAACGCGTGTGAAAGTCCAGAAGATTGTGTAGTACGCGAAGTAAAGGAAGAATCCGGGCTAACAATTGTTAATCCAAGAATGCACGGATTTATTACTTTTCCTTTGTTTGATGGAAAAGATGATTGGTATGTGTTTATTTTTACAGCAAGAGAATTTTCGGGAAAGTTAATAGATTCAAACGAGGGAAATCTCGAATGGATTCCTAATGAAAAACTTACAAAACTTAACTTGTGGGATGGAGATAAAATATTTTTTGATTGGCTTTTTAAGGAGAAGTTCTTCAGTGCAAAGTTTGTATATGAAAATGGTAAAATGAAAAATTACGAGGTTCGATTTTATTGAGATTTTGGGATTTCAGATTTATTAAGAAAGAAAAATTAAACCGTATTTTTTTTATCTTTTAGTACATGAGATGTTAATACAAACATTATTTGTATTACTTTTTTACGAATTAATCTAATTAAACACAAGCAAACAATAATCAGGAAAGTATTATGGATGATATTTTTCAAAACGGCGGAATATTTGACGATAACGGTAATCCAATAAATCCGCATTCAATTCCAATGCCGGGTTTATGTTTGCTTTGCAAATCTTATGACGATGTAGATCCCGAAGAAAATATACTTTGCAATTTAACCCGCTTTGATCAGCGTTATGAAAAAGAGTTTAAGTGTGGCGCTTTTGATCCAAAGTAAACGAAGGTAAAGTATGAGTGAACTAAATTTTATGCATGAGAATATTTCTGGAATTTATAACTACTGCGACCGCTGGTGTGAAAAATGTTTATACACAAATCGTTGTCTGCTTTTCAAGCAGGAAGCCGAAAGGGAAATAAAGCACCTCTTAAAAGATGAAAACGAAAGCGACTCTGAACACTATTCCAAGCTTTTAGCTGATGAATTGGAAGATGCAGAAAAATTGTTTAGTCAAAATCCGGACACAGAAGATTTCTTGGATTCTTTAGATGATGACGAAGATTTTGACTTCGACGAAGAAGGGGAGAATGATGAAGATGACTTTGAGGAATTCCTTGATGAGAATAAAACGGACTCAGACGATAAGAAGAAAGAATTTAATCCTTTGATTCACCTGACCGAAGAAATGTTTAAAGAGCAGGATACTTATTATAATGTTATAAAAGCACATTTCCCGGACGAAGTTGAAAAATATAATCCCGAAGACCCCCTGATAAAAAATTTGCAGATACTCAGTTGGTATGTCCCCCAGATAACTGTAAAGATGCGAATGTGTTTTTGGGGAAAGAAACAGAGCGAGAAGGCAAAATCAAAATTGTCAAAAGAAATAGAAGAAGAGATGCTGAACGTCAGCTCTAGGATTGTCTATTTAGGAATTAACAACATTCTAACCGCATTGAATGAGCTTCGAACGCTGAGAAAGGAAATAGAAACCGAAACCGTTCTGTTTATTTCAACTTTGAAAATAATTCGACAAATGTTTCTTGACGAATTCCCAAAAGCAGAGACGTACAAAAGGCCGTACTTTGATTGAGGGAGCAAAATTTATGATACAAAAAAATAGAATTATTAAGTTTGATTTATTAGTTAATAGAATACGGACGACACTGATTAAACAAATTTTCGCAGATTCAAATCTGTGTAGATTCAGTAAAATCTGCGTCATCTGTGTGTCATTGATTAAAAAAACTTGTTTAGGGAATTAAACTTGTTTTATTGCCTTACGCTGTCGGCTTATCCGGTAATGGCTGTGATGTGAAGAAATCTTTGTAATATCGCTGAGTATAATTTTCAACTAATGATTGAACTCGCTCATAACTTGGCGATGAAACAATCATTCCTGCATGATATCTTTTCTTCATTTTCCAGATAATCTCAGGATCATTATAAGCCGACAGATCCGGCCACTCCTGTTTTGCAAACGAAATAATTATTCCCGCAAAATCTTTTCTAGTGTTAGGGGTCTCGTATGTTTTCTTGCCTTGACCAATTTCAATTTTAGCCCACTCAGCCCAAAGATTAATTCCTGAGGCAGCTTCAACAAGCTCGGCTAAATTTGCGCCACCGACTCTTGCAGAGGTTTCTATAAAATAAAATTTTCCATCCGAATCTGCTTTAATGAATTCGGTATGAGAGACGCCGCGTAAAAGTCCCAACGCATGAAGAATTTTTTTGTTCAGATCGAGTAATGCTTTTTCGTCAGTTGAACCGTATTTAACAGTTAAACTTGTAAAAACTCTTCCTTCGTGGGCAACTTCCATTGGCGGTTTACCATATTGACTTGCGATTGCAAACACGACTTCATTTTCGGAAATGATAGTATCAACATGAAAAATAGTTCCCGGCACAAAACGCTCCATTAAATAAAACGACTGTTCGTCTCCAAGCTCATCCAATCGTTTCCAAAGTTCACCTTCGTTATGAATTTTTTTTATTCCATGAGCACCGGCTTGAAGTCTTGGTTTTACTACGTAAGGAAAAGGAACTCGCTTTAAGAAATCTTTTATTCTCTGATAGTTAAGAACGTGAATAAATTCTGGCACAGGTATTCCCATCTCATAAGTCCGGGTTCGCATGGCAAGCTTGTCTCTGAAATATCTTGCAGTTGTATCGCCCATTCCAGGACATCGAAGATGTTCTCTAAGCGCAGCGGCTTTTTCAACATCATAATCATCTAGTGCAACAATTCTGTCAATATTTTCTGTTCGTGCTAAAAAACTGACACCGTAAATTACATCGTGCATATTCCATTCTTTATTTACATCGGAAATGTAAAATATTTCGTCAATGCTTTCTCTCGGCCAATCTGCATTTTCAAGACTTTTAGAAGTTAGTAAAATTACTCTGCAGCCCTCGCGTTTACACTGTCGCATAAATTCCTGCCCCTTTTCATAACTTGACATACAGAGAATTGTCATCGCAGATTTCTCTTTCATAAAACCCTCTTGATGATTGATACTTTATTTTAGGTTTAAAATTTGTAATAAACAATAAGATAAATAAAGATGCTTAGATTTCCCCCCCCTCCTTTGGCCTGCCACAAAACGAAGCCTTAGCCACAGGTGGAGAGGGTCGGGGTGATGCGTATTCTCACATCCACCGCATGAATTGAATTCTCCTTATCAACGACCAATGGATTAAAATCAAACTCAACAATATTTGGATAATCAAGCATCATCTGTGCTGACGATAAAATAATTTTCTTTAACTGATTTAAATCAACCGATTTTTCGCCGCGAACGCCCTTTAAAATTATTCCAATTTTTGTTTGACCAATCATCTCGTCAACATCTTCATCAGTAATGTATGCAGATTTCATACAGGTGTCTTGAAAAACCTCGACATATTTTCCACCCGATCCGAACATTATCATTGGTCCAAATGAACTATCACGAAATCCGCCGAGCAGTAACTCGTGCTTTGTATCAACAAAAGGCTGAATTAAAAATTCTTCAAGTTCAATATTGTTTTCTTTAAAGATGTCAAGTATTTCTAGTTCAGCTTGTATTAACTCGTCTTTATTTTTAAGATTAAGCTTCACTGCATTTAATTCAGATTTATGAATAACTTTCTTCGACAATCCTTTAAGAACCAAAGGATAATTCGGCAACTCAATTTTGTTTACTATGTTTTTCATAACGACGAGAGATTTGACTAATGGAATATCGTAAGCATTGCAAATCTTTTCTATTTTGGATTGATCAAGAAATCCCGATGAATTACCCAAATCTATTTTGGGTGATCCGCTTGATAAATATTTCCTTTGACTTTTTCTTTTCGAATAAAAAAGCATGTTAGAAATAATTTTGGCAGGATCTTCGGGATTTCTGAATAAAGGTTTCCTGGTTAGCGAGTCTCTTCGAAATTTTTCCCATGATTCCGGCAGCGGCATTACGACTTGAAAAATGGGCTTATTAGAAATGATGCCGTTGATGCCTTCAATAACCTGGAAAGCAGGAACCATAATCGGCTCGACAAAAATTGAAACAACCACATCAACATTTTCATCTGAGGCGGCGATTTCATTTACTTCCTTAAATTGTTCGGCAGTTCCGCCGGGAAGAAGATCAATCGGATTTAGAACGCTTCCTTCAGGATGAACAATTTCTTTTAATTTGTTTTTTGTTTCTTGACTTAATTCTGCAAGCACAAGCCCCTCTTTTTCCAAAGAATCAACGGCAAGAATAGCAGGTCCCCCGGCATTTGTAATTACAGCAACCTTATTCCCTTTTGGAGAAGGAAAATTTTCAAATCCTTTTGCGGTGTTGAACAGTTCGTTTAAATCATCAACCCGAATTATCCCCAACTGTTTGAGAATTGCATCAACCACCTTATCATTTGCAGCCATTGCTCCAGTGTGTGAAGAGGCGGCTTTCATTCCTGCCTGAGTTCTTCCGCCCTTAAGAATGATAACTGGTTTGCCAATTCCTTTTCCTTGAATGAATGATTGGATGAATGTTTCTCCATTAGAAAAACTCTCAAGATAAAACGTAATTGTTTTAATTTTAGGATCTTCATTCCAGAATTTCAGAATATCATTTTCAGAAATGTCGGCTTTGTTTCCAATGCTGATCATGTGCCCAAATCGTATATCTGTTTCTCTAAGCGAATTTAAAATTGCAGCGGCAATTGCTCCGCTTTGCGAGCAGAAACCTGTTTGACCAATTCCGGGTTTCTCGGCGACAAATGTTGCGTTAAGACTTATGTCTTGGAAAGTGCATATAACACCCATACAGTTTGGTCCAACCAATCTTGCGCCTGCATGCTTAACCTTTTGTAAAATTGTTTTTTCTATCTCTTCGCCCTCCTTTCCAACTTCCTTAAATCCCGCGGTGATTAGAATAATTGAACTTACATTTTTGGAAAGAAGCTCGTCAATAGTTTGTTCTGCAAATGCTTTTGGAACCATTACTATTGCAAGATCAATTTGATCGCCTATCTCACCGATTGTATGATAGCATTTGTAACCTAAGACAGAAGCCGCTTTTGGATTAACGGGGAAAAGTGTTCCCTTGTAGCCGTAAAGCTTGATTGATCTTAAGAGTTCGTAGCCAATGCTCTTTTCTTTTGTTGATGCACCAACAACACAAATTGATTTTGGATAGAAAAAATTTTTGATGGCTTGATCCATAGTAGAATTTCTGCTGTAAAAGATGTTAAATGTTTTAATTTTTATGTGGTAAAACTAATTATTTTAGGACTGAGAAATTAAGAGTGAAAGAGAAATGAAAAAACAAGAATTGACTACCGCCCATCAACTTGGCGATATGCCTGCCGAGGAATTTAAAAAGTACGGTTATGAATTAATTGATTGGATAGCCGAATATTTCACTACCATTGAAAAATATCCGGTGGTTCCAAATATTAAAACTGGTGATATAAAAAATAAGTTGCCCCAGAATCCACCGTCATTACCAGAAAGTTTTGAGAAAATATTTTCTGATGTTGATAAAAAAATTATTCCTGGAGTTACGCATTGGAATCACCCTAATTTTATGGCGTATTTCAATTCGACATCAAGCGGACCTGGTATATTGGCCGAGCTGCTGAGTGCGGCACTAAACACAAATGGAATGCTTTGGAAAACCTCTCCATCCACAACAGAACTTGAAAGAGTTACGGTTGATTGGATGAGACAAATGCTTGGATTACCGGAATCGTTTTGGGGAATTATTTATGATACTGCCTCTGTAAGTTCAATGCACGCAATCGCGGCAGCAAGAGAAGAAGTTAATGAATACAACTTTAGGCAAAATGGATTAACAGGCGGAGAGAAAATTCCCAAGCTTAGATTGTATACTTCTGAACAAGGTCATTCTTCAATTGAGAAAGGGGCAATCTTACTCGGGATTGGTATTGATGGAGTTAGGAAAATTCCTGTTGATAATGAGTTTAGAATGATTCCCGAAAAATTATCCAAGGCAATTAGCGAAGATAAAGCAAACGGCTGGCGGCCATTTTGTGTTGTTGCTACGGTTGGAACAACATCAACTACAAGTATTGATCCTGTTACTGAGATTGCTGAAATTTGCGAACAAGAAAAACTATGGCTTCATGTTGATGCTGCACATGCCGGAGTTACAGCAATGCTTCCTGAGATGAAATATATTTTTAACGGAGTTGAACGTGCGGATTCGTTGGTTGTTAATCCACACAAATGGATGTTTACACCGGTTGACCTCAGCTTATTCTATACTCGTAAACCAGATGTTTTGAAACGTGCATTTAGTGTGGTTCCCGAATATCTCAAAACTGCCGAAGACAGCTCAGTAGAAAATTTAATGGACTATGGAATTCAGCTTGGCAGAAGATTTCGTGCTCTGAAGCTTTGGTTTATAATAAGATATTTTGGTGTGAATGGAATAATCGAACGGCTGCGAGAACACATTCGTCTTGGTCAAATGTTTGCATCGTGGATAGACAAACATCCAGATTTTGAAAGAATGGCACCAACGCCCTTCAGTACAATTTGTTTTCGAGCGCATCCAACGCGAATGAATGATGAAGGAATGATTGAATGGTTGAATGAGCAGCTTTTGCAAAAAATAAATGAAACGGGGAAGCTGTTCATATCACACACAAAACTAAACGAAAAGTTTGTTTTAAGAGTTTCTATCTCAGGATTAAGAACAGAAGAAAGGCATGTTATTGATGCATGGAAGTTGATTCAAAATAAACTAAAGGAATTGCTATAAACCCAGTTCTTTAATGTCGCTTTCTTGTGCTTGAGGAACTGGGTTTATTTAAACTGAACCAATAAAGCGACCCCTGCAACAATTAAGCTAACAGAGAAAGAAAGATAAAAAGGGACTTGCGATCCGAAACTATCCCATAAAAATCCCGCAGCTATAGATCCTATCATCATAGCAATGCTGGACGACATTGTAATCAAGCCGATTGCAGAACCTCTGTTTTGATCCGGAACCAAATCGCTTACCCATGCTTTCAAAACTCCTTCGGTTGATGAGGCATAGACTCCATACAAAGCGAACAAAATCCAGATGAATGCAAAACTGTTTAGAGATGCAAATCCAAAGTAAACTACAGAGAAGATTAGTAATCCGATTATAAAAACTTTTTTCTTTCCAATCCTATCTGAAAGAATTCCAATCGGATATGATGACACTGCATAAATGATATTGTAAAAAATGTAACCCGCAATTGCTAAAGTATCAGAGCCAGAAATATTTTTCGATTTCAATATCAAAAAAACATCACTGCTGTTTACAAGCGAAAAAATTGTTATCAAGTAAACTAAAATTTTATACTGCGCTGGAGATGATTTCCAGAAACCAAGCATGTCGGTTTTTGGTCGCAAACTTATTTCGGATTTCTTATCCTTAATATAAAGAGTGAAGATGACAGCAATTAACGAAGGTATAAACGCAACAATAAAAATGGTTTGATAATCGAGCATAAAAAAATTCAGCATAAGCAGGGCTAATAACGGACCAATAACTGCCCCAAGCGTATCCATTGCACGATGAAAACCGAAAACTGCACCGGTATTATTTTCAGAATAGCTTGCAAGCAGAGCATCGCGCGGAGCAGTGCGAATGCCTTTTCCAATTCTATCTGTAACACGCGCAGTTAGAACTGTTAATGTGTTTGGAAAAATTCCAGGTAATGGTTTTGCAAGTGCTGAAAAGCTGTACCCAAGCACAACAAAAACAGATCTCTTCCCCAGCTTATCTGATAAAACTCCAAAGTATCCCTTGAGTAATCCTGCGGTTACTTCAGCCAAACCTTCAATCAAACCGACAACAGCCATTGATGTACCAAGTACCGACGACAGAAAGATTGGTGTAATCGGGTAAAGCATTTCGCTTGCCATGTCCGTGAATAGACTGACTAAGCTTAGTATTATAACTTGTTTTGGAAGACGTTTCATAAACTGTTATTTATTTGGTGGAATAAACTTAACTTATAAATTAAAAACATAACAAGTTGTCCAGATAATAAAAAACCCCGAAAACATTTTGCTTTCAGGGTTTTGTTGAGTCAATTAAAGGTTCTCACTTAGGGAATTACATTTCCATCAGCATCGGCATAAAGGATATCGTAGCCTAAAGTTTTTATTCCTTCTTCAATCTTGGATTTATCTCCAACCACAACCCAAATTAAATTATCCGGCCTCAGAGTTTTTTGTGCCGCTTTATTCATGTCATCTAAACTTAAGCTTTTTACTTTTCCCGGATAAGTTTCGTAATAATTATCGGGAAGATTGTACATTATCATATTACCGATTGAACCCAACACAGCTGAGTTGGTTTCCCATGATCCGGGAAGTTCCAATACTTGATTTAGTTTTATTTTATTCAGCTCTTCATCAGTAACCGGGCGGGATCCTAAAATGTCAGAGAATTCTTTATAAACTTCTTGAATTGATTCTGCAGTCTTGTCCGTTTGCACCAATGCGTAGGACATAATTGGTCGTGGACCTTTCAATCCGAAAATGAAACTTCCTGAGCCGTAAGACCAATGCTTATCCTCACGCAGGTTCATATTTATTCTTGATGTGAATGAACCGCCAAGAACATTATTCATTGATTCAATTGCTATATCATCGGGATCCGATTTTAATGGAGCAATATTTCCCGCAAAGATTACTGATTGAACTGATCCCGGTTTATCAATTATATAAACAATTGGATTCTTGATTTCTTCCACATTGCCAATATTTTTCTTAGGCACATCTCCAGATTTCCAATCTCTAAATAACTTTTCCAGTTTCGGTTTAATTTCATTTAAAGTTACATCTCCTACAATAACAAGAAATGAATTGTTTGGCTTAAACCAGGTTTTGTGAAAATTGGCGAGATCTTTGGTTGCGAGCTTTGCTACAGTTTCCTCATAACCTGATCCGGTTAAAGGATTGCCGTAAGCATGGTCTTTACCATACAGGAATTTGGGGAAAACTCTTTGTCCCATAATAACTGGCGTTAGCTTTTCCCTTTTAATTTGGGCAATTCTTTCCTTCTTCAATCTGTCAAGCTCTTTATCTGGGAAAGAAGGATTAAGGGTTACGTCCGCAAACAACTCGAGCGATTTATCAAGATTAGACTTTAAGCTTGAAAGATAGACTGACGACATATCCATTCCAGAGTTGGTGCTAAGTTGAGCACCAAGCATCTCAAGTTCTTCACTTATCTGTAATGCATTTCGGGTTTTGGTTCCTTCATCCATCATATTTGACATCATGCTTGATGTTCCTGCAAGTGCAAACTGATCCGCTGCAAATCCTGCATCTACATAAAGGTTCATATTAATTACAGGAATAGAAGATCTTGTTGCAAGATAGATCTCTAATCCGTTTGATAAAGTTGTCTTTTCTATTTTAGGAAACTTTGCATCCGGTGGAGTTTGTGTTTCGGGCAGTTTTGTTCTATCAACATCAGAAGCTAAAGTTTTGAAAGAAGGATAAGGATGAATTTCAAGAATATTTTGTCCGTCTGATAACCAATCAATAGCGGCTTGTTTTAAATCTTTTACCGTTGCCTCACTAACGAACTTAAGATATGTTTTGTAATAATCCGGGTTTCCGCCATAAACCTGGCTTTGTGCGAGAATATCAGATTTGCCGCCGAAGCCGCCAATTCGCTCAATTCCTCTTATGAAACCGGCTATATGCTGAGTTTTTATGCGCTGTAATTCTTTTTCGGTAGCACCATCTTTTAAGAACTTTACAAGCTCTTCCTCAATTGCTTTTTCAACTTTTTTAAGATCATCGCCTGGTTTTGCAGTTGCAGTAATTTGAAATTGACTTCCTATTTCGCCTGGTGAATAGTATGCGCTGACATCCGTTGCAATTTGATCTTCATAAACAAGCCGTTTATACAATCGTGAAGTCTTGCCTTGTGCAAGCACATCACTAACGAGATCAAGATAAGCAAGTTCTTTTGAACCCCATTCAGGAACATTCCATGTTTTATAAATTCTGGATTGAGAAACGCGGTCTTGAGCCACCTGACGTTTTGTTCCTGTCATTTTAGCAATCCATGTTTGATGCTTTGTAACGGGTGGTCCTGGAGGTATATCGCCAAAATATTTTTCAACTTTTTGTTTAACTTCATTTACATTTACATCGCCTGCAATTACAAGCACAGCATTAGCCGCACCGTAATACGATTTGAACCATTCATGAACATCCTCAAGCGAAGCAGCATTCAAATCTTCCATGGAACCAATTACTGTCCATGAATATGGATGTCCTTTAGGATGGGTATTTGTTGTGATAAGCTCATAGCTTAATGCGTAGGGATTGTTTTCGCCCTGACGTTTTTCGTTTTGTACAACTCCGCGCTGTTCGTCAAGTCTTTC
>Ga0209109_10001110_pt1 | contig 14735 bp, 8 predicted proteins | sample Rifsed10ft2_FD_184004 | JGI IMG/M metagenome (GOLD analysis project Ga0209109, IMG submission 184004) | Soil microbial communities from Rifle, Colorado, USA - sediment 10ft 2 (version 2) | ecosystem: Environmental > Terrestrial > Deep subsurface > Rock core/Sediment | place: Rifle, Colorado... | reverse complement strand
GATCGGTGCTCATCCAATGCGTGTCCAACTGTTTGAATATATGGAGGAGATAGCGAAGTCCATCGGAGCACGCCCCCGCCTTCTCCGCCACCCTCGTATACTGCTTCGATTACTGACCGGGCCGTTGATCGCTACTCAATACCGCCTGGATGGACCCGGACGGTGGGAACATGCTGAAAAAATCGTTTAGGTGGCACGCTGTATACCGTGAGGCTCTCTTTTCTTGAGGCAGCTCTAGTTCGGCTAGCAGGCGATATGCATCACGTCCGTCTACCTATGAAACGCTCGACTTTGGCCCTCACGGCACTTTCCCTCCTCTTCGGCGCACAATCTCTCCGGGTGTTGCTTCCCTCTCTTGTTTGGTACTGGGGCGCCACGCTCGGCATAAGCGTGTGGCAGGTGGTGCTGTACGCTTACGCGCCAATCGTCTTAGCACTGGCCGCCCCGCTGCTGGTGGGGCGGCTCAAGCCGCACGGCGCGCTCTGGGTCGTTGGTGCCGGGTTGATGCTGTGCCGATTGGTGGTGCAAGTTTCGACGCCGCCGGACGCGAGGGTGTGGGCGGCGCTCGGCGGGAGCGCGTGTTCCCTGGGGTTGCTGTTGTTGTTGTTTGGATGGGCCAGGGCTGAAGGTGAAGATGGATTACAGACATTTGTCTTGGGTCTCCTGCTCGGCCTGAGTCTGGACACTGCCCTGCGCGGCCTCACAGGCACACTTGACCTGAGCTGGATTCCCGGCCCCTGGCCCTGGCTGATCGTGATCGCGCTCGTGGGCGCATTCGGCTACGCGCTGTGGCGCATAACGCGCAACGAGGTGAGTCTGCAGGACGAAGACTTTCTTTCCAGCCTGCCGCTGATCGGCCTGGGCCCGTTGCTGTTCGCCGAATGGCAAATTTTGCAAAACCAGGGGTGGGCGGCGACTCTCACCGGCTGGTCACCAGGCCTGGCGCTGGGTTGGATCATGTTAGGGAACGTGGGCGCGCTGCTGGCGGCCTCATATGCGTTCACGAGCTTTCGGCTGCGCTCGACAAGCTGGTGGCTGCTCCTGCCAGGAGGCGCTCTTACCCTCGCCCTCCTCTTCGCGGAAGAGCCGGGGTGGACTTTCGCCCTCGGGCTTCTGGTTGGGCTGGTGAGCGCCGGGGCATTGCTGGCGGTGATGGCCGGCGAGGTCCGCCAGCCGGCTGCCCGAGCTGGGGTTATGCGCGCGGGTTTCGCCCTCTGGCTGGGGCTGTTGCTTCTCGGTACGCTTGTCATGCTGTATTACCTTTCGTTCGGTGTACGGTTGCTGCCGTTTCCGCGGTCCGCTCTTGCGCCCTTAGCCGGGGGCGGACTGACTCTGTGCGCCGTGGGCGCAACGTGGCTGCGCTCGCGTGTTCGAGCAGCCCTGGCGCCAAAGTGGACTGCGGCACGGCTGTGCGCGCTGTTGCTGTTAGCGCCGTTGGGCGTTCTGGTGGCTGAAGCGTTGCGCGCGCCGAGACCGGCTCCAGCGAAAGGCTATCCGGTACAGTTGATGACCTACAATATCCGCTCCGCCTATGGGATGGAGGGAAGGCAAGACGTCGAGGCGATCGCGCAGGTGATCGAGGGCGCGGGCACTCAGGTGGTCGTGCTTCAAGAACTGTCGCGTGGCTGGTTTCTGAATGGCAGCACCGACTTGTTCGCGCTGCTCTCCCGTCGGTTGAACATGCCCTACACCGTCATGGGGGCGGCGACCGATCCCCTCTTCGGCAACGCCATTCTCAGCCGGTATCCGATCCTGGCAAGCGGACAGGGCGACCTGCCCCGTTTGGATACGCTCATCGGTCGGGGCTACGTTTGGGCACAGATTGATCTGGGGGCCGGGGAAACGTTGCTGGTGATCGGCGCCCACCTGGAGCCGGGCCACGCCGACGCGCGCCTGGCGCAAACAGAGGCGTTGATCGACAACTGGGCAGCACAGCCCAAGACGGTCCTGGCCGGCGACATGAACGCCCTACCGGGCAGTCCAGAGATCCAAATGATCGTCGAGGCCGGTTTTGTGGACGTATGGGTCGAGGCCGGCCATGAGGATCGCCCGCGCATCGACTGGATCTTCCACACGCCCGAGCTGATCGCTCGCGATGCACAAATGATCGGGAGCCAAGCCTCGGATCATCCGGCGGTGGTCGCGTCTATTGCGCCCAGGCCGTGAATAGCGCCGCCAGGTGCGACGCACTTGATCTTTAGCCCAAAGTGCGTCGCACTTTTCCGCTAGCGACATGAGGGAAAGACGATGGCGACCGACTTCTTCCACGAGCTGGCTCAATCGTCCACTTCCTCCCTTGAGCGGATTTTGCGGGCATCGAAAGGCCCGTCGCTGGAGTCATTGGTTGGATTCGAGTGGCGCGGCTATAACACTTCCTGGCTCACCAGGCTCCTCGGCATCCAGAAGTTCATCAAAGGATTCTTCCAGGAGAGAGATAGTGTGGAGGGCTATAACGTCCCAGTACTGCAGAACGGGCTTGACGGGCCCTGGCTCCACCTACCCACGCCGGACGACCCCAGGCGCTACGCATTTTATCGGGTAACCAGGGTGGATCGGGAATCGGGCGATAACTTCTACCCGGAAGCGATCCTTTTGGATTACGGGGCCAGCCCGAGGAACGCCGGCTCCCCAGGGGTGAGAATCATTCGCGACTACGTCGTCCAGCCGGGTCCGGAAAATCCTGACATGCTGCTCGGCAAAGCCTATCTCGCCTTCGGTCCTTTGCGTATTGCGTCCAACTTCTTCGTCCTCGGACGGCTCCGCCCGACTTCGTGGAAACCGTGAATAGTCAGAAGACCTTGGTCAACAATGCGGGCACAGCATTTCCCGATCCCCTTTCTCTTTCCCCGCTGTTGCCGCCCGCGCCCTCGTGCCCGGCCACCACCGGCATGGCATGCTTGGTCGCACCCGTCACCAGATGCCAGTCGCTGTGGCATACGCCCGCCGCGGCGACTTTGACCAGCACCTCGCCCACGCGCGGCGGCTCCACGATCTCTTGGGCGCGGGCAACGCGTGGTATCCTATCCACGTACACCTCGGCGATGTAGGCAGCGGGTTCATCCCAGGCGTAGCCATACGGTCCCAGCGGTTCACTGAACTCGATGTAGTCCTGCGACAGGTCGCCCTCGAACCACAGGCGGCGGCCATTCTCGGTCGCCATGTGTAAAGCCATCTCTTCGACGATGCCGTTCAACTCGCGCAGCCCATTGAACTCCGCGAGCGCCGCGACGAACTTGATGACCGTAAATAAGTTTTGGCTGTCGCCGGAAGCCTGCCCATCACTGCCCAGGCAGACGTTGAAACCGGCTGCCACCATTTTGCCCACTGGCGTGATACCGTTTTGCAGTTTCAGGTTGCTGATGGGGTTGTGAGAGACCGAGACCCGATGATGTGCCAGCCGTTGAACGTCGGCGTCGTCGAGCTGCACCACGTGGGCGGCGAGGGTGCGTTCTGAGAGCAGGCCCAACCGCGCCAACCGCTCGACGCCACTCATCCCCCACTGGCCGAAAGAGACCTCACGCTGCACCGGAGGCTCTTCGAGGTGAATGGCGAGCGGCGCATCCAATTCGCGGGCAAGGGCGGCGGCGGCCCGCAGGAGTTCATCACTGCACCACACCGGGTTGCTCAACCCCAGACCAATCTTCACTTTCTTGGCATGCCAGCCCCGGATGACATTGGCCGCGTTGTTCAACTGATCGTCAATGAGCGGGAAGGGTTGCATCATCGCTTGCAGTTCTTCGGGCAGGTCGGCGGTCGGGATCGCTTTGGGATAGTTGGGGAAGGCCTCGCGGGTGTAGCACAGGTACGGCAGGTCGCTCAGAGAGAAGAAGATCCAGGCGCGCAGACCGAGCGCCTCGTAAGCGCGCGCCGCCGCGACCATGTGCTCTTGACTTTGGATTCCAAAGTGCTGATCCATCAGCGCCGTGTTGCCGACCGACAGATTCTCCAGCCCGGTCACCAGCGCGCACGCTTCCACTTCCTCCACCATGAGTGGGCGATCCTCGCGGGCCATGATGTCGCCCATCCAAATTTCGAAGGGGCGCGACCGCGTGACGCCACGACTATACGGCCCGTAAGGGCTGTGCAGGTGGGCGTTGACGAGGCCCGGCAGCAATTCAATAGGGCCAGTAGAACTCATTAGCCTGCTCCATCGTCCTCGCCCACCCTTCGGCCCACGCTGACGCAAACGCGGCTTCGCCGAGTTGGGTGCGTGCGGCAGCCATGCCACCCCGGCCGAGTTCGGAGTCGATGCGATAGCGATTTTGAAGCGTCGTGCCGATCATGGGAGGCGATCGAGCGCCGCGCGAGCGCGGGCGGCGGCCTTGTACGAAGCCTTTCCGCCCACCGAAGCCCGACGGATTCTCAAGCGGCTGGAGTTCCACTACACGTTCCGGAGTCGAGTCAGAACAGGAACCCGGGGCGGGCGAAGGGATTCGAACCGGCCACCTGTTTGGGAAGCCGTAGATTACCGCGGCTCGCCAAGCCAGGGGCTCTCTCATCCACCGGCGCGTTTAGACTACGTTCGCGGTAGGCATTGGATGATGAGCGCCGACTCCGAGGCCAGAACGAGTGTTTGTAGGCTTCAGCGTCCTTGCTCTCCTACCAGTCCGGCGACATATCGAGCGCTCCGTCATTCGTCACCTTCGCCGCTCCGGTGCTGTTGGCGTTCATGACGGCGATATCGGGCGTTGCTTGACCGGACCCGAATGGAATTCCCTCGGCGAAGACAATCTGCGAGCCGTCTGGCGACCACGCTGGCTCCATCTCAGGCGCAGCGGTACTCGTCAGCCTGGTCTGCGCCGAGCCGTTACTTCCCATGACGTAGACCTCGAAGTTGCCGTCACGGCTGCTGCTGAAGGCGATCTTCGTCCCGTCCGGCGACCAGTCCGGAGACAGGTCAGCGGATGAATTATTCGTGAGCCTCTGCACGCCGCTGCCGTTCGCGCCCATAACGTGGATTTCAAAGTTGCCGGCGCGGGTGCTCGCGAAGGCGATCTTCGTCCCGTCCGGCGACCAGTTGGGAGAGAGGTCCAGCGCGGGATTATTAGTGAGCCTCGTCACACCTGTGCCGTCCGCGTTCATGACATAGATTTCGAAGTTCCTAACGAAGGCGATCTTCTTTCCGTCCGGAGACCATGCCGGGGAGGAGTCCAGCGCCAGGTCCTTCGTCAGCCGCGCGGGATTAGTGCCGCCACGGTCCATTACGTAGATCTCGAAGTTCCGGTCCCGGTTGGTAGCGAAGGCGACCTTCGTGCCGTCCGGAGAGAACGCGGGTTCGATATCGGTTGCCGGGTTGTTGGTGAGCCGCTTGCGACCGGACCCGTCGGGGTTCACGAGATAGATCTCGAAGTTGCCGTCACCGCTGGTCGAGAAGGCGATCTTCGGCACCACCGTCGTCTCCTCGGTGGTGTTATTGTTCGCGAGGTTCGGGTCGAGCGACGCGCCGAGGACACCTGGGAATGCAACCGCTGCGTTAAACAGTTTGCCGGGCGCAGTAGCGCCGATGGTGACCGTGACGGTAGCGCTCGCGCCATTCGCCAGTGGTCCCAGTTTGCAGTGGAGAGCCGTCGGCAAAAGGGAGGTGCAGAAACCCTGACTGGAGTTCGCGTCCCTCAGAACAGCGGGCCCGCCCCAAGAGTCGACTACGGAAACGTCGGGGTGGTCATGAGGGCCGTTGTTCGTCACCGTAACTGTGTAGGTAACATTGTCGCCGACGCCAACCGGATCGGGTGAGTCCGTCTTCGTGACCGACAGATCGGCGACCGGAAGAACCGTTGTCGTCTCCGTGTCCATGTTGTTGGAGGGGTTCGGGTCGGGCGAGAGGACCTCAGCATGGCCAGTGATTGTTCCCGGGGCGAGCGCATTGACCTCGACCGTGACGAGTTCGCTCGCGCCGGGACCCATTGACGCATGGTCGCATTCAGCGAAGTCGATTTGGACCGAACAGAAACCATGCGTTCCAGCGGTGGCTATCGTGTAAGGGGAGTTGATTTGGTACCTGACAAGAAATCTCCTCGTCGGTGTGTCTAGATTGTGGTTAGTGACCATAAGGGTATAGGTGACCCTTCCGCTGGCGGCAACCGGATCGGGCGAGTCCGTAATCGTTATGGATAGGTCGGGCCCCGGAAGGAGTGTCGTGTTCTCTACGGCCGTATTGTCCGTTGGGTTCGCGTCGCTTTGGTCGGCGCTAACTGTGGCTGTCATGGTGAGAGCACCGGTTGGTCCGGGGTTGGTCTGGTTCGTCGGGAAGATCACCGTCGCGCTTAAGCTGGGGCCGAGCGTACCCAGATTGCACAAGAAGCTCGTCACGCCCACGCAGCTGCCTTGACTGGGGACCGCGGTCGCAAATACTCCTGGACCCGCGAGCACGTTATTTAGCGTTACGTTTGTTGCTGCGGTCGTGGTGCTGTTGTTCTTAACCGTGACCGTATAGGTGACGCTGTCCCCGAAATAGATGGGATCGGGCGAGTCCGTGATCGTGACCGAGATGTCCGCCTGCGCCGTGACCAACGTTGTTGTTTCGACATCAGTATTGTTCGTAGTGTTTGGGTCGAATTGGTCGGAACTGACCGTCGCCGTGCTAGACAGAGTGCCTGGTCCGATCCCCGAGGTGTTGACAAAGGCCATCAGGCTGATGCTTGAACCGCTCGTGAGGTTGCCTAAATTGCAGCCGGGGCTGACAGCCCAGGAGGGACAGTAGAAAAGAAGTGTTTCAGTGAACATCACGTTCGTTGCCGTGGACGGGCCGTTATTTTCGATAAGCCACGTCAAGAGGTAGTAGTCGCCAGCGACAGCCGGATCGGGCCAGTCCGCAATCGTCACTGATAGGTCAGCGGAAGGCGGCGGGTTTACCGTCGTCGTCTCGACAGCCGTGTTATTTGCGGGAACCGTGTCAGCCGTGCTCGACGAGACGGTGGCCGTGTTGGTCAGCGTACCAACCGCAGTGGCAGCAGCCTTCACAGTTATGGTGGCGCCGGCGTTAGGGGTAAGGGACCCGAGATTGCATACGAAGGAGGTTACGCCGGTACAGACCCCGGGAGACGCGGAAACTAATGCGCCTGGACCGGCAAGCGTAGACGTAAGCTGGACGTTCTGTGCTACATCGGGCCCCTTGTTGAAGACCGTGACCGTATAGGTGACGATGGTGCCGCCGGTGCCGCCGAGTACCGCGGGGTCGGGCGAGTCCGCTACGGTCACCGAAAGGTCGGCAATGCCGACCGTCGTCGTCTCAACGGCGGTGTTGTTCGCAGGGTTCGGATCGGCCGTGTCTGAGCTGACGGTAAAGACGCTATTGAGCGTGCCCGGACCCGTCGTATAGCCAGAGAACCAGCCGGTCTCCGTCGCTCCGCTTGGGAGGCTGGCCCAAGAGCAGAACCACCCGGCAGGCGTGCAGGCGGGTCCCCCAGTTGAGTTACCGAAACCCGGACCTGCGAGTGAGAGCCAGCGGACCATTACGTTTGTTGCCGTAGAAGGGCCGTTGTTGGTGACCCTGACCATGTACATGAATTGGGCGCCGACGGCCACTGGGTCGAAATCAGTAACTGTCACCGAGAGATCAGCCTCGGGCGGGGGCGGCAAAGTCGGTGTACTGGTTAGGGTCGCGGTCGGTGTGCTCGTCGGGGTGGGCGTCTCGGTCGGCGTCGGTGTCGGCGTGCTCGTCGGCGTCGCGGTTACCGTCGGCGTTGCCGTGGCCGTTGGCGTCGGTGTGGGCGTTGGCGTGGGGGGCGTCGCCGGGGCCCAGTCCGGGTACCGCTCGCCCGAGCCGGTATTGTTGTTGGACACATTGGCCTTGCCGGTGCCGTCCGCGTTCATGCGCCAGATCCGCCACTGCCCGCTCAGGACCGCGTAGGCAATTTGACTGCCGTCCGGCGACCAGGCCGGGTAGTGGTCGTTCGCGGGATCGTTGGTGAGGTTCGTCTCGACGCCTGTCCCAATCACGACCTTATAGATGTCCGTCACGCCGGTGGAGGGGTCAGATGTCCGTTGATAGGTCAGCATTGTCCCGTCAGGCGACCAGGCTGGGTAGTGGGCGCCGGGCGAGCTGCCGCCACCGCCAGAAGCAAGCAAAATCTCGCCGGTCCCGTCCACGGCACTGGCGGCATAAATCCCATAGCTCGGTGCCGTGTTCGGGCGCTCGTAGGCGATCCTCGTCCCATCAGGCGACCAGGCCGGGTCGGCGACAGCGGACGAAGAGCGGTCGATCACGGAGTGCTGGTTAGAGCCGTCGGCATTCATGACCCAGATCGTGGTGGTAATGCCGTTGCGTCCCGTGTCGAAGGCGATCTTCGTTCCGTCGGGTGACCACGTCGGGTTCTTGTCGCTGCCGGAAGTCGTCAGTTTCGTCGGGTTGGAGCCATCGATCCCCATTACCCAGATGTTGGAGCCGCCGGCGCCTACGTCGCTCGTGAACGCGATCTTCTGACCATTCGGCGAGACAACCGGCTCGACCTCATTGTTCCCGGCTGTGAACGTGAGCTGGGTCACCCCTGTCCCGTCCGGGTTCATAGCGTAGATGTCGTTGGTGCCGCTGACGAGGACGATCTTGCCGTTTGTCCCGGGGAAAGCCGCCTCGGCGACGTCACTCGGCGGACGCAGAGACGTAGCCGCCACGGCCACGATGACAAGCGCCAGGACCAGCGAGGCGGGCGCGAGTAGCCTTTCTTTACAGTTTTCTTTGGAATCGAACAGTTCGAACTTGTCTGAGTTGGTCATAACGGCTCCTTTTCTAACGATAGGTTGGTGAGAACAGCTGGCCTGTATTCATCGACCGGCCTTATCATCGTTGATGGGATCGCAACACCGGTTCGCAGCCGCCCAACGGTAACGAGTTTACCCGCCGAGAGCCGAGCGCAGCGAGGCGGAGCAGTCGGGCGCGGCGAGCGGTCGGTCATTTCGTTCACCTTCGCAAATTCTCCACAATCCACAGACCCTAAACCTCAAACGCGGGAACCGTCTCGCACTGGCCCGCGCGTAACTGCCGTCAGATTCTCCATCACATCGAACAACTTGGCGCTCATGTTGGTCAGGGCCGGGTTGCCCTTCACAGCGGCCGCAATCGGCCCACCCAAAAAGGCTTGAAGCGATGCCTCATCGTCGAAGAGATAGATCCCCCCCGCCTCGCGCTCCGCATCGTTCATCAGCCAGACCTTCCAGCACAGGCCGGGCGTGTCCGCGAGAGAGTTGGCGGCAGGAGTGAATGCCTGCTCGTATTCGGAGGGCGAAACGCTGAACTTGAAGTTGATCTGCAAAATCTTCCGGGACATGGTGATTTCTCCTTTGAAGTTGGCTAAGTTTCATGATGGCAGTCTAACGTACGACCGCCCCAACACCGTCCCAGAAAGCGTCCCGCTTTGCTTGTTTCGGCTCAATGTATTTGGCTTACAATGTCAGAATGCCAGAGTTATCGCTGTTCTTGTTGGGCATACCGCGCATTGAACGCGAGGGCCGGACGGTGGAGGTGGAGCGTCACAAGGCTCTGGCCCTGCTGGCTTATCTGGCCGTCACGGACGCGACTCATCGGCGCGATGGGCTGGCTGCTCTACTCTGGCCGGAATTGGACCAAGCGCGCTCCCGAGCCGCTTTGCGCCGCACTCTGTCCGCCCTCAATATTGCCCTCGCCGGAGACTGGCTGGAGACCGACCGAGAGACCATCGGCCTGCTCTCTTCATCCACTCTCCGGCTGGACGTGAATCAATTCCACAACCTGCTGGCGCAATGCCGGAAGCATAGCCACTCGGAAGCTGACGTCTGCGCAAATTGCCTGACGCCTCTGGCCGACGCCACGACGCTGTATCGCGGCGACTTCCTCTCCGGTTTCACCCTCCGCGATGCCCCCGGCTTCGACGATTGGCAGTTCTTTCAAACCGAGACTCTACGCCGCGAACTGGCCTCCGCACTGGAGCGATTGGCGCGCGGTCACAGTGCTCGCCACGAACTTGAAATCGCCGTCAACTACGCAAGGCGTTGGCTGGCGCTCGACCCATTGCACGAACCGGCGTATAACCAGTTGATGCGGTTGTATGCCTGGGCCGGTCAGCGCAACGCCGCCCTGCGCCAATATGCCGAATGCGTGCGCCTATTGGAGGGAGAACTGGGCGTTCCCCCGCAGGCGGCTACCACGGAACTCTATAACGCCATCAAAGAAGATCGCCTGTCGCCGCCCGCCGCAGAGCTTCCATCATCAGCCGCTGCGCCGTTCATCTGGACGATGGGTGCGCTTCTGGGCAACCGCTATCGCCTCGAAGCTGAATTGGGACGCGGAGGAATGGGGGTGGTGTACCGCGCCCACGATACCCTACTCGACCGCGCGGTGGCGATCAAAGTATGCAACTCTGGCCTCGGCGCGGAGGGCCGCATCCGCCTTTTCCGCGAGGCCCAGGCTGTGGCGAAGCTGGATCACCCACACATCGTCCCCGTGTACGATGCAGGCGAGATCAACGAGACGCCCTTCATCGTGATGCAACTCGTGTCGGGCAAGAGTCTGCATGAGGCTGGTCCGTACTCACTGCCACAAATCATCACCCTCGCGAGTCAGTTGTGCGATGCCCTTGACCACGCCCATCAACGCGGCATTGTCCACCACGACTTGAAACCCGAGAACGTGATCGTCACCCCAGAAGGCGCGGCCAAGCTCATGGATTTTGGCCTGGTCCATTCCCAAAGCGCCTCGCGCCTGACGCAAGAAGGGACTCTGGTGGGCACCCTGTTCTACCTCGCGCCGGAGCAGATTGTGGGGGAGTCGGTGGATAGCCGGGCCGACCTGTATGCCCTGGGCGTAATCTTGTACGAATTGACGACGGGCCGTCTGCCCTTCGCCGGGGACGAAGTGCTGAACATCATCTCCCAACAATTGCATTCCCTGATCGAGCCGCCGCGCACGCATCGCGCCGATTTGCCGCCTGCGCTGGACGCCCTCATTGTTCGCCTGTTGAGCAAACGGCCGGCCGACCGCCCGGGGTCAGCGGATGATGTCCGCGCCGTTCTGGAAAACTTGCGGCGGCCAGCCCCCGCGCCGCCCACCCCAACCACGGTGTATTCGATGCTCGACCGCATTGTGCGCGGTCAGTTAGTGGGCCGCGAGCACGAGTTGGCGGAGGTGGGTGCCCTGTGGAACCGCGCTGCTTCTGGCGAGGGCCAGGCTTTGTTCGTGAGCGGCGAGCCGGGCATTGGCAAAACCCGGTTGGTGCGCGAGTTGGTGGGCTTGGCGCAAGCCGCCGGGGCCAGGGTGTTAGCCGATGGCTTCCACGCCGAAGGCGGCCCGCCCTACGCTCCCCTGGCCGCGATGATGCGCGAGACATTTGAAAATCCCTCTGGCCCCGTCATTCCCGATTTTGTTCTGGCGGATTTGCTCACGCTTGCCCCGCATCTGCGCTCCCACTATCCGCAGGTCCCGCCCAACCCGGCCCTCGATCCACAATTCGAGCAACAGCGGGTGTTTGATAGCTTCGTGGCCTGGTGCGAGACACTTGCCGCTCACATGCCCCTGCTGTTGCTCATGGAAGATGTACATTGGGCGGATGGCGGCACGCTCGCCCTCTTGCGTCACCTGGCCCGGCGGGTGCGAAAGGCGCGGCTATTGCTGGTGATGACGTACCGTGACGCGGAGGTGGAGTTGGATCAGGCCCACCCCTTGAACGCCGTCTTGCTCGACCTCAACCGCGAACGGCTGGCCGAGCATCTTAAGCTCGCGCGCCTTAGCCGCGAGCAGACGCGCGATTTGCTGGCCGCTATGTTATCCACCGCCGGGGAGATTACGCCAGAGTTCCTCGACGGCCTCTACCGCGAAACCGAGGGCAACCCGTTCTTCGTCGAGGAAGTGTGCAAAGGATTGATTGAGCAGGGCAAGCTCTATCATGCAGCCGGGACGTGGCGTCGGGCCGACATGCAGACCATCTTCATCCCGCCGAGCGTGCGAGGCGCGATCCTGGCGCGAGTGGAGCGCCTGCCTGCCCCAGCGCAAGACACCCTACGGCTGGCTGCCATCCTCGGGCGCGAGTTTGACTTTGAGACCCTGCACAATGCGAGCGAGCAGGATGAAGAGGCCCTCATCGCCACGCTGGAGCGGGCCGAACGCGCGCAATTGATTAGGGAGTCGCCGCGCGCCGGGCGGGTGGCATACAACTTTGCCCATGCCCTCATCCCCTTCACCCTGCGCGAGAGTCTGAGCGGTCTGCGCCGCCAGCGCCTGCACCATCGCGCTGCTAACGTCATCGAGGCCCTGCGCCCGAACGACGTTGAAGCGCTGGCCTATCACTTCGCCGCCGCTGGTGAGCCAGATAAGGCTATAGAGCATTCGCGCCGGGCGGCGGAACGGGCCGAAGCCCTCTACGCTTACAACACGGCCATTCAGCATTTACAGACAGCCCTCAACCTGCTCGAAGCCGGAGAGCAGAACGAAACACGTCTGGCCCTGCTGGAAAGTTTGGCCGACGTTCACCGTCTGCTGGGTGAACGCACGGAAGCGATCCTGATCTACCAGGAAGCCCTCGAGGTGTGGCAGAGCCTGACGAACGCCGACAAGTGGATCGCCGTGCGCCTACATCGCAAGACAGGCGAGACGTTCCTCCGCATGAAGTCGCACACCAATGTCAAGCGGTTCGAAGCAGTGTCGCAGTCCAGCCTCGACAGCGGGTTGAGACTCACCGATGGCGAGCCGCCGCACCCGGAGAGCGTGCGCCTGCTGACCACACTGGCGAGTGACAAGTGGGCTACCCGCGTCCAGCAGGATTGGGATGCCTCTGAGCGTTACGCCCGCGCTGCCGTGGAGATGGGCGAGCAGTTGGATGCGCCAGTTGAACTTTCCGCCGCGCTAGGTGCTCTTGACACTGTCTACGGCGCACGCGGGTTGTATCGGGAGCGGGTGCAACTCTCCCAGCGCCGGCTAGCGCTCAGCCGTGACTCACGATTCGGCGACGTGCGCGAACAGGTCAACCTGCTATGTCAAACGGGCAACGCTCTGTCGTTCGTCGGCGACTATGCCCAAGCGCTCCCATATCTTCTGGAGGCCGAACGCCTCGCCCACCCGATTCGAGATGTGAGCCAGCAGGTCTATGCTCTGGGCCTTCAGGCGCAGTGCTTCTTTGGGTTGGATCGCTGGGATGAGATGATGCAGATCGAGGCCAAACGGCTGGCACTGGAGGAACGGTATGGCCGCGACCGCGTGGATCGGATGTGCTTTTACTGCGGGTTGAGCGCCAACATTTTAGCGTTGCGTGGTGAGTTTGACCAGTCCCATGCCCGTCGCGAGGATGCCTTCACCATCATGGCTGGTGATGGGGGCGAGCCGCCGGAGACGTGGCCGCCCGTCTTTCATTATTGAATGGGCAAGGCCTTAATGGGTGAGGGCGAGTTCGCCCTTGTCAGGCAACATCTGGAAGCCGCGCTCAATCTGTCTCTTTCGTGGGTAGGCGATCACGACGTATATGCCACGCTGACGGATGCGGCTTCCCGACAGGGCGACGAAGCGGCGATCCGGCAATTTGCGCCGCGGGCCGAGGAATTGGCCGCACGCTACGGTCACACGTTGTATCAAGCCATCGCCCATCGGGCTTGGGGCGTGGCCCACCGGCTGGCTGGCGAGTATGCGACAGCCGATGCGCGATTGAATCAAGCGGTGGATTTGTTCAGTGGCCTGAATACTCGCTGGCAGATCGGGCGGACACTGTTTGAGTTGGGCACGCTGAACGCCGCACAAACGAACATCGCCGGGGCGCGAGACTATTTCACCCGCGCCCTGAGGGCGTTTGAAGAAATGCGAGCGGCCCCGGATGCTGCGCGGACCCGTGAGGTGCTAGAGCGTATCTGATCGGCCTACGCTGGCGGCGGATGAACTCGGGATGGTTGGCGTACTTGGGGAGGACGATCTTGATCGCGACTTCGCGCTCGACGAGCGGATGAGGCTGACCACGGCGGCCGCTTCTGGGCGGGTCAGCGCGTTCACCGGGCGAGGCGGAGGCACCGCCAGCTGCGGCGGGAGGGGCTGGTGCCAGCGCTGCAGGGTGCGCGGGCTCAGTCCCAACACGCAGCAGGCCTGGCGCGCGCTCAAACCTTGGGCCGCCGCCTCGGCCACCCATTCTTGGATCACTTGGCGCGTCTCCGCGGGGAGCCGTTCGCCCGACTGGAGGTCGGTGAGGCCGCGCGCTCTTTTTTTTCGAGCAGGGTGTAGGCCACACTCAGTTCCGCCAGCGCCGCCGTCTTCTCGCGCAGTTCTTGCTCGAGTTGGAGCACGCGGGCCGGCGACACGTCACGCGGCAGACGCCCGTGCCGCCCTTGGGCTTTGAGCGCGGCCAGCGCGGCGCTCTCCACGGCCTGCTCGATGTGGCGCAGGTCATCCAGATGCACGCCATATTGGCGCACGAGTTCGCCCAGCGGGGCCTCCGGGGGGCGCGTGGCCAAGTAGAGTTCCAGCTTGCGCTGGGCGGTCAGCCGCAGCGCACGTTTCGCTTGGGAAGGTGAGTTGGTTTTGGACATGGTCAGGCCTCTCAAGGTCGGTGGGAGCAGGCCGGGCGCGCTGGGGCGGCCCGCTGGTGGGGGCCACGCTTCGCTACGCTCCGCGTGCCCCCCACCAGCGGGAGGGGCGTTCCGGCCCCATCTGCCTGCTCAAAAATAGTACCTCAAAAGGCGACACCTTTCAGGGTAACACAGCGACCTATCTATGTTCAAAAAGGCACAGACATTCAGTTCGGCGTGGATTTGGTTCAACTCAGTGCAAAGCAACAAATTAGCCATGCGGCTCT
>Ga0209109_10001108_pt1 | contig 14754 bp, 15 predicted proteins | sample Rifsed10ft2_FD_184004 | JGI IMG/M metagenome (GOLD analysis project Ga0209109, IMG submission 184004) | Soil microbial communities from Rifle, Colorado, USA - sediment 10ft 2 (version 2) | ecosystem: Environmental > Terrestrial > Deep subsurface > Rock core/Sediment | place: Rifle, Colorado... | reverse complement strand
AAGCGACGAGATTTGGTCCGGCGATTCATCCCGCCGATTTACCAGGGAGTGCGGTACGCCCTGGAAAACCAGGCGGAAGGCGTCGGCTATGTGCACAAGTACTACCCGGAGCGCGACCGGCCGGTAGACCTGAAGATTTGTGGGGCCTCGCTGCAGCTACAGCTCACAGAGGAGGCCCGGCAGCAGAAGCTGGGCTGGATGTCCCGGGAGAAGTGGGAGTGGACGCAAAACGTATGGTATGACGTCGGTGAGATCAAGAAGAAGCTCCCCGTCGAGGAGTACTTCACCAACGAATTCCTCGCCTAGGTCACCACAGTCTCTGCCCGATTGCGACAGACAGGTCGTCACTGGCCGACGACAGTGAGATGCTTGTTGCGGCCGGGCGCAGTGCGGCATCATGTCTGCTCCCATCATCGCCATCCAAGAAGTCAGCAAGAACTTTGTGCTAAACCGAGAGCCGCTCCAGGCCCTGGACAAGGTCTCTCTGGAGATCTACCCGCGGGAATTCGTCTCCATCGTCGGCCGCAGCGGATGCGGCAAGAGCACCCTAATCAATATTATCGGTGGGTTGCTTCCGGCCTCAGCCGGCGAGGTCATCGTGCAAGGTCTCGCGGTCACGGAGCCGCAAGAAGCGATCGGGATGGTTTTCCAGTCTTTCAATCTGTTTCCACACCTGACTGTGCTCCAGAACATCAGCCTGGCGCCGATTTGGGTGCGGAAGTGGCCCAAGGATAAGGCCGAGCAGGCCGCCAGGCAGCTGCTGGAGCGGGTGGGCATCCCCGAGCAGGCCCATAAGTTTCCCGGTCAGCTCTCCGGTGGCCAGCAGCAACGCGTCGCCATTGCCCGCGCCCTGGCAATGCAGCCCAAGATCATGCTCTTCGACGAGCCAACCTCGGCGCTTGACCCCGAGATGATCAAAGAGGTGCTGGACGTCATGGTAGGACTGGCAAAAAGCGGGATGACCATGCTGGTGGTAACCCACGAGATGGGCTTCGCCCGGGCCGTGGCAGACCGCATGTATTTCTTCGACGAAGGCCTGATCGTTGAAAGCGGAACGCCGGAAGATATTTTCCAGCGCCCTAAAGAAGACCGCACCAAGCTGTTTCTATCTCAAATCCTGTCCCACTGATCAGACTTACGGCCGCCGTCGACCATCCCTTCCTGGCAGCAATCCGGCTCGAGCGAGGAAGGGATGATCCCCTTATCCCCTATCCCCTCTTCTCTATCCCTTAATCACCGCCACCGGCACAATCCTGGCAACCTTTTTGGCAATTCCTGCTCCGGCAACGGTCTCCACAACAGCATCCACGTCTTTGTAAGCCACGGGAGCTTCCTCGGCCAGACCAGCCATAGAGCCTGCCCGTACATGCACCCCCTGGCTTTCCAATTGTTTCCGCAAGTCCTCGCCCCAGAATTGCTTTTTCGCCTTGCTGCGGCTCATGGTTCGACCAGCCCCATGGCAGGAGGAGCCAAAGGAACGCTCCATGCTGCCCTCGGTCCCTAACAGCACCCAGGAAGCGGTCCCCATGCTGCCGGGTACTAAGACCGGCTGCCCGATAGCGCGGTACTCCTCCGGCAGACCTTCAAAACCTGGTCCAAAGGCGCGGGTGGCGCCTTTGCGATGCACGCAAACCTCAAGCTGATCGCCATTTACCCGGTGGGTCTCGATTTTGCCCATGTTGTGGGCGATGTCGTATACCTGGTGCAGGTGCCAGTTGCGCACTTTGCCCGCCAGCGCTTCCTCGAAAGCTTTGCGCGCGAAATGAGCCAGAATCTGGCGGTTGGCAAAAGCATAATTCGCCGCGCAGCGCATGGCGGCCAGATAATCCTGTCCTTCTGGCGTATCCAGAGGCGCGCATACCAATGCCCTGTCGGGCAGCTGGATGCCGTACTTGTGCACCGCGCTCTGGAAATCCTTAACGTAATCTGAGCAGATCTGGTGCCCAAAGCCGCGCGATCCGCAGTGGATCAAGAGGGCGAGCGTGCCTTTCTTTAGACCCATGGCCTGGGCGGCCTGGCGATCGAATATTTGATCTACCCGGTCGACCTCGATAAAATGATTGCCGGCGCCCAGGGTTCCAATTTGAGGCCGGCCGCGATCCTTGGCGCGCTTGCTCACTTTATTGGGATCGGCGCCGGCGATAGAGCCGCTTTCTTCCGTGCGCCGTACATCGTTTTCGGTAGCATAACCCTGTTTGAGCGCCCACTGAGCGCCCTCCCGGCAAACCTGTTCTAGCTCCTTTTCGCTCAGGCGCAGGTGTCCTTTGGTCCCCACGCCGCTGGGGCAGTAGTTATCCAGCGCTGAAGCCAGGTCCTCCAAATAGGGCTGCGCTTCTTCGTACTCGATCTGGGATCCCAGTAATCGGACACCACAATTGATATCATAACCAATCGCGCCGGGGGAGATAACGCCATCCGGCAGCCGGGTGGCCGCTACCCCTCCAATTGGAAAACCGTATCCCTGGTGCATATCGGGCATCACCACAACGCTGCCGACCAGGCCCGGCAACGTCGCTGCATTAACTGCTTGCTCCAGCGATTTGTCCTCCATGATGGCTGCGAGCAGTTGTTTGGTGGCGAACACTCGCACCGGCACACGCATATCCTGGCGGAAATCTTTAGGAATCTCCCACTCGAATTCGTTTATTTTTTTCATATCCTGCAGTCTGACCATGGCTACTCCTCCCTGAATCTCTCCTCTCAGCGAACCTCGCGAAGGATTTGCGCCCTGCGTTGATCCCGGAAATCCAACCTTCGCAAGGTTTTGCACCAAGGTCCATCTAAACGTCAAAAACGATTTTCGCTTCCAAACCTCGGGAACCCTCCTGAATCTTCAGATCGTGATAAGTCACCGCCTTGATTTCCTTGTTTTGGACTGCAATTGCCGCTCCGCTCACCTGGGCCGAGAGTTTGGCATCCTCGATCTTAATGTTGAACTCATCGAAAGCCAGGCCTCGCGACTCGCCCAAATAGAGCAGTTCGTGCAGAAATTCAACCAGCAAGCTTTCATGATCGTGAGATTCTAATTCCAGTTCTTCGCTAACGCGATTTGCCGGATCCAGGCGAATCCCGGAAAGCTCGTACATTCCGAGAGCAGCCTGGGCAAACAGGCCGGGCAGATCCGGCGCCCACACTTCCAATTGCCAATCGGCCGTATGCTCGAGCTCTCGAAAACCGGCTTCGGATTTTTCCATAATCAATAGTGACTGCTCAGGTCAATTTTATTGGACGCGGATGAACGCCGATATTTTCTGTTTAGGGGCAGTTCTAAGACCCGTCAGAATGACCACGTCTTGGTTTTGCCTGTGACAGGCAATTGCTCATCTTCAAATCCTTCCGCGGCTTTCCGCGCTCGTCCGCGTCCAATTCAAAGACGGGCTGAGCAGTAACAATCAATATTAGTATACCAAACCGAATCCCGATCGATTGGTTGGCTCTCGCGAGATCTTGTTCATCCTTATCCCTAATTGCCTGATCGCCTTGGGCTATATACAGATCTACCCCTTGTAGCTTCCAGGAAGCTTAACTTATAATTGCCGCGCGCTATGACTTCGTGGAACCAGAGATTGATCCGGTTAGAAAATCGCTTGCAGACCTTGATTGAGGGCAGCGCGGCGCGCCTGTTTCCAGAGAAGGAACAGATGGACTTACCGTTCCGCCTGGTCGCCGCGATGAATGCGAGCATTCGATCCGGGGAGGACGATAGATTCTTGGCTCCAAATCTCTATCTTCTGAAAGTTCACCCATCCGACGCAGCCAACCTTGTAGAGAACCAGGCCGCGCTCCTGGATCTTGGCTTGATAATCCAGCAAGCCGGTTTAGAAGCAGGCCTGAGTTTCAACTCCTCTCCCATGGTAAAAGTCCTTGCCGATCCAGGTCAGCGCTCCCAGCAGCTAAGCATAGAAGCCAGGATAACGTCACCGAATCCCGGCAGGACAAAAACCCTAATCCAGGAAATTTCCGTCGACGCGCAGGCGGCAGTTCCGCGCCATGCCTTTCTGATCGTGGAGGGGAATAAGATCTTTCCCCTCGACCAGACTGTGGTCAACATTGGCAGGCGCGTGGACAATCACCTCAGCATAGAAGACCCGCGAATTTCACGACTGCACGCCCAACTTAGAGCCATAGATGGGCATTACACCGTCTTCGACCTGAACTCGACCGGCGGAACCTTTGTAAACGGAGAACGGGTAAAGAAGGTGAGACTGAAACCAGGGGATGTGATCTCTCTGGCGGGCATACCCCTGGTTTTTGGTCAGGATTCGGCGACTCTCGCTGAAGAAACCCATGGGGCAACCCATCCCATCGTTCCATACCCGGATGAAGAATGAGCGGCCCGATTCTCCTTGTCTTGCGCCTGGCGCTGGTCATCACCCTGTATGGCTTTTTAATTTGGGCATTGCTAACCCTTTGGCGAGATCTTAAGCGACAGGGAGAGATGTTAGTGTACCAGCAAGCGCCGCCCATTACATTGACCCGAAACGGCCACAGCGAGCTGGAACCTCTGCGTTTCACAAGCTCTATCGTCACGTTAGGGCGCGATCCAACCTGCGATGTTCTCCTCGAAGACAAGACGGTCTCAGCCAGCCACGCGCGGTTATCCTACCATCACGGACAGTGGTGGGTTGAGGATCTGCAATCCCGCAACGGCACTTTCCTGAACAATGCTGTTGTATCCACTCAGCTGGTCGTCACCACCGATGACCGCCTGCGATGTGGTCAGGTCGAATTCAGCATCGCAATTGGCTAGAACCAGAATCGGAGTATGCTTCCATGGATGAGATTCCCACCCTGGCGGTGATCGGTGGATCCGGTCTTTATGAAATGCCAGGTCTAGAACATGCCGAGATGCTTGATCTTAACACGCCTTTTGGTAAACCCAGTGCTCCAATTGTGCTGGGCGCCCTGGAGGGTCGCCGCGTGGCTTTCCTGGCGCGGCATGGCACTGGTCACCATATTTCACCATCCGAGATAAATTTCCGCGCCAATATTTTTGCCCTCAAATCCCTCGGGGTGGAAAGGATTGTCAGCATCAGCGCCTGCGGTTCCTTGCGCGAAGATTTTAGACCGGGTGATATCGTCATCCCCAATCAGTTGTTCGATTTCACTCGAGACCGCAAACGCACATTTTTTGAAGGTGGCCTGGTTGCCCACATAAGCGTCGCAAATCCTTTTTGCCAGCATCTCTCTGGTGAAGTCTTTCGAGCGGTTAAGGACACGGGAGCCAAGGTACATAAAGGAGGCGACTTCATCACCATCGAAGGGCCACGTTTTTCCACCAGGGCTGAATCCAACACCTATCGCGCCTGGGGTATGCACCTGATTGGTATGACCACCTCGCCGGAGGCCTTCCTGGCGCGCGAGGCCGAGATCTGTTATGCCGTCATGGCGCTTGTCACCGATTACGATGTTTGGCATGCCAGTGAAGAGCCCGTTACGGTGGAAATGGTCATTGAAATTCTGATGCGCAATACCGACCTGGCGCGCCGGGCAATCCGCAACCTGGTAGAACATCTCGCGCCCGAGCGACCCTGCGACTGCGGTCGCGCCCTGGCTGGCGCATTAATCACCCGACCGGAGGTGATCCCCCCTGAAACGCGCCTGCGGTTGGGCCTCCTGATCGATAAGTACCTGGTTTCCGAAGAAGATCAGGATTAGGATGCGCTAACCCCTCCTGTCGCTTATCCTGTTTACCCAAAGTCCTTGTCAGCTCATCCGATCATTCCGACCAAAGATCAAATCCAGGTTCGCCTGCTTCTCATTGCGGCTGCTTTCCTGGGTCTGCATGCGCTTGCCCTCACCCTGGCGCCAGCTGCACGCGCTCGCTCCTGGCAAGTCGATTTCCGCTGGGAGCACTGGATTTACTTCTTCATATGGTCAGGATCTTTTCTTGCCGTCCACCACCAGGCGAAACGTTATCTGCCCGAGCGCGATCCTTACCTGATCCCGATCGCCGCCCTCCTGACCGGGTGGGGGACGCTTACCATTTGGCGGATCTTCCCCGCTTTTGGGCTGCGCCAGTCCTTTTGGCTCCTGGGAATCATGGTCCTGTTTGCATTGGGTCTGCGTTTGCCCAGCCACCTGGCATTCCTGCGGCGATTCAAATATCTATGGCTTACCGGTGGGCTCATTCTCACCGGATTAACCCTGGTCTTCGGAACCAATCCCGCCACCGGAGCGTACCCGCGTTTGTGGTTAGGCTGCTGTGGAGTATACTTCCAACCTTCCGAACCCCTCAAACTGCTGCTGATCGTTTACTTATCCGCCTATCTCGCCGATCGACTACCCTTTACCTCTCGCCTGCTCTCCTTGTTGGCGCCAACGTTATTGATGACGGGCATGACCCTGCTCCTGCTGTTTGCCCAGAGGGATCTGGGTACGGCATCCATATTCTTATTATTGTTTGCGGCAATCGTCTACGTTGGCACAGGAAGGAAGAGAATCCTTGCGATCAGCGCTCTCACCCTGGGTTTGGCCGGGGCCGGCGGCTACATGCTTTTCGACGTGGTCCGCCTGCGCATCGATGCCTGGCTTAACCCATGGGTTGACCCCAGTGGCAGGTCTTACCAGATTGTGCAGTCGCTTTTCGCCGTAGCGAATGGCGGTTTGTTGGGACGCGGACCCGGAATGGGAAACCCGGGTTTGGTGCCGGTGCCCCATTCTGATTTCATTTTTTCCGCCATTGTCGAAGAGACCGGATTGTCCGGTGGAATTGGCTTGCTTCTACTGCTGGCTTTGCTGGCGGTGCGTGGCCTGCGCGCCGCTATCCAGGCCCGCGGTACCTTTCGCCGGTTTCTGGCGGCTGGACTGACCGCCTATATTGTCGGTCAAAGTGGATTAATCATCGGCGGCAACCTTCGACTGCTCCCCTTGACTGGGGTAACCTTGCCATTTGTTTCTTATGGCGGATCTTCTTTGCTAACCGCGTTCCTTTCACTCTTATTCCTGTTGCATATCAGCAATGTCGAAGAGGGAAAAATAGTTCCTGCCCCTGACCTCGCCCGCTATTTGCGGCTGGGCGGATTCTTGATCGGCTGGCTGGTGGCCATCGCCTTTATTGCGGGCTGGTGGGCTTATTATCGGAGTCCCACTTTATTGGAACGCACCGACAACCCTCGCCGGGCCATCGCCGACCGTTTTGTGCCCCGCGGTGCAATTGTCGATCAGCGCAACACGCCTCTCGCCGACAATCTGGGCTCTCCGGGCGAGTACGTTCGCCAGACCATATATCCAGACCTGGGTCCGGTTGTCGGCTATACGCATGCCATCTATGGGCAGTCCGGACTCGAAGCCAGCCTCGATGAGTATTTGCGCGGCATACGCGGCAACCCGGGCCTGACCATCGCCTGGAACCATCTGCTTTACGGCCAGCCGCCGCCCGGGTTGGATGTCCGCCTATCCCTGGACCTCAATCTCCAAAAGGTCGTGGATCAGATGTTGGGCGACCGATTGGGTGCCCTTGTTTTGATGAACGCCGCGTCCGGTGATATTCTGGCAATCTCCTCCCACCCGACATTTGATCCAAACCAGCTCGACCAGCACTGGCAGACGCTTGTCGACGACCCGCGCGCACCCCTCTTCAACCGGGCGACCCTGGGCCGCTACCCACCAGGTACCGCGCTCGGCTTCTTGTTTTACGTCGCTGCCCAGGAAAATGGAGACCTCCCCTCCCTGCCACGCCAGCTCGATCTCAGCCTCGACGAGCTAGCCCTGCAATGTGCCTTCCTCCCGGAACATCCAACCTGGGAGTCCGCCATTGCCAACGGATGCCCTGCGACCCAATTGGCTCTAGCGAGATCGTTGGGAGAGGAATCTGTTCTGGAACTGTACAAGCGCCTGGGCTTTTACGAAGCGCCCGACCTCCGGCTGCCGACCGACAGCCTGCCTTCTCCGGCTGCCTTTCCAGATCCGGAAGCGGCGTTTTTAGGACAATCCGAGATCGCCGTGAGCCCATTACAAATGGCCTTAGCCGCCAGCACCCTGAGCGCTGGCGGCGCGCGTCCCGCTCCAAAACTGGCTTCCGCGGTAAATACCCCTCAGGCAGGTTGGGTCGTGCTCCCTCCCCTTGGCAACTCCCACCAGGTTTTTTCAGAGCAGATGACCCGCGAGGTCGTTAACCGTCTGGCCATCGAACGATTACCCGCCTGGCAGACGTTGGCCGTGGTTCCCCGCGGGCCGCAAGGTTCGATTACCTGGTACATCGCCGGCACGCTTCCATCCTGGGACGGAGCGCGCTTGACGCTCGTGCTCCTCATGGAAGAAGGCGACCCTGATCTCGCTGAGGTAATCGGCAGGTCTGTGCTGCAAGCTGCTTTACAGCCTTAACGCTATTCGGTTTTGAGTTCCTTCATGGCGCGCCTTGGGCTGATAAAGCGCATTAGCATGGCCATCATGAAACCGCCGGCAGTAATCGCTGCCAGAGCGATTTTTGTGGGGTCAACCACCTCCTGAACGCGAATGGATTCGGGCGTAACGATGATCACGGCCACCGGGCGAGACAGCGTCCGGCCACCTCCACCGCCTCCACCGCCCTCACCCGTTCCTTGCGGGCCCGTCCCAGTGCCGTAACCCGCGCCAAATCCCAAACCAGCCAGCACTTCCGCGGTGGGGATAACCACCGTATCCCCGTGCTGAATCGGCTCGCCATAAACGCGCTTTACATCGGCAGTATCCAGGAACCGCTCCAGGGTACTGCCAACCATGTCAATAGCCTGCGAAGAACTGCCAACTTCCATTGATGTGGGGGTAATCGATGTTTCTTCAGCCATCACTCACTCTCCTTTTCTGCCTGTCTTTTTGTTTTCCTTCTCATCAAAAGCCACATGAGAAAAACGCCAAGCAAACTGCCCGCGTATAAGGAAAACTGCACCTGCCGCGTGATGTCCCGGATCGGAAGGATATATTCCTGGCCGCCCGCCGTCTGGACAGCCACGCTTGCAGGCCGGTTCCAAATTAACCCGCCGCGTCCGCCGGGAAGCCGGATCTGCAATGACTTCGCCAGGGGCACGATCGTGCTATCACCGGCTCGAATGGGATCTCCGGCCCGGGTTTCCACTTGTAGAAACCGTCCTAACATATCAGCCCTCCTGCTTGCTGGATCCGCCAGGTCTTTCGGAAGTAGGCCCGGAAGATTTCTCTAACTTTGAGTTCACCTCGCGCAGCAGGGACAGCAAATTCTCCCGCAGCTCAGTTTCAACCTCACCTGTGCGGACGCGGGAGCTGAAATCCTTCAGTTCGGTTTCCAAACGCTGGCCGGTGCGACTCTCTCGGATTTCTTGAGCTGTCTTGTTCAAAGATGCTTCCAATTCGGCCAGCCCGGCCTGGATTTCAGTTTGGAGTTTCCTGCGCTCCGCGCTCTCCCAGGCAGCTCGCAAAATCTCCTTTAAGTTATCGCCCAGCCGCCGGAATTCCTCGGTAACCTCCCCCTCTGGCGCACCTTCCGTGGAGGATTCCCTTTTCGGTTCAGAGGTCTCGTCCATTTTAATCTCCTTTCCCAAAATAAATTTGCTTGGATCCCAGTAGTGGTCACCTAGAAGATGACATTACTCCACAAACCTCCCTGATATCCTGGTCAGGTCAATGGAATACCACTCCCCCGTTTAATTGTGCCCCAAATATGCTAAGTCCGCAAGGGACAGGAGGTCCGCGTGTGCAGCACGATATGACGGCATAGTGGTCCTTGCGCTATGCTGGGCGCAAGCTCTGGGCCGGAGACGCCGCCGGGGACGGCGGCTGAGCGTTTGGGGGACGGCGGCTGAGCAGTTGATTGTATAATACCAAAATACGCGGTTTAGAAATTGCAAAAGAATCCCGCGGAGGATCTTGATGAGCGGTCAAAAAGTAAGGGTCGTTCGGTGGTCCGAACAGCGGACACCGAGTGAAGAGGAGCTTGGGTAGACCCTTCGCAAGATTCTCTGTAAGAACGCGACTTTCGGCGCCGGAAGACGTATATACAGTGAAGGGTTCATCTCATAAATAGAATGCTGGAGGACTACCGATGTCTCACACACGCATGCTGATCGTTCCGCTGGTTCTGGCCCTTGCTACATTAGCCTGTTCCATCACTGTTGATTTACCCACATTCAATGTTGAGACTGGCCCCACGGTGACGGACGATATCGACGTTCCCTTGCCGCCGGCCGGCGCGGTCGCCGACGTTGAATTGGTCTTCGGAGCTGGAAGGCTGGATATTTCTCCCGGTGCTCAAGGAGCCCTGGTTGCAGGCACAGCAACTTATAATGTTGAGGAATTAAAGCCGGAAGTACAGGTCGAAGGCAGCCAGGTTCGTATTGCCCAGGATGAAAACCGTCTAAGAGGTCTGCGAAACATTGGCGCTGATGTCCAGAACAGATGGGAGCTGCAGATCGGCGACGCGCCGTTAGACCTGCGCATCATGGCGGGAGCGTACCAGGGTAGGATTGAACTGGGAGGCCTATCTTTACAGAATCTCCACGTTTCTGACGGCGCAGCCGATGTGCGCTTATCCTTCTCGCAGCCCAACCAGGTTGAGATGGAAACCATGCGCTACGAAACCGGGGCTTCCACGGTGACGCTGACCGGTCTGGCTAACGCAAACTTTGCTGACATGATCTTTCGAGGCGGCGCCGGAGATTATCGTCTCGAATTCTCCGGCAATCTGGAACGCGATGCCACGGTCAGCATTCAGGCGGGTCTCAGCAACCTGGTCATTGTTGTCCCAGAGGGGACGGCAGCCAGGCTGAGCGTCGATGGCGGATTTAGCAACGTGGACCCGAGTGGTAGCTGGAGAGCCTCGGGGCAGGACGCTTACACGCTTTCTGGTGATGGCCCTGAACTGAACATCAACGTGGATATCGGAGCGGGCAATCTGGAACTTCGCAATTAGACTTGAGATCTGAAAAAATTCTAAGGCCCAGCAGGTCAAAGAGCTGCTGGGCCTTTTGTTATCATATTCGGACCAGGCCGATTCAATCCACCGCGTCGTATCCGGGTCCCTTGGTGAAGTAGTCGTAGTTGGGTTGAATATCCTTGGTCAGATCCACGACTTCCCCTGCCTCCAGGAGGCGGGTGTGATCCAGATGGACGGGCTCGCCATGGTGGTTCTCACCATCCCAGGGGGTATCAAAACCGGGTGTTCCCGCCGGCATGCTGAGATATTCCCCTTCCCGAGCTTCATAGGCGGTCGGCACCTCGTCTTCAGGGAAGATCGCCTCGTATGGGCACTCTGGGACACAAGCGCCGCAGTCAATGCAGGTGTCCGGATCGATGTAGTACCACGGCCATTGTTCAACAGGCTTGCCTGGTACGATACATTCCACCGGACAGACATCCACGCAACCTGAGTCGCGCAAGCAGAGGCTGGTGATAATGTAAGTCATCTAATGTACCTCCCGTGTATTGGAATTTGTGTGAAAAATAACCAATGGCTATTTTACCTTAAAAGCCAGTCCCATGGGGCAAACCTCCAAATTTGTTCAACAAAAAAGGACGGCGGCTATTGGCTCTAGCCACCGTCCGGATTGGCTTGTTAACCCGCCATACCTGGGGCTTTTACATATCCAGCGCTTCGTAACCTGGACCGAACTCAACGTCGCCTTCGTCGTCCGGATGGTGAACGCCGAAGTAATGATAGTTGGGCGGGTTATCTTTGGTCAAATCGACAACTTCTCCAGCCTCCAGTACGCGTGTATGCTCCAGATGCACGGGTTCACCATGCTCGTCTTCACCATCCCACGGGGTATCGAAGCCAGGAGTGCCGGCGGGCATGCTTTGAACTTCGGCGCCCCGGGCTTCATATGCGACCGGCACTTCGTCTTCGGGGAAGATCGCCTCATAGGGACATTCCGGCACGCAGGCCCCACAATCGATGCAGGTGTCCGGGTCGATGTAGAACCAGGGCCATTGCTCAGCCGGCTTTCCTGGAACGATACATTCCACCGGGCACACGTCGACGCAGCTGGAATCGCGTAAACACAAGCTCGTAATAATATAGGTCATTCGGGTCTACCTCCGGTTATTCTGCCCCTAAAGAGGGCGCCGCTAACATCGTGCAATTGCTTTGTTTATCTTGCTTTCTCGTAGCGCCGGGAAACTTCTTCCCAGTTGACCACGTTCCACCAATTCGATATGTATTCTGGTCGCCGGTTCTGGTATTTAAGGTAATAGGCATGCTCCCAAACATCCAACCCGAGGATAGGGGTCAGACCCTCCATGAGCGGCGCATCCTGGTTTGGCATGGAAATCACCGCCAGCTTGCCGCCTTTGAAGCCCAGCCAGGCCCAACCACTGCCAAAACGTCCGGCGGCCGTGGCGGAAAACTTTTCTTTGAAGTCGGAGAAGCTTCCAAAGGCCTCTGAAATCGCGCTGGCCAAAGCCCCTTTCGGCTCGCCCCCACCATTGGGGGACATCACCGTCCAGAAAATGCTGTGGTTGTAGTGTCCACCACCGTGGTTGCGGACTGCCGTGCGAATATCCTCGGGGACACTCTGTAGATTCCCTACCAATTCCTCTAAGGACATGTCAGCCAAATTCGGGTATTTTTCAAGGGCTGCATTGAGATTAGTGACATAAGCGTTATGATGCTTTGAATGGTGGATTTGCATCGTCATCGTATCGATATATGGTTCAAGCGCGTCAAACGCGTAAGGCAGAGAGGGTAATTCGTAAGCCATAATTCACTCCTTTGGTCGACTAAAGTATATAATCTACTATTGTTTTAATGCAGGCACAATGAATCGTGACGAGGAACCCGCCTTAAAAAATTGTAAGCTCCCTAACTGGCTTTGTCAAGTCAAAGGCGCTTAGAGAATAATGAATAATGTCAAAAATGGACCGTCGCTGCCGCCAATTCTGGTTTTAGTCATTGGTGTGCTGGCAGTTTCTACCTCTTCTATCTTTATCCGCCTGGCCCAAGAGGAGGCGCCCTCGCTCGTCATCGCCGCTTACCGGCTAACGCTGGCAGGCCTGGTTTTGGCTCCAATCGCCCTGACCCGCCACAGAGCTGAACTTTCGGCGCTGAAAATTGTTGAACTCATCCTTGCCCTGATTTCCGGCTGCTTCCTGGCGCTGCATTTCGCCGCTTTCATTTCTTCGCTGGCCTATACATCCGTCGCCAGTGCCGTGGTTTTGGCCACCTCGACGCCGCTTTGGGTCGCCCTGCTGGCTCCCATAATCCTCAAAGAATCCCTCAGCCGGCAGTTGCTAACGGGATTGGCCCTGGCGTTCCTTGGAAGCAGCGTGGTCGGGTTTGGCGAGGCCTGTTCCTGGATGGACCAACAGCTCATTTGCCCTCCCGCGGCAGAATTATTAAAAAACCAGTCGTTTTTCGGTAACTTCCTTGCCCTTTTTGCCGCCTGGATGGCAGTTGGGTATCTCTTAATTGGCCGGCGCCTGAGATCCAAAGTCACGCTGGTCGCCTATATCTTCTTGGTGTACGGCATGGCTGCCCTCATCCTGGACTTGATCGTGCTGCTGGCAGGGCAAAGCCCACTGGGCTATCCTCCCCAGACATACCTTTGGTTTTTACTGCTGGCCCTAGTGCCCCAACTCTTAGGACATTCCACGTATAATTGGGCTCTCGGTCATCTCTCGGCCACTTACGTATCGATCGCTGTAATCGCAGAACCGGTCGGTTCTACCATCCTGGCTTACTTCATCTTAAAGGAGAGCCCATCCGCTCTTGAGATTTTTGGTGCTATACTTATCCTGGCAGGAATATATTTAGCCTCCCACTATGAATAGAACTTTTCGATTCGTCACAAATTTTCAGCGTTTTGCCTGGGATATCGGCGGAGTATTCGCTGTAGCATTCGCCCTCATGACCATACTGGCGCTCTTTGACCTTACCGGCGGAGCGCTGCTCTCCTGGTGGGCACGACTCTTGCGCCTCGGGTTTGGTTGGGCCAGCCTGGTTCTCGTGCTGGCAATCGGCGCCATAGGAGTTTGGATGCTTCGCCGGCGGACGGCAGCACCAGCTGAGATCCAGTGGGGACGTATTTTGTCACTGGAGGTGGCCACCTTCGCCGCCATTGCGCTCTTCACCTTGACAGGCGGCGCGTCTATCCAGCGGGCGCAGCAAGGCCTGGATGGCGGCCTGGTTGGCTGGGGGTTGGTAGAACTCCTGAGTCTACTGATCCATCCTTCCTGGCTCTTAAGTCTTATTTTAAGCCTCATCCTTTTCGCTTCTCTGATTAGCGGTCTGGAACTTGTCCGGCCTATGATTTCGCTATTCAAAATGCCATTTAAGGAGAAAAGTACTCCCGCAGTTGGTTCTTTGAACTTAGGACCGGCGGTGGCTGTGGAAAGCCGGGCTGACAAAGGGGGGAATGGAAAAGCTCCCGCAGATCCAAAAAAGCGGAAGTTGTCGGATCTACCGGCAGAGTTTCGCAAAAAGTTTAAGATCCAGATCGCGGAGGAAGCGCAGTCCAGGCCGCCGGTCAGGGACGAACGGCTCCCTCCCCTGCAGCTCTTGGTCAACGAGCAGACCAACCGGCCCGATGAAAGGCATATCAATCTGACCGCCGGTCTCATTGAGAAAACACTCGCAGAATTCGGAATTCCGGCCAAGGTAATTGGTTTCCGGGTCGGGCCGACGGTAACCCAGTTCGCCCTCGAACCCGGTTTTTTAGAAAAACAGGGGTCCGATAGCGAAGCCAACCGTCAAAAGGTAAGGGTTTCGCAAATCTCCGCGTTGTCGCGCGACCTGGCGCTGGCGCTCTCCGCCGAACGTCTACGGATCGAGGCGCCCGTCCCTGGAAGGCCCTACGTTGGCGTGGA
>Ga0209109_10001105_pt1 | contig 14794 bp, 9 predicted proteins | sample Rifsed10ft2_FD_184004 | JGI IMG/M metagenome (GOLD analysis project Ga0209109, IMG submission 184004) | Soil microbial communities from Rifle, Colorado, USA - sediment 10ft 2 (version 2) | ecosystem: Environmental > Terrestrial > Deep subsurface > Rock core/Sediment | place: Rifle, Colorado... | reverse complement strand
CTCGCACGCCGACCGCACGGGCGGCGAGGCGGATGCCTCGGGCGGCCTCCTGCCCGGCGTTCCCACGGTCTCGCCGGGGATGACGATTCCCGTGACCACGGTGGGAGGTGGTCAGGCACTCCCTGGCATGAGGGCGTTTGCCGGGGCGCAGGTGCAGGTTTCGGAAAACGTGGGGATCAGCCTCGACACTTACAAGGCTGATAAGGCACTCAAGGGAAAAGCTGAGCTGGTCAACATGCTTGTGCCAGATGGGCGGCTGGTAACGTTGTGGACGGAGATCGATGCCGTCGAAGCGCAGGTCGCCAACGCGCCCCACTTGAGTTACAAAGGAGGGGGTGACTTGCTCGACCGCCTGGCGGCCGCGCGCAACCTCTTGATGAATGACCGCGATAACTTTGAAGAAGCGGAGCGGCAGGTGGCCGAGGTCAAATTCCGTCTGGCCGCTCTCAAGCGCAGTCGGCTTCTACAGCGTTCTGAAATCATCTTGCTCTGCCTGTTGGCAGTGATGGTGATCCTTGTCGCCGGTTTGCTGAGCGTGGGGGGACGCTTGGGAGAGATGATTGTCGCCAAAGGTTTGCCGATCGAGAACTTGATCTGGACGATCTTGCTGGGCGGGCTGGGGGGCGTCACGGGCGCGCTGTATGGATTGTGGACGCACGTGGCGCGCGACCGGGACTATGACCCTCAGTTCGCGCTGTGGTATTACACCAATCCGTTGATGGGTCTGTTGCTGGGTGGGTTAGCGTACATTCTGGTGCAGGTCGGCACCCTCGCCATCACGGGCGGTGAACCGATCACACCGTCGCCGTATACGACCTGGGTGCTGGCCTTCGCGGTCGGCTTCCAGCAGAATCTCGCCTTCAGCCTCCTCAACACGATTCTAAAACGTATCATCCCAGAAGAAGAGAAATCCGGGGTGAAGCCAGGTGAAAAGGGAGCCGGCGCAGGTGCGGGCAGTGGCGCTGGCGAACCGCCGCACTTTCCGTCGCTGAAGAAGTGAATTGGCTTGCTGCACCCATACCGCCCCCGCATGCGCGCCGGGGCGGTTGGTTTTATCGGCCTCTGCGATCAGGCTGATACGCGCTCGATCCGTGCCCCCAGCGCTTCCAGCTTTTCGTCAATCTTCTCGTAGCCTCGTTCAATCTGCCCGATGTTGCGGATGACGGACTGGCCCCGCGCGCACAACGCCGCGAGGAGCAGCGACATGCCCGCGCGGATATCCGGTGATTCGAGCTGCTCTCCTACCAGATAATTCGGCCCCTGCACCAGACAACGATGCGGGTCGCACAGGATGATGCGCGCGCCCATGCTCACCAGCTTGTCGGTGAAGTACATCCGGCCCGGGAACATCCAGTCGTGGAAGAGCACCGACCCTGCCGCCTGCGTCGCCACCGTGATCGCGATACTCGTGAGGTCGGTGGGGAAGGCGGGCCACACGTTGGTCTTGATGTCCGGGATGGCTCCGCCGAGGTCAGGGACGATGGTGAGCGACTGGCCACGCGGGACGAGGATGTCTGCGCCCTCGACTTGCCACTGCACGCCCAGCCGCCGGAAGACCAGCCGGATCATATCCAGATATTGCGGCCCGGCGTTCTTGATCCGGATTTCGCCGTCTGTCACTGCCGCTGCGCCGATGAAGCTGACCACCTCGAGGTAGTCGGCGCCTATGAGGTATTCCCCGCCGTGCAGCCGCTCGACGCCGTGGATGATCAGCGTGTTTGAGCCGATGCCCTCAATCCGTCCACCGAGGCAGTTAATAAACTGACATACTTCCTGAACGTGTGGCTCGGAGGCGGCGTTGCGGATGACGGTCGTGCCCCGCGCCAGCGCCGCCGCCATGATGGCGTTCTCGGTCGCGGTCACCGAGCTTTCGTCCAGGAGCATGTTCGCGCCCTGCAGCCTGTCCGCCTGCATGCGGAACTGGGCGTTGTCGTAGAGGATTTTCACGCCCAGCGCTTCGAGCGCCAGCAGGTGCGTATCCAGCCTGCGGCGGCCAATCACGTCGCCGCCCGGCAGCGGCAGCTCCAATTCGCCGTGGCGGGCGAGCATCGGCCCGGCCAGCAGCATCGAGGCGCGGATGCGGCGGCACAATTCATGGGCTAGCGCGGATTTGGTGAGGCGCGGGGTGTGGATGCGCCAGGCGTGCGGGTCGAGTTCCTCCACCGTCGCGCCCACGTCACAGATCAATTCGCGCATCGTGTCCACATCGCGGATGCGTGGGAGGTTGCGGAGGGTCACCGGCTCGTCCGTGAGCAGGCAGGCCGCCAGAAGAGGTAGGGCGGCGTTTTTGTTTCCGGCGGGCGTCACGGTTCCGTGGAGGGGGTGGCCGCCTTCGATCACGAATTGTTCCATGTGCTGTCGTCAGCGCCGCGCGGCGAGGGGTATATGACCTCCGCACCCGCGGCGTCATCCACCGCGCGTCCCCGTTCCCTGACCGTGAGCCGGATTGTAATCACAGGGCATGGAATCGGTCAACCGGCGCTTGGCCGACGCACAGGCGTTGCGGCGCCTTTTTGACGATTTGCGGATGACGCGTGTCGCTAATGGAATGTCTAAAACTCAGGTTAGTGGTAAAATCCGAATTCGTGACTGCCCAAACGCGCAAAATGCCCGCGCCGCCGCTGGGCATCATCGCTTCGATCGCCTCCGGGTTTGAGACGGTGAGTGCCCGCCTCGAGCTGATTCTGCTGCCGCTGGCGCTGGACCTGTTCCTGTGGCTGGGGCCGCACCTCTCGGTGAAGGCGGTGCTGGATCAGTCGCTCGCACTGCTGCTCAGCCTGCTGGCCACACCCGCTGGAGTCGATGACGCGACGGCCCAAAGCCTGGCGGCGCTACGCCAGCAACTGAAGGTCGTCTTTACGACCTACGGCGAGCGCTTCAATTTGTTCTCCCGCTTGAGCACAGCCCCGCTGGGCTTGCCCAGTCTGATTGGCGGACGGGGAGTGCTGCTGGCTCCGGGCCGGCCTCCGGCCACCTGGTTTGTGGACAGTGCTCCTGAGTATGTCCTGTTCTTCGTCAGCTTTTCACTCCTCGGCCTGTTTCTGGGCGCGCTCTACTTCGGAGGCATTGCCCAGCAGGTGCGGGATGCGCGGCTCCGCTGGCGCCTGTTGCTCCAACAGGTGTGGGGCGACTGGGCGCGCCTGACCGCGCTGACGACGGTGGCCTTTATGGTGATCGCGCTGCTCAGCTTGCCATTGATGCTGTTGGCCGTCCTGCTGGCGCTCATTCATCCGTTGCTGGCGGGCTTCGCCGTTTCGACGGTGGCGCTGTGGCTGCTGGTCTACCTCGGGTTCACCCTGCACGGCATCATCTTGCAGCGGCGCGGCTTGTTCGGCGCCCTGTGGGACAGCATCCGGCTGGTGCACGTGAGCTTGTCTCAGACGCTCACCCTGTACGCGGCGGTGATTTTCATCTACGTCGGCCTCGCCTGGGTGTGGGGCCTGCCCGCCGATGACTCGTGGCTGTTGTTGATCGGGGTGCTGGGACACGCGGTCGTGGCCACCGCGCTGGTGGCGGGAACCTTTGCATTTTATAAAGATCGTTATCGCTGGTGGCTCGAAATGCGCCAAATGGTTCCGGCGCGGACGCAAGCCGGGCGAGATGGGGCAAATCGAAGCACAAGAGTATAGAGCCTAGCGCGTATCGCATGTCGCTGGTCGCACATCGCGGATGGCTGTATAGCCTCGGCGATCGGCCAGGGGCGATACGCGATATGCCGCGGAGTTTCTGAATGGCCGGTAAAGAAAACGCAGCTGCCGAATATGGAACCGGTGCGATCCAGGTTCTCGAAGGACTGGAGGCCGTGCGCCGCCGCCCCGGCATGTATGTGGGCGGCACTGACATCAAGGCGCTCCACCACCTCGTGTACGAAGTCGTGGACAACTCGATTGACGAGGCGCTCGCGGGCGCATGCGACCGCATCACGGTCGTCATTCACCCGGACAGCAGCGTGACCGTGGAAGACAACGGGCGTGGCATTCCCGTCGGCCCGCACCCTACGCAGAAAGACGCGAAAGGGAAGCCCATGGACACGCTCGACGTGGTCATGACGATCCTGCACGCGGGCGGCAAGTTCGGGGGCGGCGGGTACAAGGTCTCCGGCGGCCTGCACGGCGTGGGCGTCTCCGCGGTGAACGCGCTCTCCGAGTGGTGCGAGGTCGAAGTCAAGCGCGACGGCAAGCGCCATACCCAGCGCTACGAGCGCGGCGTCCCGCAGGGAGCCGTCAAAGCCGCCGGCAAGGCCGGCGGCGACGAGCACGGGACCAAGACCACCTTCAAGTTCGACCGGCAAATCTTCAAGGAAGAGGGCCTCGACTATCGCTTCGAGACCCTCGTCGCCCGTTTCCGCGAGATGTCGTTTGTCACCCGCGGGGTCACGATCAATTTCCTCGACGAGCACGACGGGCGCGAGATGAATTTCCACTTCGAGGGCGGCATCACCTCCTTCGTCAAATATCTCAACCGCAACCGCGAGATTCTGCATCCGGTCGTTCACATCGAAAAGGAAGTGGAGGGCGTGGGCATCGAGGTCGCGGTGCAGTACACGGACTCGTACAACGAGTCCGTGTACTCCTTCGCCAATACCATCAACACGATTGACGGCGGCACGCACCTGACCGGCCTGCGCACGGCGCTGACGCGGGTGATCAACGACTACGCGCGCAAGGCCGGCCTGCTCAAGAGCGACGACCCCAACTTCTCCGGCGACGACACGCGCGAGGGGCTGACCGGCATCGTCAGCGTCAAACACCGCGAGCCGCAGTTCGAGTCGCAGACCAAGGTCAAGTTGATGAACCCCGAAGTGCAGACTTACGTCCAGCAAGTGTTGGGCGAGGCCTTCGGGGCGTTCCTCGAGGAGAACCCCCGCGAAGCCAAGGCGATCGTCGAGAAGTGTCTGACCTCCGCCCGCGCGCGCGACGCCGCGAAGAAGGCGCGCGACCTCGTCATCCGTAAATCCGCGCTGGAGAGCCTCACGCTCCCCGGCAAGCTCGCCGACTGCTCCGAGCGCGACCCGGCCAAGTGCGAGCTGTACATCGTCGAGGGCGACAGCGCTGGCGGCTCGGCCAAGCAGGGGCGCGATCGGCATTTTCAGGCTATACTACCCTTGCGCGGCAAAATCCTGAACACCGAGCGCGCGCGCCTGGACAAAATCCTGGGCAACAACGAAGTCAAGGCGCTCATCTCCGCGCTGGGCACGGGCGTGGGCGACAACTTCTCGCTCGACGGCCTGCGCTACGGGCGCATTATCCTGATGACGGACGCCGACGTGGACGGCAGCCATATCCGCACACTGCTGCTCACGTTTTTCTTCCGGTACATGCAGGCGCTCATCGAAGAAGGGCATTTGTACATTGCCCAGCCGCCGCTGTACCGCATCGAGCACAAGAAGACGGTGCGGTATGCGTACACCGACGCCGACCGTGACCGCGTGCTGAAAGAAATCGGCAACAGCGAGAAGGCGAGTCTGCAACGGTACAAGGGTCTGGGCGAGATGAACCCGGTACAGTTGTGGGAGACGACGATGGACCCGGCCAACCGCACACTGCTGCAAGTGTCCATCGAGGACGCCGCCGAGGCCGACCGGACTTTCGACATGCTCATGGGCGAGGCGGTGGACCCGCGCCGCCGTTTCATCCAGACGCATGCGAAGAGCGTCAAGAATCTTGACATCTAAACCGACCACTGTTCCCGATGGCGTCCGCGCTGTGGGTGAGCAGTGACTAGCACTCGTGGGGAGCTGACATGCCTCTGCAAATCGACTCTCTCCTCCGTGATCGTTACCGCATCACCGCCGAACTAGGGCGCGGCGGCATGGGCGCCGTCTACAAGGGGTACGACGATAATCTCGGCGTCGAAGTCGCCATCAAAGAGAACCTCTTCGTCTCGCCCGAGGCCGAGCGGCAGTTCAAGCGCGAGGCCTCGCTGCTCGCCACCCTGCGCCATCCCAATCTGCCGCGCGTCACCGACCACTTTGTGATCCCGAACGAGGGCCAATACCTCGTCATGGATTTCATCGCGGGCGAGGACGCCAAAGCCATTCTGGAGAAAAATGGCGGGCCGCTGCCGGAGGATCAAGTCGTCCGCTGGGCGCGCGAACTCCTCGACGCGCTGCACTACATGCATACGCGCCCGCAGCCCATCATCCACCGCGACATCAAGCCGGGCAACATCAAGATCACGCCCGAGGGGAGAGCGGTGCTGGTGGATTTCGGACTGGCGAAACTCCACGACCCGAAGTCTACGACCACGGTCGGGGCGAAGGCGCTCACCCCAGGGTTTGCACCGCCGGAGCAATACGGCATGGGCCGCACCGAGCCGCGCACCGACATCTACGCGCTCGGCGCGACGCTCTACGCTATGCTCACCAACCAGCTCCCCGCCGACAGCCTCGAGCAGGCGATGGGGCAGAAGAAGCTCGTCCCCCTCCGGCAATTGAATCCGAGCGTGTCGCTCTCGGTCGCGGAGGCGATTGAGCGCGCGCTCGAGCTCAAGCCCGAAGACCGTTTCGCCAGCGCGTTCGATTTTGCGGCGGCGCTCGCGCAGGCCACGCGCGCGGCGCCCGTGCCGCCGCCGACCCAACCCGAAACCGTGGCGCGCGCGGGCGAGACCGTGCCGCGCGCCGACGCGACGCCTGCAGTGGCGCCGACGGTTCCGGTCGCGCGCCAGCGACCGGCGTGGGTGATCCCCGTGATCGTCGTCGTCGTGGTCGCCCTCGGCGGCGCGGGCGCGTGGTTCGCGACCGATGGCTTCAAATCGCTTGGCGCGGCCCCGACCGCAACCTCGGCCCCAACCGTTGCGGTCCCGGAGGCGACGAATACCTCCGCCGCCGTCGCCGTAGTGTCCACGGACACGCCCGCGCCCCCGACCGATACTCCGGTCCCGCCGACCGACACGCCGGCCCCGCCGACGGAAATCCCCACCATCACGCCCACGTTCACCCCGGCGATGACGCCGCGCGGGGGCGGCGGGCAGATCGCGTTCGTCAGCGAGCGCAACGGCGGCCTCCCGCAAATCTTCGTCATGAACGTGGATGGGACGAACCAGACGCGGTTGACCAACCAGCCGGAAGGCGCTTGCCAGCCCGAGTGGTCGCCGGACGGGCAGCAGCTGCTCTTTATCTCGCCGTGCCGGCGCAAGTCGGCGGAATATTCGGGCGCGGCCCTCTACAGCATGAACGCCGACGGCACGAACGTCCAGCCGTGCGTCTCGAAGATCGGCGGCGTGTACGATGCGTCGTGGTCGGCGAGCGGCATCGCATTCACATTTCTGGAGAACGGCCAGCCGCGCATTTACGTAGCAGGCAGTTGCGGCAGCGGGTCGCAGATCAGCAAGGCCCAGTCCGACGACAGCCAGCCAAGCTGGTCGTCGGGCGGCGACCGGCTGGTGTTCGAGAACACCTCGCGCGCGGGCCGCCCCACGATTTACTGGATGTTCAAGGACGGCACGTTCAACGGTTCCAGCCCCGATCAGGTGACGCGCGATCAAGATGCCGTCGCCCCGGCCTGGCAGCCGAACGGCAACTACATCGCCTACGTGGTCAACACGCAAATCTGGGTAGTGCAATGGGATAAGGTGGGCTTCGGCAATCAGCAGCTCACGAGCAGAGGCCCCAACGACGATCCGAAATGGTCGCCGGACGGCCAGTGGCTCACCTTTGAGTCGTGGCGCGACGCGGCCAACCACGACGTCTACCTCATGACCTCGAGCGGCAGCCTGCAAACGCGCCTGACCGACGACCCCGCCGCCGACTACCATCCCGCGTGGCGGCCCTGAGCGCACTCGATGTTCGAGCGACAGCGCAACTGTCGCCCCTGCCAGCCGTGTGTAACGGCTGGCGGAGCTGAGACATGCGCCCGCACGTGATTTTCGTCACTTTCGCGGCGGCTGCATTTAGTTGATAATCCCATCGTGTCCTGCCTTTTCACACCCATCCGGCGGGGCACGATGGAGGCTTCCCATGACTGCTCAACTCATTGATGGCACTGCCATTGCCGCCAAGGTCCGCGCGCAGGTCGCCGCGGCGGTGGAGGCGCGCGTGGCCGCCGGGAAACAGCGCCCCGGCCTGGCCGCCGTGCTGGTCGGCGAAAACCCGGCCTCGCAGGTCTACGTGCGCAACAAACGCAAAGCCTGCGCCGAAGCCGGCATCGAGTCCTTCGGCTACGAGTTGCCGAAGACGGCCACCCAGAAGGAGGTCGAGGACTTGGTCGTCCAGCTCAACGCCGACCCCAAAGTGCACGGCATCCTCGTCCAACTGCCTCTCCCCGATGGGCTGAACGAGGAACGCGTCCTTCAGGCGATCAGCCTCGAAAAGGACGTGGACGGCTTTCACCCGATCAACATCGGGCGGCTGTCCATGAAGGGCCGTGAGCCGCTTTTCGTCCCGTGCACCCCGATGGGCTGCATCGTGCTCCTCGAAGAGACGGGCGCGCAGTTCAAGGGCGCGAACGCGGTGGTGCTGGGCCGCTCGAACATCGTGGGCCTGCCCGCCGCTATGCTGCTCCTGCACCGCGACTGCACGCTGACCATCTGCCACAGCCGCTCGAAAGACCTCGCCGCCATCTGCCGCTCGGCGGACATCCTCATCGCCGCGGTAGGCCGCGCCGAGATGGTCAGGCGCGACTGGGTGAAGCCGGGCGCGTACGTCATTGACGTGGGCATCAACCGCATCGAAGACAAGTCGAAGAAATCCGGTTATCGCCTCGTGGGCGACGTGGCGTTCGAGGAAGTGAAGGAAGTGGCCGGGGCCATCACGCCCGTCCCCGGCGGCGTCGGGCCGATGACGATCGCCATGCTGCTCAAGAACACCCTGCGCGGCGCGGAACTGGCGGACGCGCGGTCCTGACTTTCGCAGATGACAATTCTGTTCGCCATGCGGAGCGCGTAAACGGAATATCGCGAAGCATCCCTGTGGGACGCGCTCCGCATGACGGTTTACATCTTGCGCCTCGAAGATGTCTACTCTTCTGATTGTCGAAGACAACGCCGACTTTCGCACTGTCTTCCAGCGGCGCTTTGAGCAACTGGGCTACCACGTACTGACCGCGCCCGACGGCGTGCGCGGCCTGCAAGTGGTGATGGATGCCCCGCTCGACCTGATCATCCTGGATTTGAACATGCCCTACCGTGATGGCCTCGAGACCCTGCGGCTGATCCGCTCGGTGAAGCCGAAGATGAAGGTGATGATCGTCACCGCCGTGATGGAAGAAGCGGCGCAGGTGGAGGCGCGCAAGCTCGGCGTTTACGAGATCGTCTTCAAGCCAGTGGGCATCAAAGACCTGGCGGCGGCGGTGAGCCGCGCGCTGGGGCAGGCGGCGGCGTGAGCGTGGGCGACGCGGCCTCTCCTCCCGCCCGGACGATTATTCCGGTCTGGCTGCGCGATGGGTGGGGGATCGCCGCAGGGGTCGCGGGCGTCTACGTCTTCCTTTACATCGCGGCGACACGCTACGGCTGGGGCGGAGAGGCATACCAGAAACCTATCTCCGACCTCGCCTTTCTGCCCTTGAGCGTCTTTGCCACTCTCGCGGCCTGGCGTATCGCCGCGAACCGCGCCCTCGACCCGCGCATGCGCCGGGCGTGGCTGCTCCTCGGCCTCGCCATCTTCACCCAATTCCTCGGCGACCTGATCTGGTATTATCTCGAAGTGCTCCGGCAGCTGCCGGTCTCCGACTGGCCCTACACCGCCGCCGATCTCGTCTATCCGTGGTTCTATCCACTCGCTGTGGCAGGGCTACTCAGCCTGCCCAACGCGCCGCTGGGCCGCAGCGAGCGCCTCCGCTTTGCGCTCGACCTCTCCATCGTCATGGTCGCGGCATGGATGGTGGTGTGGTATTTCGTTATCAGCCCTGTCGCCGCCGATACAGAGAGCGGCCTCGCCGCGCAAATCGTGCTTGCCATCTACCCCATCGGCGACCTCGCCGTGCTGGGGGGTATCGTGTGGCTGCTCTTCCATCGCCCCGATGCCGCCACCCGCTCCGCGCTCATTCTCTTCCTCCTCGGACTGCTGTCCTTCGTCGTGACGGACATCGTCAACTCCTACGCCGCCCTCGCGGGCACGTACGAGAGCGGCGGGTGGATTGACGTGGGCTGGGTGATGGCGTATTTGTTCTTTGCGCTGGCTGCCATCCGCCAGCCCTACCTCTTGCGCGTCAGCGCCACCGAACAGTGGTCGCTGCGCCTCTTGAACTGGCTGTCGCTCGTTCTGCCTTTCGTGGCGATTGGACTGGGATATGGGTTGGTGATTTACGCGGCGGCAGCCAGCCTGCCCGTTGGAGGCGGCGTGCAGGGATTGTTCGTCGGCGCCGGGCTGCTCACGTTGGCCGTCCTCGGGCGGCAGGTGGTCGCCTTGCGCGAAAACATGCGCCTCAACGCCGAGCTGCGCGCGTTCTCCGCCGAGCTCGAGCGGCGCGTCGAGGAACGCACGCGCCAGTTGCAGGAGTCGCAGGAGGCTCTGTTCGCCTCGCAGAAACTCGCCAGCATCGGCGCGCTCGCCGCCGAGGTCGTGCACGAGGTCGGCAACCCGCTCAACGCCATCATCGCTGCGAGCGAATCGCTGGAGGCTTCGGTGTCCGACGGCGAAACGGATGCCGAATCGCTCAAGGTCTATCTCCCCATCATCTCGCGCGCGGGCTGGCACGCGGCGCGTATCATCCAAACCCTGCGCAACTATTCGCGCGGCACGCAGGAGCTGGTCCCGCAGAATCTTTCGGAAGTGGCGCAGGATGTGCTGCTGCTCCTGCGCCAACAGATGCAGATGTGGGACAGCATCAAAGTCGTGACCGAATTCGCGCCCGGCCTGCCGGCGGTGGCGTGCGACCGCAACCAGATGGCGCAGGTGCTCATCAACCTGCTGGGCAACGCGCGGGACGCGATGCCGGGCGGGGGTACGATCACCGTGCGGACGCGGCCCGCGCCTGACGGAGTGGCGCTCGAGGTCGCCGATACGGGCGTCGGCCTCGCGCCGGAATACGTCGAGAAAATCTTCGAGCCGTTCTACACAACCAAAGACATCGGCAAAGGCTCCGGCCTCGGGCTGTCTATTGTCGCCCGCGTCGTCCGCGCGCACAACGGCAGGATCAAAGTCCACAGCGACGGGCCGGGACAGGGAGCGACGTTCACCATCACGCTGCCGACCGCACAACCATAGGGGCAGGTTTAATACCTGCCCCTACTTGTCTCTATCATACGGTTTGACGCTCTGCGTCACGTTGAATACACTCTCCGCCACGCTCGCACCGGGGCCCTATGTCTACACTCCTCGTCCGACACGCCGAAGTTTTGGTCACGATGGACGCCCAGCGCCGGGAGATTCCCGACGGCGGCCTGTTCATCCGGGACGGCTTCATCGCGCAGGCCGGGCCGAGCGCCGAACTGCCGGCCTCGGCGGACGAAACCCTCGACCTCCGCGGGCATGTGGTCTTCCCCGGCCTCATCAACACGCACCATCATCTCTACCAGACGCTCACGCGCGCTGTTCCCGCCGCGCAGGACGCGAATCTCTTCAACTGGCTCAAGACGCTCTACCCCATCTGGGCCAACCTGACCCCGGAAGCGATTCGCCTCTCCACCTTCACCGGCCTCGCAGAGCTGGCGCTCTCCGGCTGCACCGCCGCCTCCGACCATCTCTACATTTTCCCGGATGGCTGCCGCCTCGACGACGAGATCGAAGCCGCGCGCGAGATCGGCGTGCGCTTTCACGCTTCGCGCGGCTCGATGAGCCTCGGCGAATCCAAAGGCGGCCTCCCGCCCGACCGTGTCGTGGAGAACGAAGACTTCATCCTCAAAGAGTCGCAGCGGCTCATCGAGCAATACCACGACCCCAAACCCGGCGCGATGCTGCGCGTCGTGCTCGCGCCGTGCTCGCCGTTCTCGGTCACCGCCGACCTGATGCGCGAGTCCGCGAAGATGGCGCGGCACTACAGCGTGCGCTTGCACACGCATCTCGCCGAGACGCAGGACGAGGAGCGTTTTTGCCTGGAGCTATTTGGTCACCGGCCTGTAGGATATATGGAGACGTTGGGCTGGGTTGGCGGCGACGTGTGGTTCGCGCACTCGGTGCACGTGGACGACGCGGAGATCGAAGCGTATGCGCGCACGGGCTGCGGGGTGTCGCATTGCCCGTCGTCCAACATGCGCCTCGCCTCCGGCATCGCACCGGTTCGCAAGATGCGGGCCGCGGGCGTGAAAGTGGGCCTGGGCGTGGACGGCTCCGCGAGCAACGACAGCTCACACATGCTGGCCGAGGCGCGGCAGGCGATGCTGCTCTCACGAGTGGCGCTCTCCCTCACCCCTGGCCCCTCTCCCGCCGGGAGAGGGGAATGGATGACTGCCCGCGAGGCGCTGGAGATCGCCACGCTCGGCGGCGCAGCAGTGTTGGGGCGCGACGACGTTGGCGCGCTCGCCCCCGGAAAGTGCGCCGACTTCTTCGCGATCAATCTGAACCGGCTGGATTACGCGGGCGCGCTCCACGACCCGGTCGCCGCTGCGCTCTTCTGCGCGCCGCAGACGGCGGACTACACGGTCGTGAATGGCAAGTTCGTGGTGAAGAACGGCGAGGTGGTGACGGTGGATATGTGGCGGGTGGTGGAGCAGCATAACCGGATTGCGAAGGCGATGGTGAGTGGATGAAGCGGTCTGCGCTACGCCGCCGCTTGTGGTTGCCGCTGGTGTTGTGGGTGGGTGCATGCATTGTCGTTATCGCCGCATTCTTCCGGTGGATTGGTCTGGGGGAGATAGCGATAATTCTGTCAGCTTTGGTGCTGGTATTGATTGTTGAGAGCGTCCGGTATGTCGTCGAACAGTTTCTGAAAGGCTACCGGGGAGAGTAATATTTTGTTGCAGTGGTCAGGTGTCAACGGATTAAGAACGGATAAACGGATAAAGTGCAACGGCGAGTCATCCGCTTATCCGTTGGACATCCGTTGACGCCAAAAAACCATCTTAGTCAAAACGCAAAAGTGAAAAGAAAGATGTCCCCTCGTCAACCCTGGCACGCTGTTTCTCGCGAACTGGTAGATTGCGCGATGGGCCGCGTGCCCGCCGATCTCGTCATCCACGACGGGCAGTGGGCCTGCGTGCAGTCCGGCGAGATCGTCCCGAACACCGACATCGCCGTGAAGGGCTCACGCATCGCCTACGTGGGGCCGGATGCGCGCCACACAATTGGCAAAGACACGAAAGTGATTGAGGCGCTTGGGCGGTATCTCGTGCCGGGGCTGCTCGACGCGCACATGCACGTCGAGTCCGGGATGGTGACGGTGACCGAGTTCGTGCGCGCCGTCGCGCCGCGCGGGACGACGGGGATGTTCATTGACCCGCACGAGATCGCCAACGTCTACGGGCTGAAGGGCGTGAAGTGGATGGTGGACGAGGCCGTGCTCCAGCCCATCAACGTGTGGGTGGAGATGCCGTCGTGCGTGCCGTCCGCGCCTGGACTGGAGACACCGGGCGCGCACATCGGCCCGGAGGAGGTGCGCGAGGCGATGACGTGGCCCGGCATCGTCGGGCTGGGCGAGATGATGAACTTCCCCGGCGTGTTCCTCTCGGACGAGAAGATGCACGGCGAGATGGCCGAGACGATGAAAGCGGGCAAAGTGATCGGCGGCCACTACGCCGCGCTCGACCTCGGGCGTCCCTTCCACGGGTACACAGCCGGCGGCCCGGAGGACGACCACGAGGGGACGCGCGTCGAGGATGCGGTGGCGCGCGTGCGGCAGGGGATGAAGGCGATGCTCCGCCTTGGCTCGGCGTGGTACGACGTAGCGACGCAGGTCAAGGCGGTCACCGAGCTGGGCCTCGACCCGCGCAACTTCATCCTGTGCACCGACGACTCGCACTCCGGCACGCTCGTCAACGAGGGTCACATGGATCGTGTGCTGCGGCATGCCATTGCGCAGGGATTGAAGCCCCTCACCGCGCTGCAGATGATGACGCTGAATACCGCCGAGCATTTCGGGGTGACCCGCGACGTGGGTCAGATCGCGCCGGGGCGGTATGCGGACATCGTGATCACGCCGGACTTGCCGAACTTCAACGCGGAGGTGGTGATTGCGGCGGGGGAGGTGATTGTGGAGGGTGGAATGTGGAAGATGGAACTGCCACGCTTTGAATATCCGGTCGAGGTCAAGCAGTCGGTGAAATTGGGGCGGGCGCTGACCGTCGAAGACTTCAAAGTCCAAAGTCCAAAGTCCGAAGCCGCGACTGTCAAAGCAAACGTGATCGGGGTGATTGAGAATCAAGCCCCGACAAGACATTTGACGTTCGACCTGCGCGTGAACTCGGGCGAGGTGCATAGCGACCCGGCGCAGGATGTGTGCAAGGTGGCGCTGGTGGAGCGGCACAGGGGGACGGGCGGCGTGCAGGTCGGGTTTGTGCACGGGTTCGGGTTCAACGTGCCGTGTGCGATTGCGTCCACCGTGGCGCACGACTCGCACCACCTGCTCGTGGTCGGCACAGACGACGGGGCGATGGCGCTGGCGGCGAACGAACTGGCGAAGCGGGGCGGGGGGATGCTCGTCGTCCGCGAAGGGGTCGTTCGGGCCGTCGTCGAACTGCCCATTGCCGGGCTGATGTCCGACGAGCGGGCGGAGGTCGTCGCCCGAAAGGCGGAGGCCGTCCTCGCCGAGTACCGCGCCTGCGGCTGCCATCTTCACAACGCGAACATGCAGTTGAGCCTGCTGGCGCTCGTCGTCATCCCGGAACTGCGAATCTCGGATTTGGGGCTGGTAGATGTGACAAAGTTCCGGTTGATTGACGTGCTAGAACTCAGTTGAAAAGTGTGAGGAGTCGCGTATACTGG
>Ga0209109_10001103_pt1 | contig 14809 bp, 16 predicted proteins | sample Rifsed10ft2_FD_184004 | JGI IMG/M metagenome (GOLD analysis project Ga0209109, IMG submission 184004) | Soil microbial communities from Rifle, Colorado, USA - sediment 10ft 2 (version 2) | ecosystem: Environmental > Terrestrial > Deep subsurface > Rock core/Sediment | place: Rifle, Colorado... | reverse complement strand
CCGGCGCGACCGGCTGGGCTGATCGTCCGACGTAGGGCGCCGCCCTCGAACCTAGGCCGTCACGCGGACGACGCGCAGCGTCATCGCCTCCGCGTCCCACTCGGCGACGACAGTTCCAGTCGAGCGGATGCCGATGTATTCCGCGGGGCGCGTGGTGGCCATCGGGATCACGTCCTCGAGTGACAGGCCCGTGAAGCGGACGGCGTTGCCGATCGCAACCGGCAGCGTCAAAGCGGATCCGGCGAGGTTCGAAGCACCGGGAGCGGCGACACGCCCCGCCCGGTCGAGCTCGACCTTCTGGCCGCCCAGCGTGTAGACGCCGGGAGGCATGCCGGCCGCGGCCATCGCGTCGGTCACGAGGATCGTCCGCGCGGGTGTCTTCGCGCGGACCATCGATCGGACCGTCGCCTCGGGCAGGTGGTGGCCGTCGACGATCAGGCTCGCGAGCAGTCGGTCCTCCGCGAGCTGCTCCCAGATCAGGTTCGGGTGGCGCGGCAGCGTGCCCGCACAGCCGTTGCCGAGGTGGGTCGACAGGGTCGCGCCGGCCGCAACCGCGTCCTGGATCTGGGCCCGGTCCGCTGCCGTGTGGCCGATGGCCACTCTCACGCCTGCGCAGACCAGGTGTTCGATGAGCAGGAGCGCGCTGGGCGCTTCGGGAGCGAGTGTCACGATGCGGATGCGACCCTCGGCCGCGTCCTGGCGACGCCTGAAGTCGTCCACGTCGGCCCCCCGGACATGCTCGCGCGCGTGGGCTCCGCGCGGGCCGTCCTCGGGCGAGATGTAGGGCCCCTCCATGTGGATTCCCGCGATCGCGGGATGCCGCGCCCGCGCCAGCGTGTGGGCGCACGCGCTGAAGGCCTCCAGCGACGACGTGATGAGCGTCGGCAGGAAGCACGTGACCCCGGTCTTCCCGATCGCATCCACCGCCCGCCGCACGTCGTCCGCCGTGATCGCCGGATCGCCGAAGTCGACGCCGGCGAAGCCGTTGACCTGCAGGTCGACGAGGCCCGGCAGCTCCAGCGTGCGCGAGGCGGTGCTCGCGGACGGCCCTGCGGCCGCTTCGCTGCCACCGAGCCCGAGCGCCGCACCGCTGGCGGCGGCTCCCGCGAGGAACCGGCGGCGAGAGGCGTGGGCGTCGTTCACGCCGAGGATCGTGCCACACCCCGCGAGGGGCGTCACGCCGCCCGTGCGGCCCGCTTGGGCGGCTTGCGTTGCCGTTCCGCTTGCGGCACTAATGCTCGCAGCATGATCAGCATCAAGGGCAGCGTCCTGCGGGCACGGCTCGCGCTCGTGGAGGACCTGGCTCCGGAGGACGGCCTTGCTCGCGTGCTCTCGCGACTGACGCCGGACGAGCGCGACGCGCTCACGTCGCTGCTGGCTTCCGCCTGGTACCCGTTCGAGCTCGGGAAACGGCTCGACCAGGCGATCGTCGAGGTGCTGGGCGGAGGGCGATCCGAGTTTTTCCTGAAGCTCGGCGAGGCCTCGGCCGACAAGAACCTGGGGCCTGGCGGGGTGCACCGCAGCTTCCTGGTGGCGGGAGACCCGCACGCATTCCTGGCCAAGACGCCGCTCATCTACTCCTATTACTACGACCAGGGACGCCGCGACTACGAGAAGACGGGCGACACCGAGGCCGTGCTGACGACGCGCGAAGCCGAGACCTTCAGCGCGCCCGACTGCCTGACCGTCGTGGGCTGGTATCGCCGAGCGCTCGCGATGTGCGGGGCCCGCGCACCGCGCGTGGTCGAGGAAGAGTGCCGGGCGAAGGGCGGCAGCGTGTGTCGCTATCGGCTCAGCTGGTCGTAGCCTATCGCGCGTCGACCAGCTCGGGGCCGCCGTCGGTCAGGCTCTCGACGTCGACGAAGCGGCGCTGTGCCGCGCGCCAGTGCGCCCTCGCCCATGCTGCGTGGTGCGAGGCACGCTCCGGCTCGAGTCGGACCGCCTGGGCGTAGAGGCGGACGGCCTCGTCCCAGCGCCCCCCACGCGCGGAGTCGAACGCATCGCGCGCCGAGGCCTCCCCGCCCTTGGGCAGGGCCGCTTCCCCCGGCCCGTACAGGAACACCTCGGCGATCACCAGGCGGGGCCCCGGTCCCTGGAACGCGAGCCGCACCTCGTCGGTCTCGCGCTCGCTGAGGGACACCGCGAGCAGCGCCTGCCGTCCGGCGCGCGGCGCCCCGTTCACCCACTGGAATCCCGCACGGCCGGGGCCCTCGGCCACGACCTGCCCGGCGATCGAGGCGACCCAGGGCACCGCCAGCGGCGAGGTCTCGAGGTCCAGGGCCAGCACGAGAGCGGACAGCCGGCGTGCCGGGGTCACGCGGACGACGAGCCCGCTGCCTCGAGCGACATCGCACACGCCAGCGCGAACTCCTGGCAACGCCCTCCGCGCCCCGGTTTTCGGCCGAGGCTGACGGTGGTCTCGCCGCTCCAGATGACGCACTCGATGTTGTTGCGCTCGCGGGTGAGCAATTGGCTTGCGAACTCCCTGCCGGCGTCGGACGCCTCGCCCGACAGGGGATCCAGGCGGACCTCGACAGCGGCGCCGAGGTTGGCGGCAGAGCTGGCGGCGCCGCGTTCAGCGTCGGTGCGATCCAGTATCACCTGCGCGGAGGTCGAGGCGAACCTCGGGTGGTCGCGAGGAGGAACATCCGGCAGACGTCCATCAGCCATCGCGTCGATATGCGCACGCACGGCAGCCGGGAGGGCCTCCCAGGCGCCTGCCTTGCGCGCTCGAACGCGCGTCTCATGCGCGGTGCTCGTGTCGGCGACGCAAGGACCGGACGCGATGGATGCGGGGTCGTTGCCGACGACGTCGGATGCAATCAGGCAGTGCACCCGGCGGCTGTTCAGTGCGATCGCGAGACGACCAGCGCCGAATCGCAGCAGACGCTTGCGGACCGCATTCATGAGCTCGATGTCGGCGCCGGAGGCGAGCAGCGCTGAAAACGTCTCCTGCAACTCCCTCTCCCTGACGCCCCGGACCGGACCGGCGATCAGGCTGGTGGCTCCGCCCGAAATGAGCACGATCGCATCGCTGTCGCCGGTCGTGCCGGCGGCGAGCGCGCTGACACGGTCTGCGGCCTCGAACGACGACGCACCCGGAATCGGATGGTCTCCCTCGATTGCCTCGAGGCCGTGGGTCGCGGTCTCGTCAGGCGTGTTGGCCACGACGAGTCCGCCGGCGACAGGCACGTTGCGATCCCGGAGGGCTTCCATCGCGCCCGATGCCATGCGGTGCGCGCCCTTGCCGGCCGCGATCAGCCACACCGGCCCGATGAGGTCCTGAAGGGCACCGACCGCCTGACGAGTCGCCTGGCGAGGGTCGGCGGCGGCAATCGCGGCGCGGTAGACTCGCGTCAGGAAGTCGTGGGGTTCGATCGAGACCATTCCAGAAACACGTCGCCCCGGCGCAGGGCCGGGGCGAGTGACGCGTTCAAGGCGCGCCGCCCGGTGGAGTGGGCGGCGGGTTGAGTTTGTCGATTTCCTTCTCCAACTCGTCGTAGGCATCCTGCACCGTCACGCGGAAGGGCAGGGTCTTGTACGTGACTCGTCCGGTTTTGTCGATCACGTACAGGTGCCGGCTGTTCGTCTTGCTGGTTTCATTATGTGCCTGGTACATCCGGCTCACTCTCGCGTCCGTATCGCCCATGACCATGACGGGCGTCTCGAGCTCGCGGAACCAGTTGATGAGCGTGGTGTCGGGGTCGACACTGATCCCGAGCACGACGACACCGCGTCCGTTGTTGAAGATCGTGGCATACTGATCACGGTACGCCTCCATTTGGACCGTTCAACCACGCGTTCGCGCTTTCGGGAAGAAGGCGAGAACGACGGTCTGGCCGCGGAAGTCCGACAGCTTGTGCGCGTTGGCGAGCTTCCCGTACCGCGTGATTCCGGTGAACTCGAAGTCCGGCGCCATCTCGCCGACCTTTGGCCCGACTTCGGGCGGCGGCGCGGGCTGCTGGGTGTGGGCGGCGAGGGGGACGCCGATGAGAGCGGCGGCGACCAACGTGGCCCAACGAGAGTGAGTCATCAGCGCTCCTGAAAATCTTGAAGAACGAAAGATGCTGGCGGGATGCGGGATGGCGGAAGTGGTGTCATCCGTCCACTCCAACTCGGATCGCACCTGGATCAACTCGCACTCGGAGCTCCGTCGAGCGCAGCGTGTGGAGTTCCCCGTCGGCGTCGAGCAGGGGCGGCTCGGTGAACTGAATCGTCAGCCTCGTTGCGGACCGACGCTCAACCTCCGGCTGGCCGATATGGGTGCCGAGCCGGGCGCGGAGGAAGAGCTGCAATCGCCGCCACGAGGTAGCGTCCTGGACCGAAATCAGGTCGATCTTCCCGTCTGTGACCGTGGCCCCGGGCGCAACGCGAAAGCCGCCGCCAAACCGCGGCCCGTTCGAGGCGACAATCGCGCAGAACGGAAGGACCGGGCTTGCCGGCTCATCCTCGAACTGGATGGACGCCTGGAGGCCGGGATACGAGCGCAACAACGGAAGTGCCGCCGCCACGTAGACCATCGCTCCACTGAAGGCACGTACGCGTCGCGCCGAGCGTAGCACCTCGGTCTCCAGGCCAAGGCCCGCGACGTTCAGAAACGCGATGTCATTCGCCCAACCCAGGTCGACACGCACCGACGCGTTGCCCGCCGCGATGCGCGCCATGGCGACCGGGTCATCGGCCGGGAGCTGAAGGGCGTGAGGAAAGTCGTTTCCGGTCCCGGCCGCGATGGGAACGAGCCTGGCATCGCGTCCGGAGTCGATGATTCCCCGCGCCACGTTGCCCCAGGTCCCGTCACCGCCTAACGCAACGATGGTATCGATGCCGTCAGCCGCAGCCCGCACCGCCAGGTCGCGCTCGTCGCCCGGACCGCGCGTCAGCCGGACGTCGTGAATGCCGGCGGCGGCGAGCGCCTCCCGGACCCGCGGAAGACGGCGAGCCCCGCGGCCGCGACCGGCCGCGGGGTTGGCGATCAGGCAGGCATTCAACCGGCGCGGCCGGCGAGCTGCCTCAGGACGTAAGGCAGGATTCCGCCGTGCGTGTAGTAGTTGAGTTCCTCGGGGGTGTCGATGCGCGAGCGCACCGCGAAGCGCGTCTCCCCGCCGTCATGCTTCGCCACCACGGTGAGCGTGGCGCGCGCCGCCATCCCGTCGCTCAGGCCATCGATACGGTACTCCTCGAAGCCCGTCAGCCCCAGCGAAAGGCGGGTGGCGCCACCCGTGAACTCCAGCGGCAGCACGCCCATGCCCACCAGGTTCGAGCGGTGGATGCGCTCGAACGACTCGGCGATCACGGCGCGAACGCCTAACAACGCCGGGCCCTTCGCGGCCCAGTCGCGGGATGAGCCGGTGCCGTATTCCTTGCCGGCGATGACCAGCAGGGGAACACCGCGCGATTGCAGGTCCCTGGCCACGTCGTACAGCGGCACCGCCTCCTCATCCGGTGTAGTCGCCGTCCACCAACCTTCCTTGCCGCGCACCAGCTCGTTGCGAATGCGGATGTTGGCGAACGTGCCCCGCATCATGACTTCGTGGTTGCCGCGGCGCGCGCCGTAGGAGTTGAAGTCCTTCTTCGCCACGCCCTGGGCCAGCAGCCACTGGCCGGCCGGGCTCTTCTCGGCGATGGATCCGGCGGGAGAAATGTGGTCGGTCGTGATGGAGTCCCCGTACATCGCGAGGACCCGCGCGCCCGTGATCGGACGGATGCCCGGCGGGGTCGCGGTCATTCCCTCGAAGTACGGCGGGTTCTTCACGTAGGTGGACGCAGCGCTCCAGGCGTAGCGATCACCGGGGGGAACCGGCAGGGAGCGCCACTGCTCGTCGCCCTCGAACACGTTGGCGTACTGTGACTGGAACATCTCCCGTTTCACCGAGCGCAGCACCTCGTCCTCCACCTCGGTGGGCGAGGGCCAGATGTCGCGCAGGAAGACGGGGCCGTCGGTCCCGACGCCTAACGGTTCGCGCTCGAGGTCGATGTCCATCCGGCCGGCCAGCGCATACGCGACGACGAGTGGCGGAGACGCCAGGTAGTTGAACCGCGTCTGCGGATTGATGCGTCCCTCGAAATTGCGGTTGCCGGAAAGCACCGCGGCCACCACCAATTGTCCATCGTCGATCGCCCGTGACACCGCGTCGGGCAACGGTCCCGAGTTTCCGATGCAGGTCGTGCATCCGTATCCGACGACGCCAAACCCGAGCTTCTCGAGGTCCGACAGCACGCCGGACCGGTTGAAGTACTCGGTCACGACTTTGGAGCCCGGCGCCAGCGATGTCTTGACCCATGGCCTGCTGCGAAGTCCCAGCTTCACTGCCTTCCGGGCGAGAAGACCCGCCGCGAGCATGACCGAGGGATTCGACGTGTTCGTGCAACTGGTGATGGCGGCTATCACGACCGACCCATGCCGCAGCACGCACTCCTCTCCGTTGATCGTCAGCACCACCGAATGCTCTTCGTGCGCTTGGGCCGCGCCCTCGGCATCCATGCGCGCCTTCGCGACCGCTGTTTCGTTGGCCGCCGTCACCGGAACCGGAGCGGCAGCGACCTCGATACGCTCGCGCTCGGCGGCCAGCGCAGCGATGAACATCTCCTTCGACTGCGAGAGCGGGACCCGGTCCTGTGGCCGCTTCGGCCCCGCCAGGCTCGGCGCCACCGTGGAGAGATCCAGCTCGATCGAATCGGTAAATACGGGGTCCGGCGTCCCGTCCGTGCGGAAGAGTCCCTGCTCGCGGCAGTAGGACTCGACCAATTGCACACGCGACTCATCGCGACCGCTGAGCCGGAGGTACTTCAGCGTTTCGGCGTCGACCGGAAAGAAGCCCATCGTGGCGCCGTACTCAGGCGACATGTTGGCGATGGTCGCCCGATCCGCCAGGGACAGCGACGACAGCCCAGCTCCATGAAACTCCACGAACTTCCCAACGACCTTCTTCTTGCGGAGCATCTCCGTCACGGTAAGCACCAGGTCGGTGGCCGTGGTGCCCGGAGGCAGCGCTCCGTGAAACTTGAACCCGACGACGTCGGGAATCAGCATCGAGACCGGCTGCCCCAGCATGGCCGCTTCGGCCTCGATCCCGCCCACGCCCCAGCCCATCACCCCCAGGCCGTTGATCATCGTCGTGTGCGAATCCGTGCCGACCAGCGAATCAGGATAGGCCAGTGTTTCGCCGTCTGCCGTCGAGGTGAACACGACCTGGCCGAGGTACTCGAGGTTGACCTGGTGACAGATGCCTGTCCCCGGCGGAACGACGCGGAAATTGCGGAAGGCGTTCTGGCCCCAGCGCAGGAACTCGTATCGCTCGCGGTTGCGCTCGAACTCCAGCTGCGTGTTGATGAGCAATGCGGCTTCGATACCGTACTGGTCTACCTGCACCGAGTGGTCGATGACCAGGTCGACGGGCTGCAGTGGGTTGATCTGCGCCGGGCTGCCACCGAGCCTGACGATCGCATCGCGCATCGCAGCGAGGTCGACCACGCACGGCACGCCCGTGAAATCCTGGAGGAGCACGCGGCTGGTCCGGAAGGCAATTTCCTTCTCAACCGGTTTCGTGACGTTCCAGTGCGCCAGCGTTTCGATGTCGGCGGCCTTTACGAAGGCGCCATCCTCGCCGCGCAGGAGGTTCTCGAGGAGAATCTTGAGCGAGAACGGAAGCCGGTCGACGTTGCCGCGCGACAGGTCGCGCAGGGCATCGAGCCTGAAGATGGTGTACTTGTCTCGCCCGACCTGGAGAGTCTTGCGTGACGAGAAGGAGTCGAGGTGTTTCATCGCATCTTGCGTCAGGTGATCGAGCTGACAAGTAATGTAACGGGACGAGTCAGCGATCAGCGATCAGCGATCAGCGACCAGCAACCAGCACCAGCAACAAGCTCTCAGCCAGTAAGCCGTCCGCACCCAGCCCTCAGCATCTCTCCCATGTCACGCGCGTTCGTTGACGATGATCGCGACGAATCTGGTCGCCCCCGGCGCGAGTTCGACCTGCCGCCGCGCGACGACCCCGGATTCGATGCCGCCGCGGCGAAGGCGCTGCTGGAAGCCGCGCGCGATGGGGTGACCGGTGACGCGGAACAGGCCACGGGCTATTACTGGGGCGACGCGGCGCTGCGCGCACATGTCGAGGCGATCCGACGCCAGGCCGCCAAGGATGGTGATGAGCGCCTTGAGCAGCTGGCTGGGAGATTCCTGAAGTAGAGGTCCGAGGTCGGAGGTCGGAGGTCGGAGCGATCAACCCGCCGATCTCGGACCTCTGACCTCGGCCCTCATTTCATTCCTGCTTGTTGCTTCACGTACTCCGCCGCCTGACGGTGTGTGGCAAACCAGACGTTTCCCTTGCCGCGGATGTGAGCCAGCAGCAGCTCCAGCGCGACAATCCGCGAGCGGTGACCGCTGATGTGCGGATGCATCGTCAGCACGAACATCGTACCCTCTTCCCACGCTTTGTCGAACTCGTCGATCCAGACCTGAGCCACTTCGCGCGGTGACGCGTAGTTCGCTCCCTGTACGTTGAAGAGTGGAGCATCATCGAGAATCCACTCCACGGGGATCTCGACGATTCCGGTCGGCTGTCCATCCTGCAGCAACTCGTACGGACGGTCGTCGGACATCATTGAACTCTCGTACGTGAAGCCCAGTTCACGGATGATCGAGAGCGTGGCCGGCGAGAAGTTCCATGATGGCGCGCGATAGCCGGCCGGCTTCGTTCCCGTGACTCGCGTCAGGTACTCGAACGCCCGCCGCACCAGATCGCGCTCGACATCAGCCGGGACTTGCGTGTTCATCTCGTGGATCCAGCCATGAACCGCGAACTCGTGCCTGCCTGACGCCTTGATCACGTCGGCCATCTCCGGATGCAGCATCAGGCTGACGGCCGGGATGAAAAAGGATGCCGGGATGCGCTGGCGATCGAGCAGGTTCACGACGCGGCCCAGCGCGACCCGTGCCCCGTACTCACCCTGGGAAAGCGCCCCGACCGTGGGCTCGCCGAATCGCAGCGACACCGATTCGTTGTCGACGTCGAACGAAAGCAGGACAGCGACGCGCGCACCGCCGGGCCACTGTTTGGGCTGCAAGCTCCGTCCCGCTCGGACCGCCCCCACGACTTTCCTGATGCTGTCCTCCGACCATTCCCACGCGGGTCGGCGGGTTGGGGTCTGGGCTTGAGAGTGCGTGCGCGTGGTAACAAGCAGCGCGGCTGTCAGGAGAATTGCGGAGCGCATGGTGAGTGGGGGCGAGCGCAATGCGCAAAGCGCAAGGCGCAAAGAGGAGTTGAGGCGATGCTTGACGACTCATGATCGTCGACGAGCTTCCGACACAGACGGCGAGCTGCCGTCCAGGGGATCTTGTCACTGCGGGGTCGATCCCGCGAGACCCACCTTACCTCTCTCCGGCCTGCATGCCACTGCCGACAACGCCATTGGGCCAGTCACCGGTCGAAATCGCCCGGATGCTGATGTCGATCGACTCAACGACCGGAAGCGAGGCGCGCATCATCGACGCGATGGCCGCCCTCCTCGAATCGCGGGGCTGGCCGGTGGTGCGGATTCCGGTCTCCAGCGGTCGAGACTGCCTCCTGGCGCGCTGGCAATCCGATCCGGACGTCACGTTCTCCACGCACCTCGATACCGTTCCTCCGTTTCTGCCGCCGGTGCTGGATGGTGATCGCCTCTCGGGACGCGGCGCATGTGACGCGAAGGGAATCGCGGCTTCGATGTTGTTCGCCGCGGAGTACTTGCGGACGCGCGGTGTGGCGGTGGCCCTCCTGTTCGTCGTGGGTGAGGAGACCACGCACGACGGCGCTCGCGCCGCAAACCAGTGGGCAGCGGCCAACCTTCCCTCGCGACCGCGCGTGCTCATCAACGGCGAGCCTACCGAGAGCACCTTGGCGTTAGGCACGAAGGGTGCGATGCGGGTCGTGGTGCGCACCACGGGCCGCGCGGCGCATTCCGCCTACCCCGAGCTGGGTGATTCCGCCATTTCCCGGCTGGTGGCGCTCCTGTCTGATCTCGCGCGGCTGCCGCTTCCGTCGGATCCGGTCCTCGGCCCCACCACGGTGAACATTGGCGCGATCTCCGGAGGCGTGGCCGACAACGTCATCGCTCCAGCCGCCGAGGCGCGCCTCATGGCGCGACTGGTGACTCCGGCGGAGGAAGTCATTCCCCTGTTCGAGCGATGGGTCGCGGGGCGCGCGAGCATGGAACAAGGCGTCACGGTCCCGCCGGTACGGCTGACGGCGATCGATGGTTTCCCGACATCGGTGGCGGCGTTCGCCACCGATTTGCCCGCACTGACGAACTGGGGGACGCCATACCTCTTCGGACCGGGATCCGTGCACGTCGCGCACACGGACCACGAGCACGTGAGCGTCGCCGAACTCGATCGAGCGGTCGACGCGTACGTGCGATTGGCGACTCTGGCCGTCGCCCGCTTGCGCGACTGAGCGCGTCAGGCCGAGGGTTGCGCGAACACGATGAAATGCCCGCCCGGTTCCCGCACACCGATCTCGTGCATGCCGTAGAACGTCGTCCGCCGCGGCATCTCGATGGGATAGCCGGCGAGCGCCTGCTCCACCGCACCGAGGTCGGCCACTTCGATGAACAGCGCCGCCGACCGACCATTCACCTCGCCGGTGTTGGCGCCCAGGTCGGCGAGAATACTGGGGACGCTCTGCAGCATGACTTCAACTCCATCCTTCACCAGAATCACGAAGCCGATGGCGTTCTCGTGAGGCACGGCCACGGTGCGCTCGAATCCGAGCCGGCGCTCCCAGAAATCGAGGCTTCCCTCGACAGTCTCAACGGCCAGTACGGCGGTGACCTTCTGAACGGTGATGGGCGGCATGGTGCGATCTCCGGAGATGTCTGACGGGCCGGAGAACATTGCACGTGGGAGCTGCATCCAGAAAGTGTCGGAGTTCGCGGGCAGCGGGCAGCGGGCAGGAGCGCAGGCTCGCAGAACCCTGTAGCTTCACCCCATGAGCGAGAACGATCCGCTGCTGGCGTTTCGTGGCGAGTTCCCGATCCTCGACCACACCAACTACCTGGTATCGAACTCACTCGGGGCCATGCCGCGTGGCGTCCGGGACCGGCTGGCTGAGTACGCCGACGCCTGGGCGGAACACGGGGTCCGCGCCTGGGCCAGGGAATGGTGGGAAATGCCCGGCGCGGTCGGTGATGTCATCGCCCCGCTCATCGGCGCCGGTCCGCGTGAAATCGTCATGGTGCCTAACGTCACACTGGCGCAGGCCACGATACTGTCGGCCGTGCCCTATCGTCCGCCGCGGAACCGGATCGTCATGACCGCGCTCGACTTTCCGTCGGTGCGGTACGTCTACGACGCCCTGGCCACGCGGCTCGGCGCCGAGGTGGTGGTGGTGCCTTCGGAGGATGGGGTTGGCGTCGACGAGGACGCAGTGTGCGCCGCCATCGATGAGCGAACGGCGCTGGTGGCGATATCGCATGTGCTGTTCAAGTCGGCCCACATCGTGGACGTCGCGAGGATCGTGCGCCATGCCCACGGCTCCGGCGCCATCGTTTCGCTCGATGCCTTTCATTCGGTGGGCGTGATGCCGGTCGACGTCAAGGCGATCGGGGCTGACTTCCTGACCGGCGGCGTGCTGAAATGGCTTTGCGGTGGACCCGGCGGTTGCTTCCTCTACGCAACTCCTGGCATGACCGAGCGGCTCGAGCCCTCACTCACGGGCTGGCTGGCGCACGCGCGACCATTCGGGTTCGAGCCCGACATGGAGTATGTGGACAACGCCTACCGCTGGTTGGGCGGCACCCCGGCCATTCCCTCGATCTACGCGGCGATCGAGGGTCCGCGGTTGGTGCAAAGCGCCGGGATCGACGCGATCCGGGCAAAGAGCGTCCGGCAGACGTCGCGCCTGGTGGAACTGGCAGACGCGCGAGGCTTCCGACTCCACGCGCCCCGCGATCCAGTGCGCCGGGGTGGGACCGTCGCGTTCGACGTGCCGCACGCGTACGAGGTCGCCCAATGCCTGCTCGACCGTAACATCCTGGTTGACTTCCGGCCGGGGGCGGGAATTCGCGTCGCGCCCCACTTCTATACGCGCGATGACGAGCTGGAGGACGCCGTCTCCGCCATCGATGAGATACTCGCTACCGGCGCCTGGTCAACGCATGAGGGCAGGTCGTCCGTGGTGACGTAACAACGCCCGCCTGTTAGCGTAGTAGGTGCATCTCAGATCTCCCATCTCACATCTTCCATCTGGTTTCATGCCCACGCCCCCGAAAAAGCTCCGCAAGCAGTACAAGAACGAGAAGTACCCCGAAATCGTGCTGCGCTTCGAGGATGGGCACGAGATCAAGTTCCCGAAGGGCTCGGTGAAGTCATTCGACGCCTGGGCTGGCGAGCGTATCAAGATTCTCGCCATCTGGGACCATACTTCGGGCGAGCGCGAGAAAGTGGACACGCTGCTCGCCGAGCAATTCACGGACGAGGGAAAGTAGGACGAGCCCGCCGTCCGCCGGCGTGTTGGTGAGGCTGGCGCCGGTAGTTGAGGCGGCGCTTCGCGCCGGCCGGCCGGTCGTCGGCCTGGAAAGCTCGGTATTCGCCCAGGGACTCCCTTCACCACACAACGCCGAGGCGGCGCAGCGCATGGACGCCGCCATCCGTGGAGCCGGAGCAGTGCCGGCGATCACCGCCGTCGTCGGGGGTCAGGCGGTCGCCGGTTTGGCGCCTGACGAGTTGTCCCGATTCCTCAGCGGCAGGGGCGTGTCCAAGGCTTCGGCCCGCGACCTGTCAGTGGCAATCGCCGAACGTCACGACGCGGCCACCACGGTCGCCGCTGCGCTTCTTGTCTGTCGCTCGGCCGGGATCGAAGTGTTCGCTACCGGCGGAATTGGCGGCGTTCACCGCACGCCCGCGTTCGACGAGTCCGCCGACCTGCTCGAGCTCTCGCGCACGCCTATGATCGTCGTATGCGCCGGCGCCAAGTCGGTCCTCGATCTTCCGGCCACCATCGAACGGCTCGAGACGCTGGGCGTGACGGTGATCGGGTATCGAACGAGCGAGTTTCCCGGGTTCCACTACGCGAGCACGGGCATTCCCGTCCCGACGCGTCAGGACGACATCGCCGACATCGTGGCGACGTATCGCGCACAACGCGCTCTGGGACATCCGGCGGCCGTTCTGGTCGTGCAGCAGCCTCCACCCGGGGCCGCGCTGGAGCGCGACGTTGTGGAGACGGCGATCGCGGCGGCCCTTTCCGGAGCGCGCGAGGCGGGAATCCGTGGCAAGGACGCGACGCCATGGCTCCTGTCGGAACTCGGCCGCGCCACCGGCGGCCGCACGATACACGTCAACCTCGCCCTGCTCGAGGCTAACGCACGGCTTGCGGCCGAGTTGTCGGTGCGCCTGGCGCGAAGGGACGACTCGTGACGTTCCAGGTTCCCGGACGATCGCTCCGGCGCATGTCCCTGCCCGGCTGCGTTTTGAGGAGATACCTGGAACGTCACTCGTAAGGCAGGGCGCCGGCGCTGACCCGCCGGATTCCGGCTGGTCCGTGGACGCCGTGACGGAATGCCCCGATCGCGCGTTCTCACGTTAGTGGCGCCGCGTCAGGCGTGTTGGAAAAACGCAACCGTTGAACTCGGCGGCGCATCAGTAGTAGTATGTTCGTCGCACGTCGTCTCGCACACGAGGTGACCCGGGAAATGCCGGCTCCGTTCATGAGTTCCGAGGAGTACGATGAACGCGCGCACACGCTGTACAATGACGCCAGGTATGACGAAGCGCTGGCCGTGCTGCGCGAGGGTCTCACCCTTTATCCACACGCTGTAGAGCTTCATATCGGCGTCGGCTACGCGCGCCTGGCTCGCGAGGAATTCGCGTGGGCGCGCCGCAGCTTCGAGGAGGCGCTCGTCCTCGACGGAGACCACGAGGACGCGCTCGCCGGCTATGGTGAGACCCTGCTCAGGTTCGGCCAGACGGCGGACGCGCTCCGCGCGTTTCGCCGGGTACTCGACCTGGGCTACGAGGACGATCTCGAACTGATGCTCCAGATCGGGCGCGCGCTCTTCCGCGACGGTCTGGTGAGTGAAGCGAGAGAGTTCTTCGAGATCGCCGCCCGCCAGGCGCCTGAGTCGGCGGAAGCGGTCGCCCTGGTCGGCTTCGCCCAGCACCGTCTCGGCGAGGATGAAGCGGCCATCGCCACGCTGCGGCGCGCGCTGCAGCTCGACTCCGACAACGCCGAAGCCCGTATCTACCTCGGGAATATTCTGTATGATCGCGGGGAGCTCGAGGCGGCCCTCTTCCACCTCGATCGCACCGCACCCGAGGATCACTGGGAAGAGCTGGGAATATGGCGCCTCATCGAGCTGAAGAAGACGATCCACCGGCTGGGGGACGACGACGCGGATATCCGCCGTTGGGAGACCAGGTTGACCGAGCTCGCCGGTGAACCGGATTCCATTGACGATCTGTTGGCGGAGATCGAGCAGCGCGCCCTCGAGGACTCGCAAGTCGATGCGCGCAACCAGCTGGAGCTCTTCGGCCAGATGCTGGCCGGCCTGGCCGACTCTCGTCATGACGGGCTTACCCACCGGATCCTGAAGGACGGTCACCCGTTCGACGGAACCTGGGAGGAAATCGTGACGAAGATGCGTGACTCGGCCGGCGCGTGGTCAAGCCGACCGGTACAGGAGTTCATGATGAACGAGGCACGGCGCGGGTTTTCCCTGACAGGCGTCGTGATTCCCACTGGGGATGCCGAGAGCTTCATCAGGGGAAGCGCCGACGCGGGATTGCTCCGCATCCTGAAGTGACATCCGGTGAAGGTGTGTCGGCGCGGGCGCC
>Ga0209109_10001100_pt1 | contig 14864 bp, 13 predicted proteins | sample Rifsed10ft2_FD_184004 | JGI IMG/M metagenome (GOLD analysis project Ga0209109, IMG submission 184004) | Soil microbial communities from Rifle, Colorado, USA - sediment 10ft 2 (version 2) | ecosystem: Environmental > Terrestrial > Deep subsurface > Rock core/Sediment | place: Rifle, Colorado... | reverse complement strand
GTCGCGCTGCTACCCATCATGGTGCCACGGTTCCAGGCGGCGATCGGGAAGCTCGCCCGTCTCGGGGAGGCGTAGATGCTCACGGCCGACACACGACAAGGAGACCCGTCATGGCGTTGAACCTCCGCGACTTTCTCGCCGCGCTCGGGAACGACCTGATCCGGATCGACGACGAGATCGACCCCGTCACCCAGGCCGGCGCGCTCTGCTCGGCCGCGCCGCGGCCCATCCTGCTCGAGAGGCTGCGCGGCTTCCCCGGCTGGAAGTTCTGCGACATCCTGGTCAAGGACCGCGCGCGCCAGGCCCTCGCGCTCGGCACCTCCCCGAAGAGCGTCGTGCGCGAGCTGTCCGACCGGATGTTCACGCGCGTGCCCGGGCAGTCGAAGATCGTCGCCGACGGCCCGTGCAAGGAGGTGAAGCTCCTCGGCGACGCCGCCGACATCACGAAGCTGCCGATCCCCATCCACTCCGAGGGCGACGCCGGCCGCTACCTGGGCTCGGGGATCACGATCACCAAGGACCCCGACACCGGCATCCGCAACGAAGCGATCATCCGCGCCATGGTGAAGGGACCGCGGAAGATGGGCTTCTGGATGGCGGCCCGGCACAACTGGGCGCACCTGATGAAGTACCAGGAGCGCGGCCTGCCCGCGCCGATGGCCTTCGCCATCGGGCTGCACCCGGGCTACGAAATCCTCGCCAACTACAGCGGCCGGCACGAGGGCTACGACGAGCTGGAGATGGGCGCGGGGGTGCTCGGCGAGACGCTCGAGCTCGTCAAGTGCGAGACGATCGACCTGGAGGTGCCCGCGCAGGCCGAGGTGGTGATCGAGGGCATCGTCCCGCCCGGCGTGCGGGAGCCGGAGGGCCCCTTCGGCGAGTTCACCGGGTACAGCAAGGGCGCCGAGGGGCCGGCGCCGGTCTTCGAGGTGACCGCCATCACGCGCCGTCGGGAGCCGATCTACCGCCACATGCAGGCGACGGTCTTCACCGATCATCAGCCGCTCGTCTCGGTTCCCATGGAGGCGAGCCTGTATCGCCGCCTCCGCGAGATCCACGGCCACACCGACGTGCACGACGTCTACATCCCGCCGTGGGTCACGATGTTCACGGTCTTCATCCAGATGACGCCGCGCTGGGACGGACAGGCCCGCGCCGTGCTGCTCGGCGCGCTCTCGAGCCCGTACCTGCACCCGAAGGTCGCGATCGCGGTCGACGAGGACGTGAACATCTACGACCCGCGCGACGTCTTCTGGGCGATCTCGACGCGGCTCAACCCCGAGCACGACGTCATCGTCCTGCCGCACGAGCGGATCCATCCCCTCGACATCTCCGCGCCGAACGTCGACAAGTCCGAGGTCACGGTGATGCGGGTCGGCGGCAAGCTCGCGATCGACGCCACGAAGCCGCCGCTCTGGCGCAAGAAGGAGCGCGAGGAGTACAACCGCGTCAAGCCGAAGGGCGCCGACGACCCGGCGCTTCAAGATCTGCTCCGGCGCCTGGCGTCGATGGCGTAGCCGGCCGTGAAGCCACCGCCGTTCGACTACCTGGCGCCGGCGTCGCTCGACGAGGCCCTCACGCTCCTGGGCGATCTGGGAGACGGGGCGAAGGTGCTCGCGGGCGGCCAGAGTCTCGTCCCGCTGCTGAACTTCCGCCTGGTGCGGCCTCAACACCTGGTGGACCTCAACGGGCTCGCCGAGCTGGCGGGCATCCGCGAGCACGACGGCCACCTCGTGATCGGCGCGATGACGCGCCAGCGCGCGGTGGAGATGTCAGAACTCGTGAGTGACCGCTGGCCGCTGCTGGCCGAGGCCGTGCTGCAGATCGGTCACGCGCAGATCCGCAACCGCGGGACGGTGGGGGGCAGCCTCGCCCACGCCGATCCCGCGGCCGAGCTGCCGGCGGTGGTGGCCGCGCTCGGCGGCGAGCTGGTGCTGAAGAGCGCGCGCCGGCAGCGCGTGCTCAAGGCCGAGCAGTTCTTCGTGGCCTATCTCACGACGGCGGCCGAGCCCGACGAGCTGCTGGTGGAGGCGAGGCTCCCGGCGATGCCGCCGCGCACCGGGAGCGCGTTCATCGAGCTGAGCCGGCGCCACGGCGACTTCGCCCTCGTCGGCGTGGCGGCGACGGTGACGCTCGACGAGGCGGGCGTGTGCACGGGCAGCACGATCGCGCTGACCGGTGTCGGGCCGACGCCCGTCGTCGCGCGGGAGGCGGCGCGCGCGTGGGTCGGCGCCCGGCCGACGCCGGAGGCGTTCGAGGACGTCGGGCGCCGGGTCTCCGAGGCCGTCACGCCGGACGGCGACCTGCACGCGTCCAGCGAGTACCGCAAACACCTGGCCGGGGTGCTGACACGGCGCGCGCTCGCGCGGGCCGCCGAGCGCGCCACGGGTGCCGGCCAGCAGCCGAGAAGGGAGCGGCGATGATCGAGCGGACCATCCGCCTCACCGTCAACGGGCGGTCCTACGAGAGGACGGTGGAGGTGCGGAAGACCCTGGCGGACTTCCTGCGCGACGACCTCGAGCTCACGGGCACGCACCTGGGCTGCGAGCACGGCGTGTGCGGCGCGTGCACCATCATCCTCGATGGCGCCGCCGTCCGCTCGTGCCTCTTGTTCGCCGCGCAGGTGAACGGTTGCGACATCCAGACCGTCGAGGGGCTCGCCGACGGTGAAACGCTGAATCCATTACAGGAGGCGTTCCGTGAGCACCACGGCCTGCAGTGCGGCTTCTGCACGCCCGGCTTCCTCATGACGCTGACCTGCTTCCTGCGCGAGTGCCCGAACCCGTCGGAGGCGCAGATCCGCGAGGCGATCTCCGGCAACCTGTGCCGCTGCACGGGGTACAAGAACATCGTGGCGGCGGCGCTTGCGGCCGCGCAGGCGCCGGCCACGGCGACGAGGAGCTGACATGACCAACGGTCGCAGGACGTTCGTGCTCGCACTGATCGCGCTGGTGCTGTTCGGCGCCGGCCCGCGCCCGGCTGCCGCCGCCGAGGAGCTGACGCTGCTGGCGACGGTGACCCGTGTCGTCAACCTGCCCATGATCGTCGGCCTGAGACTGCTCGAGAAAGAGGACGGCGTGAAAGTGACGGTGAAGGACCTCCGGACGCCCGAGGCCGTCATGCTCGCCGTCATCGACGGCCAGGGGCAGATCGGAACGGGGTTCGCGCCGTTCTACCCGGCCATCGAGAAGGGCGCGTCCGTCAAGGGCGTGCTGGAGCTGTCGCGGCCGGAGTTCGTGGTGATGGCGAAGAAGGAGATCGCCTCCGTCAAGGGGCTGCACGGCGTCCGCCTGGCGTCCCACTCGCCCAAGGCGACCGTCCAGTCGCTCCTCGAGTTCTATCTGAAGTCGCAGCCCGGCGTGACCCCGAACGTCGTCTTCATCCCGGAGGGCTCGCCGGCGCGGGCGGAAGCGCTCCTGCGCGGGGCCGTGGACGCGGCGGCCTTCGACCTCACCGCGGCGCAGGTCGTGAACGACCGCGCACCCGGCAAGTTCCACATCCTCGTCGATTTCACCGACCAGCCGGTCTCCTCCAGCTCGCTCGTCGTCAACGGGAACTTCGCCCGGAGCAAGCCCGAGCTGGTGCAGAAGCTGGTACGGCGGATGCTGCAGTCCTACCGCGAGGGCGCGCGTGATCCGAAGTTCTGGGTGCGCGAGCGCGGCGAGACGCTCAAGGAGATCGACGGCGCGAAGCTGGAGAGCCAGCTCCGCGCGCTCGTGAAGATCTTCGATCTGAACGGCGGCCTCGACCGGATGCGCGGGCCGGGGGCGATCGAGAACCTCTCCTTCCAGGTGGCGATCGGCAACCTGACCGGGCCCCTGAGCAAGTGGAAGCCGGAGACGTTCTTCGACACGGCGCCGCTCGAGGCGGCGCTCAAGGACATCGGCAAGCGCTAGTGGTCTTCGCACTGCGCACGGCATCCGTCGTCGCCTTCCTCCTGCTCTGGGAGTGGGCGGCGCGGGTGCCGATCAGCTTCAACTTTCCCTCGCCGGGGGCGACGCTCACGGCGCTGATCGCGCTCGTCCGCTCGGGCGCGCTCCTCTCCGCGACCGTCACGAGCTTACAGTCGCTGCTCCTCGGCTTCGGCGGCGCCGTCGTGGTGGGCGTGCCCCTCGGCCTCGTGATGGGCGTGGTGCGGCCCGTCGGCCGGGTGGCTCGCGTGTATCTCGATGTGCTGATCGCGCTGCCGACGGCGGCCCTCATCCCGCTCGTCATCCTGTCGTTCGGCATCAACATCGCGTCGTCGGCCGTCATCGTGTTCGTCTTCAGCGCGCCGTTCGTGGCGATGAACGCCTACGGCGGCGTCCGCGACGTGCGCCCGCGGCTGGTGGAGATGGCGCAGGCGTTCGACGCGTCGTGGGGCCAGCTCGTCACGCGGATCGTGCTGCCGAGCGCGCTGCCCATGGTCATGGCCGGGCTCCGCTACGGCCTCTCGCGCGCCTTCGTCGGCCTCATCGTGGCCGAGCTGCTGCTCTCGCCCTTCGGCCTCGGGCGCCTCATCATGATGTCGCGCTCGATGTTCGAGCACGACCGCATGTTCGCCACCGTGCTCTGGACGCTGCTGCTTGCGGGCGCGGCGCTGACCGCGCTGGCGCGTCTGGAGGCCCGGCTGCTCCGGTGGCGGGCGTGATGGCGGCGCCGGCGCCCGTCCCGATCGTCGTCGACGGCGTGTCGAAGGCGTTCGGTCCGGTGCAAGCGCTCGTGGACATCCATCTCCGCGTGCGGGCCGGCGAGTTCCTGAGCCTCATCGGTCCGAGCGGCTGCGGCAAGACGACGCTGCTCAAGACCCTCGCGGGCCTCGTGCCGGCCGACGCCGGCCGCGTCGTCGTCGGCGATCGCGTGGTGAGGGGCCCCGGGCGCGAGTGCAGCGTGGTCTTCCAGGACTTCGCGCTCCTTCCGTGGGCGACCGTGCAGAAGAACGTCGAGTTCGGCCTGCTCCTGCGCGGCGTCCCCGCCGCGGAGCGCGCCGGGACGGCGCGGCGCGCCATCGGCAAGGTCGGCCTCGCGGGGTTCGAGGAGGCGTATCCCGCCCAGCTCTCCGGCGGCATGCAGCAGCGCGTGGGGCTCGCGCGCGCGCTCGCCGTCAGTCCGCAGGTGCTGCTCATGGACGAGCCCTTCGCCTCCATCGACGAGCAGACGCGCCGGCTCTTCCAGGACGATCTTCTGCGGCTCTGGTCGGAGGAGCGGAAGACGGTCGTGCTGGTCACGCACAGCATGGAGGAGGCGATCTATCTGTCGGACCGCGTCGTGGTGCTCAGCCCGCGCCCGGGCCGCGTGCAGCAGGAGCTCGACGTGCCGCTGCCCCGCCCGCGCGAGACCGCCGACGTGCGGGCGACGGCCGACTTCGCGCGCCTCGTCGACGGGCTGTGGAAGATCTTGAGGAAGCTCCAGTGAAGCCGCCGCCCGCCGGCGAATCCGATTTCGGGCGCGCCGGGCTCGCCGCCGTCGTGGGCCTGCTCGTGGCGTGGGAGGCGCTCGGCCGGCTGAACGTCTCGATGTTCGTGCCCCCCGTCTCCCACGTCGCGGTCGCCTGGTGGCAGCTCCTCGCCAACGGCACCCTGGTCCGCGCCGCCTCGTCCAGCCTCGCCTCGCTCGCGAAGGGCTTCGTGCCCGCCGCCCTGCTCGGCGTCGCCGTCGGCCTGGCCATGGGACGCTTCGCGACCGTGCGCTACCTGCTGGACGGCTGGGTGAACGCCCTCATGTCGGCGCCGCTCTCGGCGCTGGTGCCGGTGCTCATCGCGATCTTCGGCATCCGCGACACGGTGGTCGCGGCCACCGTCTTCATGTTCTCGTTCTTCGTCATCGTGGTGAACACGATGACCGGCGTCCGCGGGACCGAGCGCTCGCTCGTCGAGATGGCGCGCGTCTTCGGGGCCGGCGAGGCCGCGCTCTTCGGGCGGATCTACCTGCCGGCCGCGCTGCCGGCGATGATGCTCGGTCTCCGCCTCGGCGTGGTCCAGGCCGTCAAGGGCATGGTGGTCGGCGAGATGCTGATCTCCCTGGTCGGCCTCGGCGAGCGCCTCATCTACTACGGCAACACGTTCCTGATCACCGAGCTGTACGCCGTGATCGTCTCGGTGCTGCTGATCGCGCTCATCACCTCGCAGCTCGCGCAGGTCGCGGACCGGGCGCTCATCCGGTGGAAGTGACGTGATCGTCGACGTGCACCTCCACTTCCTCTCGCCGCAGGCGATCGACGCCGCGCGGAAGGCGCCCGAGCGCTACGGCGTTCGCGTGCTCGACGACGGCGAGCGTCCGCGTCTTTCGATCGGCGCGGAGCCGCCGACGCGCCCGCTGCTGGAGGCGCTCTACACGCTCGATCGTCACCTCGCCTTCCTCGACACGCAGGGGATCGACGCGGCCGTCTTCGGCCCGCTCATGGACGTCGCGGGCTACTCGTTGCCGCCTTCGCGCGCGGCGGCGTGGAGCCGGGCTCAGAACGAGGGTTTGGCCGCCTCCCTCGCGGAGGTCGGTGGCCGGCACCGCGGCCTCGCCACGGTGCCGTTGCAGGAGCCGGGGCTGGCGGCTGACGAGCTTCGCTTCGCGGTCACCTCGCTCGGGCTCCGCGGCGCCATGATCGATCCCAACGCGCTCGGCCGCCCGCTGGGCGACCGGGCGTTCGATCCGTTCTGGAAGGCGGCGGCGGAGCTGGCGGCCCCGGTGATCCTGCACCCGTTCCGGCTCGAGGCCGTCGAGCGCTTCGGGCGCCACTATCTGCACAACCTCGTCGGCTACCCGTTCGAGACGACGCTGGCCGCCGGAAGCCTGATCCTCGGCGGGACGCTCGACCGCGTTCCGCCGCTCGAGGTCGTGCTCGTGCACGGCGGCGGCTTCCTGCCCTATCACGTGGGCCGCTTCGACCGCGGCCACGTCACGCGGCCGGAGGTGCGCGCCGACGGCGCGGCGCTGCCGAGCGGCTATCTCCGCCGCTTCTACTACGACACGCTCGTGCAGTTCCCGCCGGCGCTCGCGTACCTCGTGAAGCTCGTCGGCGAGGACCGCGTGCTGCTGGGCAGCGATCACCCGTTCTGGCTCGGCGACCCCGAGCCCGTCCGCATCGTGCGCGAGGCGGGACTGCCGGACGCCGCGCAGGCGGCGATCCTCGGCGACAACGCCGCCCGCATCTTCCACCTGGGCAGAGATCGGGAACGTGGATGAGACGACCGTCACGGTCGACCGATGGGGGGTGTCGGGGAGGAGCGGCGCCGCTCCCCCCGACGTCAAACGGATGACCCCTGCGATCGGACGCTCCGTGCGGCGCCAGGAGGACCGCCGGCTGCTCATGGGCCGCGGCAAGTACGCGGCCGACTTCCGGCTGCCCGGGATGCTGCATGCCGGAATTCTAAGGTCGCCCCACGCTCACGCGCGCCTCCACGCCATCCGCGCGAAGGCCGCGCTCGGCCTTCCGGGCGTGATGGCCGTCGTGACCGCCGAGGACCTCGGGGACATCGGGCGGATCCCGGTGCGGCTCGGCCCGCGGCCGAGCATCGTCGCGTGTCTGCAGCCGCCGCTCGCGCGGGAGAAGGTCCGCTACGTCGGGGAGCCGGTCGCGCTCGTCGTCGCCGAGAGCCGCTACGTGGCCGAGGACGCGCTCGACCTGATGGAAGTCGATTATGACGCGCTGCCGGCGGTCGCCGACGCGCGCCGCGCCGTCGAGCGCGACGCGCCCGTGCTCCACGAGGTGATCGACGGTAACGTCGTCGCGACGCTCGACACGCGCAAAGGCGACGCCGAGCGCGCGCTCGCCACCGCGCCGTGCCGCGTGCGGGAGCGCTTCGCGGTCCAGCGCCACACCGGCGTGCCGATGGAGACGCGCGGCCTGACCGCCGCGTACGATCCGGGCACCGGCGTGCTCCGCCTCTGGGGCGTGGCCAAGGTGCCGCACTTCAACCGTCGCGTGCTGGCCGACCTGCTGAACCATCCCGAGCACCTGATCCACTTCGTCGAGCTGGAGGTGGGCGGCGGCTTCGGCATCCGCGGGGAGTTCTACCCCGAGGATCTCCTCGTGCCGTGGGCCGCGATGCGGCTCCACCGGCCGATCCAGTGGATCGAGGACCGCCGCGAGCACCTGATGGCGGCGAACCACTCGCGCCAGCAGTGGCACGAGACCGAGATCGGCTTCGATCGCGACGGCCGGATCGTCGCGCTGGTGGACCGGTTCATCACGGACATGGGCGCCTACATCCGCACCCACGGCGTCCTCGTGCCCGAGCTGACCGCCGCGCTGCTGCCGGGGCCGTACCGGATCCCCCACTACCTGTCCGAGATCCGGTGCGTGCTGACGAACAAGACGCCGACGGGGACGTATCGCGGCCCGGGCCGCTTCGAGGGCACGTTCGTGCGCGAGCGCCTGATGGACATCGCGGCGCAGAGGCTCGGCCTCGATCCCCTCGAGCTGCGGCGGCGCAACTTCATCACGCCCGCCGAGATGCCCTACGAGGTCGGCGGCGCTTCCCTGAACCAGCGCACGATCTACGACTGCGGCGACTACGGCTCGGCGTTCGACCAGGCGCTGGAGGCGTTCGGCTACGAGGCGGCGCGGCGGGAGCAGGCGGCTGCGCGACGCCAGGGCCGCTACGTCGGCATCGGCGTCGGCTGCCTCGTCGAGAAGGCCGGGCTCGGCCCGTGGGAGTACGCGCGGGTGGAGATCGACGCGACGGGACACGTCGTCCTCTACTCGGGCGTTGCCGCCGTCGGGCAGGGGATCGACACCACGCTCGCCCAGGTGTGCGCCGACGAGCTGAATGTGTCCCCGGAGGCGATCACCGTGGTCCACGGCGACAGCGCGCGCGTGCCGTTCGGCGTCGGCGGCTTCGCGAGCCGCGGCGCCTCGGTGGCGCTGCCGGCCGCGCTGGAGGCCTCGCGGAAGGTCCGCGCGAAGATCCTTCGCGTCGCCGCCGGCCTGCTCGAGGCCGCCGCCGAGGACCTCGTCCTCGCGGACGGCGCCGTCCACGTGCGTGGCGCGCCGGACAAGACGGTGACGTTCCGCGATCTGGCCCGCGCGGCGGTGCCGGGGCCGCCCGGCATGGAGCCCGGGCTGTACGCCTCGGACTTCTTCGAGGCGCCGAAGATGACGTACCCGTACGGCACCCACGCGGCGATGGTCGAGGTGGACGCCGAGACCGGAACCGTCAAGATCCTCCGGTACGCCATCGCGTACGACATCGGCAAGGCCGTCAACCCGATGATCGTCGACGGCCAGCTCGTCGGCGCGCTCGCGCAGGGCATCGGCGGCGCCCTCTTCGAGGAGCTGGTGTACGACGAGCAGGGCCAGCTGCTCACGTCGACCTTCATGGACTATCTGGTGCCGACCGCGATGGAGATGCCGGAGTCGACGACGGTGCGGATCCTCGAGGAGACGCCGACGCCGCTGAACCCGCTCGGCGTCAAGGGCGCCGGCGAGGGCGGCAGCTCGGGGTGCGGCGGCGCGATCGCCAACGCCGTCGCCGACGCGCTGTCGCCGCTCGGCGTCTCGATCACCGCGCTCCCACTCTCGCCCGATCGGCTGTCGGCCCTCATCCGGGCCGCGCGCGAGGAGGTCCGCTGATGGCCGCGCGCTACGTCAGTACGAGCGTCAAGCGGACGGAAGACCCGCCGCTCCTCATGGGCCGCGCTCACTTCATCGGCGATCTGAGGGTCCCGGGGCTGCTCGCCGTGAAGTTCCTCCGCAGCCCTCACGCTCACGCGCGCATCGTCGCCATCGACGTCCGCACGGCACTCGCGCTGCCGGGCGTCGAGGCGATCGTCACCGGCGCCGACCTCGCCGCCACGACCCGGCCGATCCGGGCGGCGATGAGCGGAAGCGGCTACCAGGAGAGCGCCTGGCCCGCGCTCGCTCACGGCAAGGTGCGCTTCGCGGGCGAGACGGTCGCGGCGGTGGTGGCGGTCGACCAGTACCGCGCGGAGGACGCGCTCGACGCGATCAGCGTGACGTACGACCCGCTGCCTGCCGTCGCCGACGCCGAGGCCAGCATGCGCCCCGACGCCCCGCGGGTGCACGAGGAGCTGCCCGACAACATCATCTTCCACACCCACTTCGAGAACGGCGGTGTGCAGCAGGCGCTGGAGTCCGCAGAGATCCGGCTGTCCGAGACCTTCCGCCACGCGCGGTGCTCGTCGTCGCCGATGGAGACCCGTGGCGTGATGGCGTCAGTCGATCCCGTGGACGGCCTGCTGACCGTCTGGGCGTCGTCGCAGACGCCGCACCTGCTGCGCAGCGGGCTGGCGGAGGTGCTGGGGATCCCGGACTCGCGGCTGCGGGTGCTGTGCCCGTCCGTCGGCGGCGGCTTCGGCCCGAAGATGCACATGTATCCCGAAGACGTCGTGGTCGCCGAGCTGGCCCGGCGGCTCCGCCGTCCCGTGCGCTGGCTCGAGGACCGCCGCGAGAACCTCCTCGCGAGCGCGCAGGCGCGCGACCACGTCAACCACGTCGATGTCGCCGCCCGCAAGGACGGCACGATCGTCGCCCTGAAGTCGACGCTCATCTGCGACTCCGGCGCCTATTCCGTCTACCCGGTCACCGCGTCGCTCGAGCCGCTGACCGCGGCCGGGATCCTGCCCGGCCCGTACAAGATCCCGGCGCTCGCCTACGACGCGTACGCGGTCGCCACCAACAAGTGCCCGGCGGGGGCGTACCGCGGCGTCGGGATGGCGCTCGGCACGTTCGTGCGCGAGCGCGTGGTGGACATGATCGCGCGCCGCGCCGGCCTCGATCCCGCGGAGGTCCGCCGCCGCAACTTCATCGACGCCACCGAGCTGCCCTTCGCCACCGCCTCCGGCCTCGTCATCGACAGCGGCGACCCCAAGGACTCGCACGAGCGCGCGCTGGCGGCGGGCGAGTACGCGCGCCTGCGCGCCGAGCCGCGGCGCACCGCGAGCGGCAAGTACCGGGGCGTCGGCGTCAGCGCGTATACCGAGTTCACCGGCATGGGATCGGGCACGTTCCGGCGCCGCGGGATGATGCAGGTGTCCGGTCACGACGCGGCGACCGTGCGCGTCGAGCTCACCGGCGAGGTGCGCGGGTTCGTGAGCGCGGCCTCGCAGGGCCAGGGCCACGCCACCACCCTCGCCCAGGTCCTCGCCGACGAGTTGGGCGTGGATCTGGCCGCCGTCACCATCGTCGAGGGCGACACCGAGCGCTGCCCGTACGGCAGCGGATCGTTCGCGAGCCGCAGCATGGTGGTGAGCGGAGGCGCGCTCATCCTCGCCGCCCGGCGGGTGCGCGAGAAGATCGCGAAGATCGCCGGCCACATGCTGGAGGCGGCGCCCGAGGACTTGACGATCGAGGGCGGGACGATCGCGGTGCGCGGCGCGCCGGGCCGGACGCTGACGGTCGCCGACGTGGCGCGGTTGGCCTACCGCCCGGCCGGCGGGACGCTGCCCCCCGGCGTGGACCCGGCGCTGGAGGCGACGCAGTACTACGACCCGCCGCCCGCGACCTTCTCCAATGGGACTCACCTCGCGGTGGTCGAGGTCGATCCGGAGACGGGGCAGGTGGACATCGTGCGCCACGTGATCGTGGAGGACTGCGGGCGGATGGTGAATCCGATGATCGTCGAGGGCCAGACCCACGGCGCCGTCGCCCAGGGCATCGGCAACGCGCTCTACGAGCACTTCGCGTACGACGAGAACGGACAGCCGCTCACGACGACCTTCATGGACTATCTGATCCCGGGAGTCATGGAGGTTCCGCCGATGGACGTGATCCACGTGGAGACGCCGCCGGCGGTGAGCGTCAGCGGCTTCAAGGGCATGGCGGAGGGCGGCACCATCGGCTCGACGGCGGCGGTGGCGAACGCGGTGGCCGACGCCCTGGCCCCGCTCGGCGTCGAGGTGCGCGAGCTGCCGCTGACACCGGATCGTGTCTATCGCCTGCTGCAGGCGAGGCCTTCCTCCAGCCCCGGGGCTGTGCGATGATCTCGCCCGTGTCACGGCAGCTATGGTGCAAATGGACGCAGGAGGAGACCATGAGACCAGCGAGAGGAAGGCTTCGCCCGTGGCTCGCGGGATTCGGCGCGGGGCTCGCCGTCGCGCTCGGGGCGTCGGCGGTGCCGGCCCAGGAACCGGTGAAGTTCACGGTGGGCAACCTCGGGTTCCCGTCCCACTCGGCCATGATCATCAACATTCTCAAGGAGAAGGGCTTCGACCGGAAGCACGGGATCGACATGGAGGTGAAGGTCTACGGCGCCGTGAGCGCGTATTACGCCTCCGCCGCGACGGGCGAGACGGACGGCGTGCCCGGGGGGCCGCTGGTGTTCCAGAGGATGCGGCTCGAGGGGGTGCCGCTCAAGATCGTCAGCACCCTGGTGGACATGACCTCGATGTCCGTGATCACGAAGGACCCGTCGATCCGGTCCGTCACGGACCTCAAGGGGAAGACCATCGCCGCCGACATGGCGTCCTCCGAGTACTCGGTGCTGAGCCTGTACGCCAAGCGCAAGGGGGTCGTCCTGGGCAAGGACGCGACCGTGGTGCAAGCCGGCCCGCCGCTCGTTCGCACCCAGCTCGTGGCGGACCGGGTCGACGCCGGCATGACGTGGGAGCCGACCGCGACGCTGACGATGCGGGACAACCCCGCCTACCGCATCGTCTTCAACGGCAAGCAGGGCTGGCGCGAGCTGACCGGCAAGGACGGCTGGCTCCTCGCGCTCGGCGTCCGGGAGGAATGGATCGCGCGGAACGCCGCGGCGCTGCCGCGCGTCATCGCCGTCTTCGACGAGGCGGCGCGGTTCATGCGCTCGAGCCCCGACGAGTCGGACCGGATCCTCCAGCAGGCCATCAAGCTGCCGGCGGGGGCGTTCAAGGATATGATCACCGCCCCGCGCGTGGTGTTCGAGGTGCGTTCCACGGCGGACGCGGGCGCTCGCGAGACCCTGTGGGAGATCATCAAGGTCGCCATCGGCGAGGGCTACTTCAAGGAGCCCGTGCGCGACCAGTCGGTCATCCACGTGCCGTGAGCTCGCGCCAGTGAATCCCCGGGCGAGCCGCGATGGCTGACCGCCTCCCCGGGCGCCAGAGCGAGGCGGTGGAGGCGGCCGACGTCGCCCACGCGGGGGGGTGGCCGAAGGAGACCATCGTCTCCCTCGCCGCCTTCTTCGTGCTGTGGCACCTCGCCTCGATGGTGCTGCCGCCGTTCGTGGCGCCGAGCTGGGCCCGCATCGGCAAGAGCCTGGCCGACATCGCGACGCGGCCGGAGTTCATCGCCGTCACGGTCGGCCGGGTGGCCGTCGCGCTCCTCGTGTCCTTCGCCATCGGCATGGCCCTCGCCATGGCCATGTACTGGTGGGCCCTCCTCGAGCGCTACCTGATGCCGCTGGTGAAGGTGCTGATGGCCGTGCCGGTGCTCTGCTGGATCCTCTTCGCCGTGCTCTGGTTCAAGGTGCGCGAGGTACGGATCGCCTTCATCCTCGTGGTGGTCTGCGCCCCCATCTTCGTGATCGACGTTCTGGACGGCATGCACGGCGTCAGCAAGGACCTGCGCGACATGGTGCGCGCGCTGCGGCCGAGCGCCCGGCAGTTCTTCACCAAGCTCATCCTGCCCGCCACGGTGCCGGCCATCCTGACGAGCTGGAAGGTGAACCTGAGCCTGTCCATCCGCGTGGTGACGATGGCCGAGTTGGTCGGAGCCACCTCGGGCATCGGCTACGCCCTGATGCAGGCCAACGAGACCTTCTCGGTGGCCGACGTCTTCGCCTGGACCGTGGTGCTCGTGCTCATTCTCATGTCGGCGAATATCGCCGTGACGCGAATCGAGCGGCGCCTCCTGGTCTGGCGCGAGTGACCGACGCCGACATCCACGTGCGGGGGCTGCGCAAGGTCTTCCGCCAGAAGGGGTCCGGGGTCGCCGTCGTCGCGATCGAGCGTCTGGACTTCACCGTCCGGCGCGGGGAGATCGTGGCCATCGTCGGCAAGACCGGCTGCGGCAAGTCGACCTTCTTCAACATCCTGATCGGCCTCGAGCAGCCGACGGAGGGCAGCATCGAGATCGGAGGCCGGGCGCCCTACGGGGACTTCGATGCCTTCCGCGGCCGCATCGGCATCATCTTCCAGCAGGATCGCCTCCTCCCCTGGCGCTCCCTCATGGACAACGTCACGCTGGGCCTGGAGATCATGGGGATCGATTCGGCCGAGCAGCAGCACCGAGCCCAGCGGTGGTTGCACCGCCTGGGCCTGGACGACTTCCACCGCGCGTTTCCCAACGAGTTGTCGGGTGGGATGCGCCAGCGGGCGGCCCTGGCCCGTGCCTTCGCCGTGAACCCCGAAATCCTATTGGCGGACGAGGCCTTCGGTCACCTGGACGAGGTCACGGCCACCCAGATCCGCGCCCAGTTCTTCGACATGGTGCGCGCCGAGCGGAAGACGGCCATCCTCGTCACCCACCAGCTCGAGGAGGCGATCGACACGGCAGATCGCCTCCTCGTCTTCGGCAGGCCGGCCACCCTGCTCGCGGACCTCCACCTCAAGGCGTGGCCCCCGCAGGCGCTGCCGGGCCTGCGCGCGCGCATCCAGGCCATGATCCAGAGCAACGAGCCCGATCCCGAGATCATCACGAAGGAGTCGTCATGAAGATCGACGCACGCGCGCAGGCGGTGCTGGACCGCATCGACGTCGACGAGCTGGTGAAGGTCGCCCTCGACCTCGGCAACATCGACAGCCCCACTGGCAGCGAAGGCCCGGTGGGCGAGTACGTGTACGACTGGCTCACCCGTGAGGGGTTCGCGGCGAAGAAGGTCGCGCTCCTGCCCGATCGCCCGAACGTGATCGGCACGCTGCCCGGCACGAGCCACGGCCGGAGCCTCGTGTTCAACAGCCACATGGACACCACCATCCACAAGGACGAGTGGTGGACGACGCGGCGCGCCGCC
>Ga0209109_10001099_pt1 | contig 14866 bp, 16 predicted proteins | sample Rifsed10ft2_FD_184004 | JGI IMG/M metagenome (GOLD analysis project Ga0209109, IMG submission 184004) | Soil microbial communities from Rifle, Colorado, USA - sediment 10ft 2 (version 2) | ecosystem: Environmental > Terrestrial > Deep subsurface > Rock core/Sediment | place: Rifle, Colorado... | reverse complement strand
CCAGGTTGTACGTAAACGAGTCGTAGTTATCGAGCAGCAGAATCATGGGATTCAGCGAACCGTTCTACGCTTCACGGCGAATTCGAGAGCGGTCAGCAGTGCCTTTGCCTTGTTGACAGTCTCTTCGTATTCGCGCTCGGGAACAGAATCAGCCACGATACCGCCCCCGGCCTGGACGTATGCCGTCCCGCCCTTGGCCACCAGCGTCCGAATGGCAATGCAGGAGTCCAGGTTTCCCGAGAAATCGAGGTAAAGAATCCCGCCGGCGTAAATGCCGCGCCGCGCAAGCTCCAGCTCTTCGATAATCTCCATCGCGCGCACCTTGGGCGCCCCGCTCACCGTCCCGGCGGGAAAGCACGCCATCAGCGCGTCGAAGCAATCCACCCCCTCGCGCAGCCGCCCGCGCAGGCTCGAGACGAGATGCATCACATGCGAGTAACGCTCCACCGTCATCAGCTTTTCCACGCGCACAGTGCCGTACTCGCACACGCGCCCCAGGTCGTTGCGTCCCAGGTCCACCAGCATGACGTGCTCGGCTCGCTCCTTGGGGTCAGCAATCAGCTCAGCCTCCAGGCGCTGGTCTTCTTTTTCATCCCGCCCGCGCGGACGCGTGCCGGCGATCGGCCGGTAGAAAGCCTCCCGGCCCTGAATCTTTACCAGCATTTCCGGCGAACTTCCCACCACGGCCACCTCACCCAACCGCAGAAAATACATGTACGGCGAAGGGTTTATCACGCGCAGCGCGCGATAAATCTCAAACGGGTCAGCTTTGGTGCGCGCCGAGAACCGCTGGCTCAGAACCACCTGAAAAATGTCTCCGGCGCGGATGTATCGCTTGGCGCGCCGCACCGCCGCCAGATAATCGCTGCGGCGAACGTTCGAGCGGATGCGCAGCGGCACATTCTTCGCACGCCGAACGCGCGCGCGCAGAATGGGCTGCTCGAGCAGTCGCCGCGTTGCTGCGATCTCGCGCGCGGCCGCGTTATACCTGGCGCGCAGGCTGCCCGGCCCCTCCGTGAAAACGTTGCGCACGACCCAGACGCGGTGCTGCACGTGGTCAAAGGCCACCAGCCCCAGGTAAAACATTAGCACCGCTTCGTCCAGGCCAATGTCGTCGCGGAGCCGCGCTGGCAGCCGCTCGATCTGGCGCACCATGTCGTAGGAGAAATAGCCGATCGCGCCGGCCACCAGCGGCGGCAGGCCCGGCACGCGCACCGGGCGGTAGCGCGCGATGCGATGGCGCAGGAACTCGATCGGGTCCGACGCCTGCCACTCCAGCCGTCCCTCGCCTTCCACCACGCAGGATTGATTGGCGTAGCGAAAGACTTCCACCGGGTTTGCGCCCAGAAAAGTGTAGCGCGCGATTTTTTCTCCGCCTTCGACGCTCTCCAGCAGAAACGAATACCGCGTCGCCCGCGCCAGCCGCAGATAGGCTGCCACCGGCGTCAGCAGATCGGCCGTAAACGTGGCATACACGGGCACGAGGTTGCCCTCGCGTGCCAGCCGGCAAAACGTCTTGTAATCAGGCTGGATCACGCCGCGCCTCGCAAGCGCTCTTCGCGCCGCAACGCGGCCAGCACCGCACTCCGCATCGCCGTCTCTGGCGCGCGCAAGCCGCTCCAGATCTCCCATTGCGCAATGCCCTGGGCGAGAAACATCTCCACCCCGGAAACGGTTTCGATGCCGCGCTGCGCGGCCCGGCGAAGCAGCTCCGTTTTCATCGGCCGATAAATCAGATCCATCACCAGGCGGCAATTCAGCTCTTCTGCGCGAAGTGGCGATCTTCTCACCTGCGGGAACATTCCCACCGGCGTCGCATTCACGATGGCGTCAAAGAACTCGCGGCGCAGGCGTCCCCGCTCAATGACCTCACCGCCAACGGCCCGGGCCAACCCGCGCGCCTTCGCTTCGCTCCGCGCAAGCACTGCGACAAGCGCGCCTCCCTGTGCCAGCGCAAATGCAGCCGCGCGCGCCGCGCCCCCGGCTCCAAAGATCAGCACCCGGCTGCCGCGCAGCGCCACGCGTCGCTCCAGCGCCCGCAGCACGCCCACGTAGTCCGTGTTGTAACCGTAGAGTTTTCCGCCGCCTCGCACAACCACCGTGTTCACCGCCCCGATGGCTTCGGCAAGCGGATCGCAACCATCCAGATGACGAAGAATCGCCTGCTTGTGCGGGAGCGTGACGCTGAAGCCCGCAATGCCCAGCGGCCGAACGGCATCGAGGAAGTCGCGCAAATCGCGCACGAGAAACGGAAGATAAACCGCGTTCATTCGCCGGGCGATGAAGCCGGTGTTGTGCAGCAGTGGCGAAAGCGAGTGGCTCACCGGGTTACCAATCACTCCGTACACCCGCGTCCGCCGGTCGAGCTCATCGGCGCGATAGAGCTGCTTCATCTCTTCGAGCGACACTTGTCCGGGCGCAGTGGCCTGTTCGACCGGAGCATAGGCGAGCGCGCTTCCCTGCCGCAGCGCCAGCACCCGTGCCGGCAGACCGATCTCGCCCATCGGCACAGCAACCACGTTGCGCCGCCCGCGCGCCAGCGCCTGCACGCGCAGGCTCTCGCGGATTGAATTGCACTGCGTCGCCACCTTGATCGCACCTCCCCGGCAGCGCTCCAGCTTGTTCAAGACGGCACGCAAGTTGGCAGGTGTTCTCCCAAAATCGTGCCAGGAGATCAGCCCGCGCCCTCGCCCAAGCATTGATCGCAACCCGCCAGGCCGGAGCCTCTGGGCCGTCTCCAGCTCGACATCGCACCATGTGCATCCTGCCGCGACCGCAGTCATGAGCACGGCAAGCTGCTCCGCCACTCCTCCCGAAAACTTACCTCCCGCCGAGCGGCACCGGCAGGTGGCAATCAGCGTTGCGCGCGGGCGATGCACTCTCAGCCAGCTCAGTAAGCGAACGATCTCCCGCTTGCCTTTTAGCCAATCCAGGCGTAGCTCAACGGTGCGAGTCAGCCGCAGTGCGCGCCTGAGTTGCCGCGCCATTTCCTTGGCCGTCGGAGCAGCTACGACAGCACAAATTCGGTCCGGCCCAAACAGGCTCTCTCGGCCCATGGCAATCGTCCTTGCAAAGGATTGAATCTCCGGCTTTTATCACGCGGTTGCAGTTGTGTAAAGCCCCGCCCGACCCGTGCTTGACCCCGTCTGATGCCTTTGCTAGCGTCGAAGTGGAAAGACCGCTTGCGGCGGGCGTTTCACGTCGAGAAGGAGTTTCGATTATGCGGGCCAAGAGCTTCTTTGCCTTTCTACTGCTGGCCGTCCTGGCAAGTCCTGCCGTTGCACAGCAGGCGCCCACAGGGCCGGTGACGATTGATGTCTATTGCTCCGGCATGGTCACCACCGAGGCCGTTCCCACTGACACGTACCTCATCACCGGTGAGCAATCCAACTATAAGGTGACGTTCCAGCAGGGCGACCTCGTCTATATCAACAAGGGCTCGAGCCAGGGTGTGAACGTGGGCGATGAGTTCCTGGTGTCGCGTCACGTCAACGACCCGCTCAAGTACAAGTGGTTCTCCCAGCAGCCCTGGCTGCTGCGGGCCATGGGCAAGGTGTGGGCCGACCTCGGACGCCTGCGGGTGGTCCACGTGGATGCCAATGTCTCAACCGCCGAGATCGTTTACTCCTGCGACTGGTTGGAGCGCGGTGACATTGTGCTGCCCTTCCGCGAGCGGCCCGTCCCGCAGTACAAGCAGGCCAACGGCTTCAATCGCTTTGCGCCGGTGAGTGGCCGGCCGGTGGGCATGGTCGTAACCATGAAGGAGTTCTCACAGTCGGGCGGCGCGGGCAACATCGTGTACGTCAACCTGGGCAACAGCCAGGGCGTCAAGGTGGGCGACTACATGCGCATTTTCCGCTACCAGGGCGTCCAACACGAGACCGCCTATCAGACCTGGCGCCATTCCTTCCGCGTTTACGGCTTCGGCAGTATGCCCCTCAGCTACAATTGGGAGAGTGTCCCGCGGGAAATCCTTGGCGAAGGCATCGTCCTCCGCGTCACTCCGAACGCGACCACGCTTTTGATTACCTTAAGCCTGCGCGAAGTTTACGCTGGCGACTACGTCGAGATTGAGTAGATCCTCCTCCGGATTATTGTCCGCACTCCGCAGGTGCAAATAAGAGGCCCGTCTCCAATCGGGGACGGGCTTCTTGCTTTTTCGGTTTCCTCGACTCTCATCCAATCAGGACGTGCGATGCGTGCGCAGGCCAGCCTCGGAAAAAACCTCGGCGGTAAAAGCAAGAAGTTGCCCGGAAGGATCTTTCCAGGCATCCGGGGGAAGATCCGCCTTCCGGCAAGTCTCCTCGAGAAACCGCTGGCGGTCCCAGCCACGCTCGCTGGCCACCTGAGGCAGCAGCAACCCGCGCCGGTCGCCCATCATCACCAGCAGTCCGTGCCGTCCGATTTCAATTTCTTCCGGCTTCACTGGGACCGGGTCAGTGAGGACGGAAATTTCAATCTCCAGTTCTGGGATTTCTTCGGGCCGCACCGCGTCAAACCTGTAGTCCTCTTGTGCGGCGAGAATGGCGCATTGCGCGACCGTCTCGGCCAGGCTCACTTTCGGTGAGACATGCCCGATGCAGCCACGCAGCTTCCCGTTGACGTGCAGGGTCACGAACGCCCCACGGCACTCAGCCACCGCGCCCAGGACAATCGGCGTCTCGGGCATCCGCTCGTGGCAGACGCTCTCCAGGATGGCCTGCCGCGCCAGTTCCAGTAATGTGCGGCGTTCTTCTTCGGAGAGCGGACTAGGGGGTGGCGACATCCTCTTGCTTCTTGCGGCGTTTCAGCAGCAGGAGCCGGCGCCGCTGTTTCACGCGGTCGTCCACCTGACTCCAGAACTTGAGGAAGTATTGCACAGCCGAGGCAATGGCGCTGACCACCACCAGCCAGAGCAGCAGCGTGCCCAGCGGCTTCAGTGCCACGTACTTCGCACCCAGAATCACCGCGCATACTGCCAGCACCTGGAAAACCATCTTCAGTTTTCCGAGCGCCGAGGCCTGGATCGTGAAGCCTTCTGCCGAAGCGATGTTCCGCAGGCCCAGCACGGTAAACTCGCGCCCGATGATGATGACCACCATCCAGCCGGGCACCAGTTGCATCTCCACCAGAGAAACGAACGCCGCGGAAATGAGCAGTTTGTCCGCAATCGGGTCGAGCAGGATGCCCAGCGTGGTTACTTCTCCGCGCCGGCGGGCAAAATAACCGTCGGCCCAGTCCGTCGCTGCTGCTGCCAGCAGAATCAGCACACCCCAGATCTCGAAGCGCATCGGAAGACCCCAGAGATCCACATTGGGCTCTCGCGTCAGCAGGACCACAACCAGAAGGGGCGCGAAGAAGATGCGCAGGATGGTCAGCGTGTTGGGCAGGTTCATAATGCGCTCGGCAGACGCTGATTCGCGGGAGCCAGGGCACTCCAGCCAGCGAGACTCGCCCAACTATAGACCCCTTGCCGGGGACAGTCAACGCAGCGTCGGGAGGTTTTTCGATGCCGTTAATTTGTTGTCTATCCGGGGAATACATCAGGCAATAAAGCGTAACTTTTAGTGAACACGATGCACCAGAGTTGTGCAAAACCAAGGAGGCACACCTGAAGAGGTTTCCGGCCCATTCAAAATGTTTCGATTGGGACTGTCCCTTGTAAGTTATGTTGATTCTACGTATTAGAAGAGATTGAGAGTCAGTGAAAGGTGCCCAAGACCCACAATACAACTGAAGTGTAGCTCTGAGCAAAGCGCGTTTCCCACAGGATTTTCCACAGGCGCGAACGGCTTTATGTCTGGGCCATTTTCAAGGTGAAACTCACGCCCGGCTCGGCCCTCGCAACACCCGAGCGGGCAGAAGAAACAGCGCACGCAGAAACTCGAGCACCCCGGTCACCGCAATTCCCACCAGGCGGAAGGGCAACAGGATCAGCCAAACGACCGGATAGAGAATCAGCGCCAGTAGGGCCACCGGCCAGCACAACACCAGCAGGATGCACCAGAGCAGGAAGCTCAACATGAATTCACCTCAGCGCCTCTGTAAACGGATACGCACACGCAGGGAGGTTTGTTCCCGACTCATGCGGAGACCGGGGAAGACAGAAGCTTCAGCCGCCGCGCCACCGATTCGGGCAGCTCGGCCTCGAGGGACATTTGTGAGTCGCTCACTTCCGAGTGCAGCACGCGCCCCAGCCCATGGATCAGCGCGAGCGTCTTACCATCGGCCAGCGGCACGCTGAACTTCAGCCGGACCACAGGGTCGATCGGCAGCGCGGCATCGATGCGGCGCAACAGTTCGTCGAGGCCGGCGCCGGTCAGGGCCGAGACAAACACCTTTCCATCGCCGCCATGCAGCGCGGCCGCCTCCTCAGGCGGCAAACGATCGGTCTTATTGAAAACGTGCAACCGCAGACTGCTGGCGACACCCAACTCGACCAGAACCTTTTCCACTTCCGCGTCCTGTTCAGCGTGATGTGGATTGGAGACATCCGTCACCTGCAGGATCAGGGCTGCCTCCTGAACTTCTTCCAGTGTCGCGCGGAAGGCGGCGATCAATCCGGGCGGGAGGTCGCGGATGAATCCAACGGTATCCGAAAGCAAGGCCCGGCGGTTCGATGGCAGGCGCACGGCGCGGATGGTCGGATCGAGCGTGGCAAACATCTTCGATGAAACCAGCACATCAGCGCGGCTCAGCGCGTTGAACAGCGTCGATTTGCCCGCATTCGTATAGCCAACCAGGGCAACCATTCCCAGCGGCACGGATTGCCTTGCTTCACGTCGGAGAGAACGCTGACGGCGCACCGTTTCGATACTCTTCTGAACTTTGTGGATGCGGTCACGGATCCGTCGGCGGTCGGTTTCGAGCTTCTGCTCGCCTGGCCCTCGTGTTCCGATCCCGCCGCCCAGCCGGGAAAGTTCGGTGCCGCTTCCGGCCAGGCGCGGCAACAGATAGTTCAGTTGTGCCAGCTCGACCTGCAGCTGCCCTTCGCGGCTGCGCGCATGCCGCGCAAAAATATCCAGGATCAACTGTGTGCGGTCGATTACGCGGCATTCCGTAGCCCGCTCGATGTTGCGCTGCTGGCCGGGCGTCAGGCTGCCGTCGAAGACAATGAGCGGCGCCTTGTGCAGGCGCGCCTCGATCTTCACCTCTTCGAGTTTTCCGCGGCCGACTACCGTGGCCGGGTCGCGCGTTTCGCGGACCTGGTACACCGTGCCGGCCACCTGGGCGCCGGCGCTGCGCGCCAGCTCATCGAGCTCGACGAGCGACTCGCGTTCCGCCTCGGCCGGTGTCACACCGGGCACACGCGGCCCCTTCTTCAATCCGACGCCAACTAGCAGGACACGTTCCGGGTTTTCCGTCGGGCGGGTGGTCTTCATTCGTTCCGGGTGGGGCGATGTATGAAAGCCGCGTTCATTCAATCCTTATTATACTCCTTGAACAGGCCGCGCGCGAAGATGTGGGCCGGCAGCGAGCTGTTCTTCCAGATACACCAATACGTGCTCGCTGGTTTCCGGGGCATTGCCAAACCCATCGAACCAGCGCACGCCGGGCTCTTTGCGAAACCACGTCATCTGCCGCTTGGCATAACGTCGCGTGGCCTGCTGAATCGCTGCAACCGCATGCTCGAGGCTCATCTCCCCGGCCAGATGCGCGCGCAACTCCCCGTAGCCGATAAACTGAAACGGCTTGGCATTCGCAGGTAGGCCGCGAGCGATCAGACTCTTCACTTCCTCCGGCCAGCCCCGCTCCAACATTTCCTGGGCGCGCCGATCGATGCGTTCATAGAGCGCCGCGCGCGGCAGCATCAGCCCAACTTTCAGCGGATGAAATCCCTGGAGCCCGGGCCGGCCACTGCCGTGCACTTCGCTGATGGGTCGCCCAGCGAGCAGGCAGACTTCAATCGCTCGGATGAGTTTGGGCTGGTCGCGCGGGCCAATTCTTGTCGCTGCAGCCGGATCCAACCGTTGGAGCAACCGATGCAGATACTCCGCCCCGTGAAGTTGTGCCCGCCCGGTAAGCCGCGCGCGCAGTTCTTCCGAACGCGCCGGCGCATCGGCCAATCCTTCCAGCAGCGCGCGCAGGTACAGCCCCGTCCCAACGGTGAGGATCGGCAGCTTCCCCCGGCGGCGAAGGTCTTCAAGCACCGGCTCGGCGCGGCGACGATAGTCACCGGCGGTAAAGATCTCCTCCGGTTCCAGTAGATCAATCAGGTGATGCGGGATCCCGCGCCGCTCGTCAACTCGCGGCTTGGCCGTGCCAATGTCCAAATGGCGATAGACCTGTGTCGAATCACACGCAACGACTTCGCCATTCAATCGCTCCGCCAGCCACACGGCCAGCGTTGACTTGCCGGAGGCCGTCGGCCCCACAATCGCCACCAGCGGCGCTGCAGGCGATGACGCAGATTGCGTGTCAGGCTTCATCCGAGCAGATTCCGGTAGCGCAGCAGGAGAACGAGCAGGAACAGCACTGCCAGCAGAAGTATCCCGATTGCCTGCGTACGAGTGACCTTCACAGTTCGTCGATTCGAATGTTATAGAGGAAGATGAACCGCAGTTCGATGTGCGGCCCGCTGAAGGCCGGCGGCAGCGGCTCGAACGGATTCGAGGCGCGGATGGCGGAAAGCGCCGCGCGGTCCAGCGGCTCTTTGCCCGAGCTGAGCATCAGGGCTGGCTCGGGAAACGGAACACTCCCGTTGCGCAGGATCCGAAATTGAAGAACGACCCGGCCCTTATCACCCAGCCGGGCTGACTCAGGAATTACGGCATACCAGTTTCGCCGCACGCTGGCCAGCACTCGCGCCAGGTAGTTCGTGAAGTCCACGCCTTCGGTCGGCGTCAGCAACTCATAGCCCTGGGACAGCAGACCGCCTCCGGAACCGCCTCCCCCGGGACTCCTTGGCATCGGCGCGCTGTAACCGCCACGAACGCCGCCCTCGTCACGGTTTTTCGCCGCGCCTCGTATTGATTCTTCCAGCGCCTTTCCCGGTGAAGTGCGTGGAATGATCAAACCGCTGGGGCTTTCCGGCAGCGGTTTGGGCGATTCCAGGCGCGCCGCCTCTCGCCGTGGCTCGGCACGTTGCTGAAGCGAAGTGTCCGGCGCCGGTGTGGAAATCTGCGGCGTCGGCGCATTCGGAAGGTCGCGGGTAACGCGCTCACGTTCGGGCGGCCCGGGCAGCGGCTGCGGCTCCTCGTCCGGCGGCGCCACTTGCCGCAGGATGCGCGGATCAATCCGCACCTGCGGGCTCACGCGCTCCGACGGTGAGCTGGGGATCGTGGGCACATCTTCGACCGATGGTGGCAAATAAACAAAGCTCAGTTGCCGCCGCGCCAGCTCCATCTGCTCCTGCGTCGGCGGCTTATACGGGAAAAGCGTCGGCCACAGCAAAAGGAAAGCAATCAGCGCCCCGTGAAACACCGTCGAGGACACGCGGGCCACCAGGTTCCATCGCAAGGTGGTCTGTTGCTCCGGCTCGGCGAGCAGGTTCACCTCGCCAGTGGTCAGCACGTCCGGCTGGATGATGTCCGGCAGCGTCCTCGGCCGCGCGATGGGCGGCGGCTGGATCGGTGCGAACTTGGCGTCCCTGGGTACAGCCACGCGGGAATCGAGCACTGTCAGCGGAACGTGCTGCGGTATGGCGCTGGTGGCCTCCAGCGGCACGACCGGCATATCTCTCGGCACGAGCAGCCGCGCGGCCAGCACCTCGAGCGGTAGGTGAGCAGGTATTGAACTTCGCGGATCCAGCGGCGCAACGGGCAAGTCCGCGGGCAGCAGCGTCCGCGTGTCCAGCGAGGATGACAGGCGCTTCGGCGCGGGCTCTTCGGCAGAGGCTGCCGGTCGGGCGCCAAACGGTATTAGCGTGCGCGGGATCATCGTCCTGCCTGTGGGGTGGCGAAGGCACCCAGTTGGACGCGCTGCCCGTGATCGAGGATGCCCGCCATCACGCGGCTGGCCAGCTCAAGCGCGCGCCGCCCGGCTGGGCCGTCCACGCGCGGCCTGTTTCGCGTGCGCACACAATCAAGGAACGAGCGCAACTCGGCGCGCAGCGGCTCCTCGGGCTGTGTGGGCAGTTTTTCAAACGCGAACTGCGGCTGCGGCCCCGGCTCGGTCACGCGGACGCGCAACGCATCCTGCCGGGTGTAGTCCAGGGAAATGTATTCATGCGCCTGGAAGAACCGCATCTTGCGCACGCGCTCGGTTGATACGCGGCTGGCCGTGACATTAGCCACGGCGCCGCCTTCGAACTCGATCCGCGCATGGGCGATGTCCACCTTGTCGCTCAACACCGGGATCCCCACCGCTTTGATGTCGCTCACCGGGGCACCCACCAGTGCCAGCAGAATGTCCAGGTCGTGGATCATCACGTCGTACACCACGTCAATATCCAGACTGCGTGGCGAGAACACGCCCAGCCGGTGCACCTCGAAAAACAGCGGCCGGCTGACGACCTTCTCGACCGCCGCGACGGCCGGGTTAAACCGCTCCAGGTGGCCCACCTGCAGTACGCGCCTCTGCTTCTCCGCGACGGCAATCAGCGCGTCGGCTTCCGCCAGCGATGCAGCCATCGGTTTCTCGACCAGCACGTCTATTCCTTGCTCGAGCAGGCCGCAGCCCACCCGGCTGTGCTCGACTGTCGGCACGGCCACGCTGACGGCGTCCACGCGGCCCGCGAGCGCCTCGACGCCTGCCAGCACCGCAGTCGAAAACTCCTCCGCCACCCGGCGGGCGCGCTCGGCATCTGTGTCCACCACGCCCACCAGCTCAGCATTCTCCAGCTCGCGGTACACGCGCACGTGGTTTCTGCCGAAGTCTCCGACCCCCACGACGGCAACCCGGATTTTTTTCGACTCGCTCACCGCTTCCCTTCCCGCGCAGCAGGTTCCAGGGACGCATCTGTTCCCTCGGGCGCAAACGCCTCGATGGCGATCCCGGCGGCGTCTGCCATTTCGATCAATCGTTCGCGGTCGAAGAGCAGTGTCCGGTCGGCATCAATGGCGAGGGCCGTTGCGTTCGACCGCTTCATCACCTCAATCGTAGGCAGGCCGACCACCGGTACATCAAACCGCATGTTCTGCCCCGGCTTGCTCACCTTGACCACCACCAAGCGCGCACCACCAGTTATTCGCGCCGCTCGCACGATCGTTTCATCCGTGCCTTCCATGGCCTCGATCGCCACGCAGGCGCGGTCGCGCACAACCACGGTCTGCCCCAGGTCCAGCCCCGCGATCTGCCGGGCGATTTGACGGCCATAGGCGATGTCGGCAGCCTCCTCAGCATCCGGCGCGCGACGCGTCAGCACCCCGGGCGCGGGCACCAGCGGCCCTAAAAACGCAGTCGAATCCACCAGCTCGATTCCTTCCGACTCCAGCACGCGCGCCACCGCGCCGATCAGCGAATCAGTGTTTTTCAGCGGCAGTGTCAGCAGCAGCTTGGCCAGCCGCCAGTCCGGCTTGATCGAACTGAAAATCTTGTTGTGTTTCACCTGACCCGCCATCACCGCCCGCGTCACGCCCTCTTCGCGCAGCAGCTCGATTGTCCGGCTCAACTCGCCCAGGCTGACCCAATGAAGGTGCTTGGCCGCCCGCTCGAGTTCAGGCGCCGCTTCTTCGCGGATGGCGATCACGGCCATCTCGATCCCCTGGCTGCGCGCTCCTTCCAGAACCAGAAACGGGAAGCGGCCGTTGCCGGCGATCAGGCCCCAGCGGCCGGCTGAGGAAGCGGGATTTGGTGCGGCGCTCATCGGCTTTCTACTTGATCACGCCTCTCTCAGCCGTCTCAATAAAACGGACCAGCTCTTCGACGTCTACCGAACCATTCAGCGACGCCCGCATCTGCTCCACGGCCTGCGTCGTATTCATCTTCGACCGTAGCAGAAGTCGAAATGCCTGCTCGATTGCCTCGATGCGCTCAGCGGAATAGCCGCGGCGCTCCAGGCCGATCGTGTTGACCCCGAAGCAGTGCGTCTCCCGCTCAGCCACCACTTTGGAAAATGGCGGCACGTCCTTGGTGATCACCGTCGAAGCGCCAACGAACGAGTACCGCCCGATCCGGCAATACTGATGCACCGGGCTAAACGCACCCACCGTCGCGTAGTCCTCCACGATGACGTGGCCCGCGAGGGTCGCCGCATTGGCAAAGACTGTATGGCTCCCGACCACGCAATCGTGAGCAATGTGAACATAGGCCATGAATAAATTGTGGCTGCCAATTCGGGTGATGCGCCCGCCCTGCTGCGTGCCGCGGCTCACGGTCACAAACTCGCGGAAGACGTTCGCGTCCCCCACCACCAGCTCGGTCCGCTCTCCGGCATACTTGAGGTCCTGCGGATCGCCGCCCACCGAGCAAAACGGGTGGAACACGTTCCCGCCACCGAACCTTGCCGGTCCGTTCACCACGGCGTGGGGATGAAGCACGCAGCCATCCCCCAGCTCGACGCCCGGACCGACCACTGCATACGCGCCGATGCGAATATCGCGCCCCAGCCGCGTCTGCGGCGATACGATTGCCCGCGGATCGATTTCACTCATGCTCTTGGCTCACTCGGCTCCCGCCGGGTCGCGGTCCACCATCTTGCACATCAACGTCGCTTCGGCGGCAAGCTCCCCATTCACCGACGCCTGTCCCTGGAGTTTGCAGAAGTTTCCACGCCACGAAATGACGGTCACCTCCAGCCGCAGTTGCTCGCCGGGCACCACCGGACGGCGGAAGCGCGCATCGTCCACCGCCACGAAGTACAGCAGCTTCTTCTCCCGGTCGGGCACTTCCTGGAGCAGCAGCAGCCCTCCGGTCTGGGCCATGGCCTCAATGATCAGCACGCCCGGCATAATGGGCTTCCCCGGGAAGTGCCCCTTGAAATAGTCCTCGGTGATGCTGACGTTCTTCACGCCGACGATGCGCTTCAGGCGCTCCATTTCCAGGATCGCATCCACCATCAGGAAGGGATAGCGGTGCGGCAGAATCTTCTGAATGCCGATCGTGTCCAGGATCATCGGGTCTCCTCAACCCTTCGCAGCAGGCCCTGGCGCAGACTTTGGGTCAGGCGCAATCACACAATTATATGCGAAAGGGCAGGTTCGGGCGAACTCCCGTTGCCGCGCGCGCCGGGCGTTGTTAGCATACTCCGCGCTATGGCTTCTTCCAACCCAATGCGCCAACTGCTCGCAAACGCGCGCAAGCACGAGTCGCAAATGGTGCGCCTGCTCGGCCGCTTCGTCCGCGCCGAATCGCCCAGCACTGATAAAGCCGCCGTGGACCGCTTCGGACACCTGGTGGCAGCCGAATGGCGCCGCCGCGGCGCCCGCGTCCAAATTCTTCGCCAGCGCGCTTGCGGCGATCACGTCCGCGCCGAGTTGTTCCTCGGCCACGGCCGGCCGCGCGGCCAGATCCTCGTCCTCGGCCACCTCGATACGGTGTACGACGTGGGCACGCTCGCGCGCATGCCCTTCCGCATCGCCCGCGGACGCGCCTGGGGTCCGGGCACGTTCGACATGAAAAGCGGCCTGGTCATTGCTCTGTTTGCCGTGGACGCGCTCCGGCGGGCGGGCCTGCGGCCGTCGCGCCGACTGGTCTTCCTGTGGACTTCCGATGAGGAGATTGGCAGCGAATCTTCCCGCGCAATCATCGAGCGGGAAGCGCGGCAAAGTGACGCCGTCCTGGTCCTCGAACCGGCCGACGGCCCGCGGGGGAACCTGAAGACGGCGCGCAAGGGCGTTGGTGAAGTTGTTCTGGTCGTCCACGGCCGAGCCGCCCACGCCGGCCTCAACCCCGAAGACGGCGTCAACGCCGTGCACGAGCTGGCCCTTCAAGTCGCTCGGCTGATGCGGCTAAACAATCCGCGACGCGGCATCACCGTCAATGCGAACGTGATCGAAGGCGGCACGCGTACCAACGTCATCGCCGAACGCGCCCAAGCCCGGGTGGACCTCCGCGTCACTCGAAAGGCCGACATCCCCAAGCTCGAGCGCTTAATCCGGTCTGTCCGTCCGGTCTTGAAAGGGGCACGCCTCGAAGTGCGCGGCGGCATCGGCCGCCCTCCGATGGAACAACGCATGGCTCGTGCGCTCTTCCAGCGGGCAAAGGAGCTCGCACGCCGGATGGGATTCGAACTGCGGGAATCGTTCGTCGGCGGCGGCTCGGACGGCAACTTCACTGCCGCGCTGGGCGTGCCCACGTTGGACGGCCTCGGCGGTGTCGGCGCAGGCGCTCACAGTTCGCACGAGAATGTCGTCATTCGCGCCCTGTCGGAGCGCGCTGCTCTCCTGGCCGGACTTTTGCTATCAGAAAGAAGATTGAGAGGAGTAGCCAAGTGACTAGATGACCGGATGCGCTGGAAGAGCGCCTTCGCGCCCACGTGCGGAGGGAAGCCGAGAAATGGAAAAACAAAATTAGCCCAATTATGAGAAAGGGATAGACCACTACCGGAGGCACTCCAAAGGAAACGAGCAGGGCGGCCGGGACACCGAGCCACAAGAAGGCGGCCGACAGGTTGGAGAGTCGCTCCAGAAAACTGCCCGGGATGAGCACATCGTGAATTTGAGTGGGACTCATCTGATTCATCGCTGCTCACCTGATTGAGAGGCCTTCACTTTGGATCGCACGATGTCTACAACCCCATAATACGCCAAGAACACGAACGCGACAACGGTAGCTACTTCGTGAATTGCGATGACGAAGGATTCCACCCACCCGCCGATTTTGAGGTGGATCGTGAGCGCCTTCATCAAGTACAGGCTAAGCCAAAGCGTGGCCGCTTCAGTGAATTCGACAACACGATTCACCAGATAGGGTCTTGTTCTCGCCCAGATTTCCGCAGCAAAGCCCATCGCGGGCGCATATATCACAATTCAGTAATACATCCTAATACTAAACGCTACTGCAGGTA
>Ga0209109_10001098_pt1 | contig 14868 bp, 11 predicted proteins | sample Rifsed10ft2_FD_184004 | JGI IMG/M metagenome (GOLD analysis project Ga0209109, IMG submission 184004) | Soil microbial communities from Rifle, Colorado, USA - sediment 10ft 2 (version 2) | ecosystem: Environmental > Terrestrial > Deep subsurface > Rock core/Sediment | place: Rifle, Colorado... | reverse complement strand
CAATAATAGTACAAGAACCATCCCTCGAATGCAATCGTGTTTTGTTCTGAAGGCAAGATTTAGCTACATTCCATATACTATTCTTGAAATTCACACCAATCGTTCGTCGTCTTGTCCAGAACCTCAATACCGGATGTTGTCGTCCTCGGCACAGGATTCGCAGCCTTCAGCTTTGTCAAAAAAGTCGATACAAAGCGCTGCAATGTTACCGTCGTCAGCCCCCGGAACCATTTTCTCTTTACGCCGCTGTTGCCAAGTACCACCGTGGGCACAATCGAGTTCCGTAGTATCATTGAACCGATCCGGATTGCGCGACCGGAGGCGAAGTTCATTCAAGCGTACGCCCGCGCGGCAGATCTCCGGCAGAAAATGGTTACGTGCGAGGGAGCGCTGGACCAAAAACAGTTCCAGCTTCCGTACGATTATTTGGTGATTGCGGTGGGTTCCAAGAGCAACACGTACGGCATTCCGGGCGTTGAAGAGCACACGCTGCCGCTGAAAGAACTTGCCGATGCGAGGGCAATTCGCCAGCGCATTATCGAATGCTTTGAACGTGCTGCGAATCCATCCCTATCGGACGATGAGCGTCGATGGCTGCTGCATGTGGTCGTTGTGGGCGGCGGACCGACAGGAGTGGAGTTTGCTGCGGAGATGAACGATTTTCTCGTGGACGACCTCCGGAACGTGTATCCGTCGCTGCTCGAGTTTGTGCAGATTACCGTGCTCGAAGGAAGCCATCAGTTGCTCGGCACCTTCGATGCGACATTGCAGGAGTACACAGCGCGAATGTTCCGTCGCCAGCGCATCAACGTACGCATGGGCTCGCTCGTAGTCCGGGTGGAGCAGGGGAAGATTGTGCTCCAGGATGGCTCGGAGCTTCCGTTTGGCTTGGCGGTGTGGACGACCGGCATCGGACCGCGAGAATTTGTGGAGGGGTTATCGGTTCCGAAAGACCGGGCGGGCAGAATTATCACGAACGAGTATTTCCAAATTCCGGACGAGCCGGATGTCTATGCGGTCGGCGATTGCGGCACGGTCGAGGGCAAGCACTACCCCGCGACGGGTCAGGTTGCTCAGCAAGAAGGGCGCTACCTCGCCAAAGCCGTCGGACAGCGGATCCTTGGCAACGACGTGGCACAGTTTCGGTACAAGCATTACGGGATGTTGGCGTACGTCGGGAGTGAGCGCGCGTTGGCGGATTTGGAGTCGGTCAAAGGCAAAGGGTTTTCCACCTGGCTGTTCTGGCGGTCGGTGTACATTACTCGGCTCGTGAGTTTCAAAAATAAAGTTCTGGTGCTGTTCGACTGGCTGAAGACATTTATTTTTGGGCGGGATATCAGCCGGTTTTGACAGTGAGCGTTGACATTGCGCGAAAAAGATTGTATCATCTATACGTCGTTCTGCGCCGTTTCTGTTCCTGAATATCTTTTGAAGGAGAGTTGTCCATGACGATTAAAGAAAAAATGTACGGCGACATCGCCGTGTTAGCGCTTAAGGGGAATCTCATGGGAGAGCCGGACACGACGGATGTTCGCGATAAAATCTATAGCCTTCTGCAAGACGAAGTCAAGAATGTCGTCCTTGACCTCGGCAAAGTAAAATGGGTCAACAGCTCCGGCCTCGGAACGCTCATTGCCGCCATGACCTCCGTCAAGAACAAGGGGGGCGAATTGAAGCTCGCCAACATTACGGATAAAGTGGAAAGCCTCTTCATGATTACACAATTGATTAAGGTGTTTAAGACGTACGAGAGTGTCGACCGCGCGATTGCAAGCTTTAAGTAAACACAAAGTGTGTTGAGAACAAGATCCCGGTTGCTTGAAAAAGCATCGGGATTTTGTGTTTTTTGGCGCGCCTGCCCGCCACTCGATTTGGCGGGTGAAACCATGTGAGCTTTGTTGCGGTGGAGGGGTTGTGTAGGTATAAGAATGGAAGGAGAGCGTCAGCGTCGCACGCCACCGCCAAACAGCACGATGACATGACGGTCGTCGTAGTAAGGGTTCTCTAACGCTTGCAATTCTCTCTGATTTTTGCCATTTTTTTTCACAAGAAAATTCTTATATTGGCTCACGCAGTGTTCTTCCCCGCGCCACGTCAATAATCATTGGAGAGTATAGCCATGACTGCATCGTTCGCACGGAAGCTCGTTTACACCATCCTTGCCGTTCTATCCGCGCACAGCCTTGTTGCCCAGGAAGCCGCGCTCGCATGGAAATTTACCGAAGGGAAAACCCTCAAGTTCAAAGTGACGTCGAACTCGATGCACGAGGGCGGACTCTTTACGGGTGGACGCCTCGAAGAGCGGACACAACTGTATTATTCCCTCGCTGTTGGTGAAGTTGATAGAGAAGGAACGGCGACAGTAACGTACCGGCAGGACTCGATCGCCTATTGGACGAGCGAGCAAATGGCGCCACCGTCCTACCTTGACGAATTAACCGGCGTCCCCGTCACGATGTGGTTCTCGAATCGCGGAATTCTCCTCGACGCAAAGTTTCCCGCCGACCTCAGCAAAGAGGCGGCGAACTATCTCGACGGAATTGTGAAGGATTTCGGGACGGAGCCGCCGATTCCGGGTGTCGTCTCCGAAGTCGGCGCTGCTTGGCAAAGTTCCCTGCCTGTTTACTTTGTGTACCCCTTCGGCACGGTTCAAGCAGACAACACGGTGAAGGTGATCTACGCTCGCAATGAGAGTTATCGAGGGACCAATTGTGCGCGTGTCGAGTACAGCGGCAACCTGGTATCCCTGGGGCAAAAGGTCGGATCGGTGAAAGGAACGATGCACCATGCGCTGCGCGAAGGGAAAAAACTGCTCAATTCCTCTGAAACGGAAGCGCTCATCTATATGGAGGCGCGGGGTGGACGCTCGCAGATACGGTTTAGGAATACACAAACGCGCGAAGCGCTGAACTAAATGACCAGCTGGCGATTTGCGCAAAACTTGTTCTGCGCACTGTTTGTTCATTTGATTTTTGCGGTGTCTGTCTTCGCTCAACAAGACGCCGTTGAACGGGCGTCGCAGTTAGAAGTACAGGGGAAGTTCCAAGAAGCGGCTGCTCTGCTGCAGGATGCGCTTGGCACGGTCGGCGGTGACCGTATTGCTCGGAAGAATCTGGAATTTGAGCAGGATCGCCTCGAACGCATCAAACAAGATTATACTCTTACCAAAGAAAAACTCTACCAGATTCTCCAGAAGTCCGTCAAAGCGTTGACCGAGCAGGAGTTTGAGCAGTGGGTTCAGGAGGGACGGTTCGACGCTCGCGTGATCGACGGAGCGACATACTATATCGGCGTCAGTCGCAGCAACCTCTTCTTTCGCTATCCCGAGTTAACAAGCCGCAGAATCAATCCTCCGGATTGGACGGAATTTGAGCAGAATACTTGGCAGGGCGTAAAATCAATTCGAAAAGCAGCGCAAGAACAACACACGCCCTACGTTCTGCCGAAACGGTTCTCGGCGACAATGACGGTGACGGCTGAAGCCAACGCCGCGCCAACTGGCGAAACAATCCGGGCATGGCTGCCGGTCCCGCGCGTGTATCCGCATCAAAAGGACATGGAATTCCTTGCATCGTCATCGCCGGCGAAAACCATCGCGGCGGAGAATTCGCCGATCCGGACTGTTTATCTCGAACAGACTGCCGAGCAGGATAAGCCCACGGTTTTTACAATTGAGTACGCGTACACCGCCTATGGCATCTGGTTCGACGTGAAGCCGGAACATACTCAACCGTACGACAAGGATGACTCCGGCGCGAGCGGCTTCACGAAACAGGGTCCACACGTTGTGTTTACAGAAAAAATCAAAGAGCTTTCACAGAAGCTTGCAGGCGGTGAAACAAATCCGGCAGCCAAGGCGCGGAAATTCTACAATTGGATCACGGAAAATATCAAGTATAGCTACGCGCTGGAGTATTCAACGATTCGCAATATCAGCGACTATTGTCTCTCAAAGGGTTACGGCGATTGCGGTCAGGCGGCGTTGCTGTTTATTACGCTCTGCCGCTACAACAGCATTCCTGCGCGCTGGCAATCCGGTTGGTTGACGATGCCGGGCGGTAAAACGATCCACGACTGGACGGAAATCTACCTCAAGTCGTACGGCTGGGTTCCGGTGGACCCCTACATGGGCGTGTTCGCGATGCAGTATTTCAGCGCGCCGGTCGGGATGCGTAAGGAGATCCGCGATTTTTTTTTGTAAATTGAATTCGAGCCGGTCATTCTTCTGATCAGAAAAAACATGAATCAGGTTTCTAATCGATACTATGTATTCGTAGCTGCCAAGTACATTGTCGCATTCTCTTTCAGTTACATAATTACTTTCTTTAAGCTGCTGAACAAAAATTTCTGCCTGGCTGCTTTCATTCTGTTTGTTCAGGAGGAATTTATTTTTCAGTATATACATCCACTCTATCGTCTGAAAATCCCTTAATCCGCCTGCTGAAAGTTTTACATTGGGTTCCAGCATCTTGGGAGAGCTTCCATATTTTTCATACCTGTTTAAGGTATCTTCAAAAAGTTTTTGAAGTAAATCTGTTTTCTCATCCTCTGTTAATAAAGCAAGAAGCAATTCGTTCCACTTATTGTAGATTTTTTCCGAACCTAATAAGTAGCGGGTCTCGATAAATTGCGTAAAAGTATGAAGGTCGTCATCGAGATATTTGGCAAGATCGGTATAATCCCTTACTGTGTGTGAAGCTTCAACTCCGTAATCCCAAAGTTTAGTAACTAATTGTGAGATGTCCTTTTCATTTCCCTCGACCGATTCAGAAATAAACATAAGGTCTATATCGGAATATGGTGAAAGTTCTCTCCTGCTGAAGCTTCCTGCTGAAGCCAAAGCAAAGTTATACTTTTTATTATCTGCTATAGTGCGGACAAATTCTTCGACGAGCAGGCTGTATTCCATACTGAATTTAAGATCGTTATCCAATTTCAGGATACTCTGGAACAGTGCGTCTCTTCTTTTGAGGAAATCTTCTTTTATAGATATAGTCATTGTAAATATTTAATCTTTTTTATTTTATCGTTAAATTATTCTTTCACATATTCGGCTTCAACTGTAGATGAAATTCCTCCTCTTACATTAAACTCTGAGGTTATAAGCATATAGCGTGGTTTACAAGCTTCTACCAGGTCGTCCAGTATCTTATTAGTAACACTTTCATAAAATATTCCATCATTCCTGTAAGAGTTGAGGTAAAGTTTAAGTGATTTCAGTTCAATGCAAAGCTCATCAGGTACATACTCTATTGTTATCTTACCGAAATCAGGTTGCCCGGTTTTAGGGCAAACCGATGTAAATTCCGGTGCAGAGTGGATGATGTTGTAATCCCTGTTCGGGTATTCATTCTTAAATACTTCTAATAGTTTTTTATCTGCCATAATGTTTCTAAAATTTCAAAAAGTAAATAACAAAATCCAAATAAAAAACAATTGTTAAAATTCAAAATTACAAACAGCTCTTTTAGAAAATTGAGTTTTGGAATTTATTTGTCTTTTGAGATTTGTTTATTGTTATTTATTTAGCTCCTATTCCTGTAATAAATAGTCTGGTTTCTCTTTGTACTCTATTGGATCTTCAATTCCCGCTTTCTGGAAAGCCCTCAATCTTAAAGCGCAGCTGTCACAAACTCCGCATGCAACATCTTCATTTTTATAACATGACCAGGTTAAATGAAGAGGAGCATCAAGCTCGATTCCTTTTTTAACAATTTCATCTTTTGAAAGATAAATAACAGGGGTTATTATTTTTATTTTAGTTGAAGGCTTTGTTCCTATATCGATTACTTTTTCAAAAGCTTTGTAAAATTCAGGTCTGCAATCGGGATATCCCGATGAGTCTTCGTGAACAGCGCCGATAAAAATTGCTTCGGCATTTACTACTTCAGCCCAGCTTACACAGGCAGAAAGTATATTTGCATTTCTGAATGGGACGTAAGAAGTAGGAACATCTTTATTGGAAAGATCGGCTTTGCTTACTTCAATGTTTTTATCCGTTAGAGATGAACCGCCTATTTGTGTAAGATGAGTAAAGTTCACAATTAATTTTTCTTTTATATCGAAATAATCTGCTATATCATTGAAAGCCTGCAACTCTCTTTTAAGAGTCCGCTGCCCGTAGTTTGCGTGAAAGGCATACAGCTCGTCATATTCCAGCTTTGCAATTGCAGTGCTTACGCAGCTATCCATTCCTCCGCTTAAAGCAATTATGGCTTTTTTAGTATTATTTTTCATATCAATTTAAGTGTGTTAAAAATAAGAAAAACGCCTTTCACACGAAACATTATTATTGCCGGTAGAACATATTTAGTTTGAATGAAGGGGGACTCTTTAGTAATTTTAGAACTAAAAACAGAAAGAGGTACGGATTTATGCGGAAAAAAGTTATTGCCGGCAACTGGAAAATGAATAATGATTTGACTGAATCTCAGAATCTTATTACGAAATTAACCGGCGGATTATCTAACCAGAAGTTAAACTGTGATGTAATTATTTGTCCTCCTTATACATCGCTAAGTGAGGCAAGCACATTAATAAAAAATACACCTGTTAAGCTTGGTGCTCAAAATATGTTTTTTGAAGACAACGGAGCATATACTGGAGAAATTTCTGCGGCAATGTTAAAAAGTGTAGGGTGCGAGTATGTTATTATTGGGCACTCGGAGAGAAGAACTATATTTAAAGAAACCAATGAAATGATAAACAAAAAAATCAGGAAGGCTTTGGAACACAACCTAAAAGTAATTTTCTGTGTTGGTGAAACCCTTGAGGAAAGAGAAAAAAGTACAACAATGCAAGTCATCAGAGCCCAGGTTGAGAATGGTCTTAAAGACATTTCCGAAGAGAATATGGTTGAAATAATAATTGCTTATGAACCTGTCTGGGCAATAGGTACCGGCAGAAATGCTACACCTCAACAAGCGCAGGAAGTACATAAGTTTATCAGGGATTTTATTAGTAATAAATTCTCATCCAAAACCGCAGAAGATTTAACAATTCAATATGGCGGCAGTGTAAAAGCTGATAACGCATCTGAATTGCTTTCTCAGCAGGATGTTGATGGCGCATTGGTAGGTGGCGCCTGCCTTAAAGCAGATTCTTTTATTGCCATAATTAAAGCGGCTTAATTTTATATGGGACAGGTTAGAAACCTGTCCCTACAGTAATAAAAACAGGCTGAAACACCCTTAATTCATTGCTTTCCCCTCGTTTCGTTAGTATATTTAAAAGCTTAATTTTTATTAACTTAGGATTATTCGACACCGGATGGGATTTCCCAGATTTATTTGTTCTTTTATACTTTTTCTTATGCTTTTGGGGGACACATCTTTTTCGCAGATAATCTTTAAAGAACTCCCCGGCTACCAGTCAGATTTCTCAGATTCCGTATTCTTTGATCTGAGTGAAACAAGGGAAATAATACCGTTAAATGGAAACTGGAGAGTATATTCTGCAAAGGATAAAGAAGTAAAGAAAACTTTAGTCAGCGTTCCTTCAGTTTTTAAGGAAGATGCCGAACTGGTTTTTGAGAAAACATTCAATCTTACTAAAGAACAGGTAGCTGGGTACAGGTTTAAAATATTTTTTTTAGGCTTGAGTTATTATGCCGATATAGTTGTAAACAATATAGTTATTTACCGGCATAGAGGAGGAGCCTATCCTTTTACTGTTGATCTGCCGAGAGATATATTAAATGCCGGGAAAAGTAATATACTTAGTGTAAAACTTTCTTATAAATTAGATTCTGAAAACACTATCCCTGTTAAGCAAAGATTTTTATTCCCGGAAAGTTATGGCGGTATAATAAAAGATGTATATCTTCATCTTGTGCCTAACATATCAGTTGCCGAAACCAATTTTAAGTATAGTATTGATTCAAAATCGAAAAAAGCCCAACTAAATATTGATGCTTTAGTTGAAAATAAGGATTTTAAGGAGGCAACAGATAGCCTTCGTACTCCCAAGGATTTTGAATTAGTCGTTACAGTTTATACTCCTGACAAATCAAGTTTTGTAAAAAGCAAAAAGCAGACATTTCAGCTTAATAGAAATGAAGCGAGACATTTTACTAATTCAATTGAGCTATCGAACCCATCACTTTGGTCTCCGGGATCTCCGCTGTCATATCACATAGAAATCTCGCTTATAAGGGGAGATGAATTGATAGATAAGGTAAGAAAAGATCTTTCGATATATTTTTTATTCTCAGGAAAAGAGAACCTTACATTAAATGGTCAACCATTTGTTTTTAAGGGAACTACTTATGCCCCTTCATTTGGAGCGAATGGTAGTTTAGCCGCAATGAGTCAAATGGAGGAGGATATAAAATTAATTTCTGAAACAGGTTTTAACAGTGTAAGATTTGTGAAATCTGTTCCGCATCCTTATTATCTCAGGTTGTGTGAAAAATACGGATTGCTGTCTTTTATCGAGATTCCTATTAGTTATATTCCTGCCGATCTATCCACCAACCCTAACTTTATTACCCGAAGTAAAAATTATCTATCTGAGTTCATAAAAGGATATAAAAACTTTTGGAATTTTACAGCAATAGGTTTGGGCGGTTCTTACATCCCCGGTTTGGATGAACACCGATCTCTGATTGAAGCATTAAATGCGGTTGCGAAAAAAGAAACCGGCTTGCTGACCTATGCTTCATTCACAGGATTCGATCTTCCTTTTGATATTAATGTTGATTTATATGGAGTCGAGATAATCGGCAATTCGTTAGTTAAAGATACAACCGGGTTTAATTCGTTATTGGAAAAACTTGGCAGGGGCAGAGTGTTTATTAGTGAGGCGACTTATTTTGTAAATGCAGGAAACACAAGCGGGTATGTTAACGATTTCTCCTATGAAGCGCAGGCAAAATATTTTGAGGATTTTCTCGATGCTTTTTCCGGTGATAATACTACAGGCTATTTTATTAATACGATTTTCGATTACAGAGGAGATTTTGCATCCTTCATTTCAGGATACAACAAAAATAATATTTACCGTATCGGGCTGATAGATGAAGACAGGAAAACAGATTATCTCAGCTATAAGGTTGTGAAATCGAAGCTTCAGAATGCTGAGAAAGTAACCATACCAATTGGTACCAAACTGGATAAAGCACCGATGATTTTTATAGTAGTTGGTCTTGCATTAGCTCTTATAATAGGAGTTTTGGTTAACTCAGGCAGAAAGTTCAGAGAAGATATATCGCGTGCTCTTCTTCGCCCTTATAATTTTTTTGCCGATATAAGGGATCAAAGAATTATTTCCAGTTATCATAGTTCTTTGATGGCAATTGTAATTGCAGTAGTAATGGGACTTATGATTAGTTCGATCCTATATTTTCTAAGAGACAATATTGTATTTGAAAAAATTGTACTTTCTTTTGGAAGCATTCCGTTGACCGGGATAATGAGTTATCTTGCCTGGAATCCATTCATAACTATAATATGGTTAAGTATTGCTTTCTGTGTTTCGTTAGTTGTCTTGATACTCGTAATAAAAATCGCCTCACTTTTTATTAAAAACAGAGTTTATCTTAGCAGCATTTACTTCGCAGTAGTATGGGCGTTTTTACCTATTGTTTTGCTTATACCTGCCGGGATAATACTTTATCGTCTTCTTGAAGCAAATGTTGCAAATCTTTACGTTTATATTGCGATTATCATATTTGCGTTATGGGTCTTTTATCGGCTGATGAAAGGTATTTATGTAATTTTTGATGTTGCGTCGGGTAGTGTTTATCTGTATAGTATAGTTATGGTTGTATTTATTTTGGCTGCTGCGGTTCTATATTATGAATTTAAAAATTCTCTTGTTGACTACCTTCTGCTTACATTTAAGCAATATAATATTTTCTAACCGGAACAATGTATCTATCAAAGCTTGAAATATTCGGGTTTAAATCTTTTTCTCAAAAAACCACTATACACTTTAACGAAGGGATAACATCTATTGTAGGTCCCAACGGATGCGGGAAAACGAATATAGTGGATGCAATAAGATGGTGCCTGGGTGAACAACGTAGCGGAGCTTTGAGAAGCGATAAAATGGAGAACGTTATCTTTAACGGGACAGCTACCAAGAAACCTATGGGAATGTCGGAAGTTTCACTAACTATACACAACACTAAAGGTATCCTGCCGACCGAATACTCTGAAGTGATGATTACGAGAAGAATTTTCCGGTCAGGTGAAAGTGAATACCTGTTAAACAAAAATATCTGCAGGCTTAAGGATATTACAAATCTTTTTATGGATACCGGGATTGGCGCCAATGCTTATTCTGTAATTGAGCTGAAAATGGTTGAGACTATTCTCAGTAATAAAGCGGAAGAAAGAAGAGTAATGTTTGAAGAGGCTGCAGGCGTTAATAAGTATAAACTAAGACGAAGGCTGGCATTAAGAAAACTTGAGGAGGTAAAAGCCGACCTGACAAGAGTGAATGATATTGTTACCGAAGTAGAGAAAAAAGTAAATTCTCTTGAGCGCCAGGCTAAACGTGCGGATAAATATAACAAGCTGTCTCTTACTTTAAGAGAGCAGGAAATTGATTTATGCCAAAGGGAATTAGCTTTATTCAATAAAGAAAGAATTTCTTCCCGGGAGAAGAAAGAAGAAAATTTAACCATCAAAATTAATATTGAATCGAAGCTGTCTGAGTCCGAAGACAAAATGAAAGATGTAAAACAGCATCTTGCGGAAGCTGAAGCTAAGTTAAAAGTTAAGCGTGATGAAGTTACACAACAGAGAGAAAAGATATTTAACTTGCAAAGGCAAATCTCGGTTTCAGAAGAAAAGAAAAATTCGCTTGAAAGAAATGTAGTAAAGTATAAACAGGAACTTGAAGAATTAAAAACTCAGCTTGAAAAATCAGGAAAGATAATAGAAGAAAGCTCGGCTGCAATTGAAAGAATGGGGAACGAACTGACTTTAAAAAATGAGAAGATGGATAATTCCGAGATAGAAGTAGGTGAACTCAAAGTAAAGCTCGAAACTAAAAGGAACGAAGTAAAAGCTCACAACCAAATTCTTGTTGAGCAGGTTAAGGAAATAACAAATAAAGAAAACGAACTTGCAAATCTTGAGAAACAAATAGAGCTTAAGAACAGCACAATCAGTAAGGCGAATAAGAGAATCGAGGCTCTCACAAATAATATTGCGAAAACTGTTGGCTTTATTAGTGAGTTGAATGATGAAAAGATTAAGGCTGATACGGAGCTTGCAAATTCTGAAGAAGAATATCTGAGAAAACAGAAAGAAAAAGAAGAGCTTGAGAAAAAACTAAGTGGCTTAAAGCAGGAAGAGCTCGATCTGAAAACTTTAATCAATGGTTTGAAGGATAAAATTGGATTTATCCAGACTCTTATTGATAATCTGGAAGATATATCCAGCGGGGCAAAAGCATTGCTGGAGAATAAGGAATGGATGAAGAGTGAAAGTACTCTTCTTGCCTATGCCGGGAACACATCCGATGAGTATAAATTTGCTATAGAAGCCGCACTAAAAAATAATTTAAACAATATTCTTGTCCATTCTTTTGAAGAATTAAAGAAGGGAATTGGATATCTTAAAGAAAATAATATTGGCAAAGCGGGTTTTTATCTGACCGACAATGGTGATTCGGAAAGAGAAGGATTTTTGGAAAGCCTGCAGAATTTCTTCACGAGAAGAAAGGGAAAAAAATTATCGAAGGAAAGCGGATTTATTTGCTGGGCAAAAGATGTTATTAAGACTGAAAAGAAATGGGAATCTTTTTTCGATAAAATATTAAATAGAACCGTGATTGTAGATTCCTTTGACTCTGCTTTCAGGCTAAGGCAAAAATATAAAGCATTTAATTTTACTACTCCCGATGGCGATTATTTGGAAAACACCGGGGCAATTGAAAGCGGTTCTTTGTCCAAAGGCAGTACTTCACTTTTTGGTAGAAAGCAGTATCTCGATAAAATAAAAACCGAGTTGCCGCAACAGGAAAAAGAACTTGAGAAGCTGCAACAAACGATAAAAGAAACCGGGGATAAAATTAACAGTATAGATCTGAAAGTCTTGTCGGACCAGGGAAGGATGCTCGTTAATGATCTTGCAAATATTGAAAAGCAGATAGCACAGTTTGAGTTTGAGAAAAGGAAAGCCTCTGATGAGATTGAGAAAATCAGGCAGGATATCCAGGAGTTTGCTGCCGAATCAAATGGAATAGACAATGATAGAATTATAGTAAGCGAGTCACTTATCTCCCTAAAAGAAAAAATGGAGCAGAACGAAGAGAGGAGGGAAATTTTAGATACTGAATTTAGCTCTGTTGAGGAAGAATTTAGTTTTGCCGTGTCGGAACTGAATAATCTTAATTTAGAGTATGAAAGACTGCTTGGTGAAGAACGCAACACGGGAAATACAATACTACGTACAAAGGAAAACATTGAAACGATAAATAATACGATTAAGAACAGGGAAAATGATATTGAGGTTTCTTCGAAAGAAGCATCTGCACTGAGCGATGAGTTAAAGTCTGATGATTTAACTCGTATCGAATTGGAAGAAAAGAAGAAGCAGCTTTTAACGGAAGAGGAAACGATTAACGCCGGGTATAATGAAATCAGGGTAAAGATAAATAATATAGAAAATGAACAAAGCAGTTTAAGAAAAGAGAGGGAAAAAGTTCTCGATGAGATACATTCCTCGGAAATGAAATTGAGTGAACTCGGATTAAAAATAGAAAACCTTAAAGAACATATTAAGGAATCTTATTCTCTTTCACTTGAAGAAAAGAAATATGATGACCTCGATACGTTCGATTTCATGCTGAGATCTGAGGAAGTGAATGTTTTAAAGCAGCAAATAAGAAACCTTGGTCCCATTAACCTTCTTGCCTATTCTGAATTTGAAGAGGAAAAGCAGCGCTTTGATTTTCTTGTAAAACAAAGAAACGATCTTCTTGAATCCGAGGCAGATGTCGTAAAGACGATAAAAGAGATAAACATTAATGCACAATCGTTGTTTATGGAAACATTTGAAAAGATAAGGGAAAACTTTATTAATGTTTTTAGAGGTTTATTCAACCCCGGGGATGAAGCGGATTTGAAACTCGAGGACAATGTTGATCCTCTTGAAGCCAAGATTGAGATTATAGCAAAACCGAAAGGGAAAAGACCTACCTCTATAGACCTTCTTTCCGGTGGTGAAAAAACTTTAACAGCCATTGCACTATTGTTTGCCATATATCTTGTAAAACCAAGTCCTTTTTGTGTTCTTGATGAAATAGATGCACCGCTCGATGATGCTAATATTGACCGGTTTACAAAAATAATAAGAGACTTCAGCCGGGACACACAGTTTGTAGTTGTAACCCACAATAAGCGGACAATGGAAGCTGCCAGTACTTTGTATGGCGTTACAATGCAGGAAGAGGGTGTTTCTAAACTGGTTGCAGTAAGATTTAATGAAGATTTAAGTGTTGCTTCCTGACTATCCTTTTCTCTGGAATGAAAAAAGAATTTAAAATATTTATAGACTTTGACGGAACAATTACAACTACCGATGTTGGAGAAGCGATCTTCAGGCAGTTTGGAAAAATTGAAAAAGTAAATATAGTTATCGGGAATTTGTTGAATGACAAGATATCGGCAAAGGATTGCTGGATTGAGCTATGTAATAGTGTTGAGAGTATCAGTAAAAAAGCACTGGATAATTTTATCGATCAAATGGAAATAGATTCTTCGTTCCCGGGTTTCGTAAGCTTTTGCAGAGAAAAGGAAATAGATCACTATATACTTAGCGATGGTTTTGATTATTACCTGGAAAGAATTCTGACCCGCAAAAATCTTGATGATGTAAAATACTTTGCCAATACTTTGTCGGTCTTGAACGATAAGCTTATACCGTTTTTCCCTTATCTCGATCTTGGTTTTTCGAGTTCAGCTAATTGTAAACGAAATCATATTATTAATTACAGCGGGGATGAGGATTATACTGTTTTTATAGGCGATGGAAATTCAGATAAATATACTGTTCAATATTGCGATTTTATCTTTGCAAAAGGTGATTTACTTAAATTTTGCGAAAGGGAAAGAATATCTTATTTCCCTTTTAATAATTTTGATGATATAAAACAAACTATGTCAAAGCTTCTTTCAAAGAAAAGATTAAAGAAACGCCACCAGGCTGAATTGAAAAGAAGAGAAGCTTATATGCAGGAATAGGTTAACGGGAAATTATGAGTGATAAATCTTTATCGAGATTATTTTTTAAGTACAGGAGTTATACGCCTGTTCCGTTTATTGTAATTATGCTGATATATGAAAATGCAAATATATGGAGCCTGATAGCTGGTGTTTTAATAGTTATTATTGGCGAGTCAATAAGGCTTTGGGGTGTAAGCTGGGCAGGAAGTGAAACGAGAACTACAGATAAACCGGGAGGGACGTACCTTATTATGAGCGGACCTTTTGCATATTTACGCAACCCGCTCTACCTCGGAAACATATTAATTTATTTTGGTATAGGAATTATGTTTTTTGCAATATTCCCGTACCTGCAGATTTTTGCAATGGCTTTCTTTTTTATACAATACTATTTCATAATTAAAAGTGAAGAAGAATACCTCCTGAGCGAATATGGTGACCAGTACAGGAATTATTCTGCTAACGTACGCCGGTTCATCACGAGAATTACTCCTTATAAAGTCCCGGGTGTAAAGCAGCCTTCATTTAAACTTAAAGAGGGATTTAAATCTGAAAAAAGGACTTTACAGGCAATCAGCATTGTAGCTCTCACAATTTTTCTTTTGTGGTTTATAGGAAGGATTTGATTGCATGATTGCAGGGATGCATGAAAAATATTTTGGCAATTTCAAGAACTCATGCAATCATGC
>Ga0209109_10001092_pt1 | contig 14944 bp, 11 predicted proteins | sample Rifsed10ft2_FD_184004 | JGI IMG/M metagenome (GOLD analysis project Ga0209109, IMG submission 184004) | Soil microbial communities from Rifle, Colorado, USA - sediment 10ft 2 (version 2) | ecosystem: Environmental > Terrestrial > Deep subsurface > Rock core/Sediment | place: Rifle, Colorado... | reverse complement strand
TTTCTCGTCGCGCTCGAGAGCGAGGAGCTTGCGATTCTGCAGCTCCTCGAGCAGGTCGGAAAAGGCCTTGAAGCCGTAATAGGACTCGTTGAATCCGGGCTTGCGGCGCTTCAGCGCCTGCTTCACCATCGAGCCCCAGATCTTTTCGCCTTCGCCGCGCTCGGCGATCAGCGCCTGCAGCGTCTCGATGACCAGGTCGAAGGCCTCCTGCTTCCGGTCGTCGCTGGGCGCGACCTCCTTCGCCCCGCCGGCGGGACGCGTTTCCCGGCGCTTTTTCGCCGCGCGGCGCTTGGCCTCGTCTTCGCGCACCAGGTCGTCGTAGTAGATGAACTCGTCGCAATTGGAGATCAGCAGGTCGGAGGTGGAGTTCTTCACGCCGACGCCGATCACGTTTTTGGCGTTCTCGCGCAGCTTGGACACCAGCGGCGAGAAGTCGGAATCGCCGCTGACGATGACGAAGGTGTCGACGTGCCCCTTCGTGTAGCAAAGGTCGAGCGCATCCACCACCATGCGGATGTCGGCCGAGTTCTTGCCGGACTGGCCGCGGTGCGGGATCTCGATCAGCTCGAACGCCGCGGCGTGCATCGTGGACTTGAACTCCTTGTAGCGGTCCCAGTCGCAGTACGCCTTCTTCACCACGATCGAGCCCTTGAGCAGCAGCTTTTCCAGCACGCGGCCGATGTCGAACTTCTCGTACTTGGCGTCGCGCACGCCGAGCGCGATGTTCTCGAAGTCGCAGAATACGGCGAGGTTGCGCGTCTCGGTCATGTGGCCCCTTGTCGTTGTGCCCGCTTCACCATGCCGGGATGCTCTCGCCCGCAAATAACTCCGGCACCTGTTCGCGGCGCCGCACGAGGTGCGCGCCGGCGCGATCCACCATCACCTCGGCGGCGCGCGGCCGCGAGTTGTAGTTGGAGCTCATGCTCATCGCATAGGCTCCTGCCGACATGATTGCGAGCAGCTCGCCCGCGCGCGCCGCAAGCCGCCGGTCCCGGGCGAGGAAATCGGCGCTCTCGCAAATCGGCCCGACGACATCGTAGACCGATAGTGCGGCGGACGCCTGCGACTCGCGCACCGGCCGCACCTCGTGCCAGGCGTCATACAGGGGCGGGCGCAGCAGATCATTCATCGCCGCGTCCACCACCAGGAAGTTCCTGGCATCGCCGGGCTTCACGTACTCCACCCGGGTGAGCAGCACGCCCGCGTTGCCGACGATCGAGCGTCCCGGGTCGACGATCAGCGTCTGCCGGCGGTTGCCGAGTGCGCGCAGCGCGCCGCCGATGAACTCGCCGATGGCGGGCTCCGGCTCGTCCTTGTGGCGGATACCGATGCCGCCGCCCACGTCGACATGCGCCAGGGCGATCCCATTGCGCTCGATTCGGTCTGCCAGCTCGATCACGCGCTCGGCTGCGGCGATCCACGGCGCGGGATCCGCGAGCAGCGAGCCGATGTGGCAGCCGATGCCGACCGGCTCGAGGTGCGCGCGTCGCGCCGCCTCGCGGTAGAGCCGTTCGGCGTGGGCGAACGGAACGCCGAACTTGCTCTGTCGCAGGCCGGTGGAAATGTAGGGATGGGTCTTGGCGTCGATGTCCGGGTTGACGCGCAGCGCGATCGGCGCACGCTTGCCCAGGCGCGCGGCGACGGCGTCGACGCGCTCGAGCTCGGCCTCGGATTCGACGTTCAGGCACAGGATGCCCGCCTGCAGCGCCTGTTCGATCTCTGTCTCGCTCTTGCCGATGCCGGAGAACAGCACCTTGCGCGGATCGCCGCCCGCCGCGAGCACGCGCGCCAGCTCGCCGCCCGAGACGATGTCGAAGCCCGCGCCCAGCCGCGCCATCAGCGCCAGGACCGCGAGGTTGGAATTCGCCTTGACGGAGTACGCCACGAGCGACTTGCGATCCGCGAACGCCTGCGCGTACGCACCATACTGGCGCTCGATCGCCGCGCGCGAATAGACGAAGCAGGGCGTGCCGAAGCGCCGCGCGATCTCCTCGAGCGGTACCTGTTCGGCGCACAGCGCGCCGTTGCGGTACGCGAAGTCCATGACGTGCTACTTCTTCTCGGAATTGCGCTCGGTGTCCGCGGGGTACGGCACCGGCTGGTAGGGCTCGGCCTTGGGTGGGGTTACGCCGGGGGGCGGCTGGTCGCGCAGGTAGAGCGGCCCGCGCTGGCCGCAGGCCGCGGCCAGCAGCACGACGGCGGCAACAAGGGCGAGAGAACGCATCCGGCGGCGGCTAAAATGCCCATGTTATCAGGGAACCCGCGCATGACGGACGCAGAGTTCGAGTCGCTTGCCGATGCCACGCTGGCGTCGCTCGAGCGCGCCATCGACAAGGTCGGGCTGGACGTGGATGTCCAGACCAAGGGCGCGGGCGTGCTCGAGATCGAGTTCGCTGACGGCACCAAGTTCGTCATCAACCGGCACACCGCGGCGCGCGAAATCTGGGTGGCGGCGAAATCGGGCGGTTTCCACTTCCGGCGTGCCGACAACGCGTGGCGCGATACGCGCGATGGCACCGAGCTCTACGCGGCGCTGTCGCGCCTGGTGTCGGCGCAGAGCGCGACGCCGGTGATACTGGCGCCGGCCTAGCCCGAGGGCGGCGGCGCGGCCGGGGCCGGGCGCGGCACGAGCGGCGGCAGAAACTGCGGCGGCGTCGATCCCGGCTGCGGCGCCGCGCCCGGTGTGCTGGGGGATCCGGGAATCGCGGATTCCTCGGGCGGCCGCACGAATACGGGCAGCAGCGGGAACGGCGGCATGTCGTCCTTCGGCACGAACTCGCGGTAGAAGTACTCGGGTAGATGCTTCAACTCGCCCAGCGTCTCCGCGCTGAGGCTGAAAGTATCCGCGGTCACCACGCCGTCGGGAACGATGCGCTGCATTTCGGGCACCGCTTTCTGCACTTTTTCCATGTAGCCCACCCAGATCGGCAGCGCCACCAGGCCGCCGGTCTGGTTCCTGCCGAGCGAGCGCGGCTGGTCGTAGCCGACCCAGGAAACGCCGACCAGCGTCGGCAGGTAGCCGGCAAACCAGGCGTCGATGAATTCGTTCGTGGTGCCGGTCTTGCCGGCGACGTCCTTGCGGCCGAGGCTCGCCGTGCGCGCCGCGGTGCCGACGCGCGCGACGTCCTGCATCAGGCTGTCCATGATGAAGGCATTGCGCCTGTCGATGACGCGCAGCGATTCGTCCCCAGCGCGCTGCGGGCGCGCCACACCCAGCGGATTGCCGCGATCGTCGACGATCTTCTGGATGAAATACGGCTGCACCAGGTAGCCGCCGTTGGCGAACACCGCGTAGGCGCGCGCCATCTGCCAGGGCGTGACGGTGCCCGAGCCAAGCGCCATGGTCAGGTAGGGCGGATGGCGCTCGGCGTCGAAGCCGAAGCGCGTAATGTAGTCCTGCGCGTACTTGACGCCGATGGCGTCGAGGATGCGGATCGAGACCATGTTCTTGGACTTGACGAGCGCCGTGCGCAGCCGCATCGGGCCCTCGAACTTGTCGTCGAAATTCCTCGGCTCCCAGCGCTGGCTGCCGGTGACGTCGGCTTCGATGGCGATGGGCTCGTCGGGCACCACGGTGGCCGCGGTGAAGCCGCGCTCGAGCGCGGCCGAGTAGATGAAGGGCTTGAATGCCGAGCCGGCCTGGCGCCACGCCTGCGTGACGTGATTGAACTTGCTGCGGTAGTACTGGAAGCCTCCCACGAGCGCGCGGATCGCGCCGTCGGCCGGATCCATGGCGATGAAAGCGCCTTCGGTCTCCGGCAGCTGCACGAACTCCCAGCGCTCGGCGTCGAGTTGGCGCAGGCGCACGATCGCGCCGCGGCGGATGCGGCGCTGCGCCGCGACGCGCTGCAGCGACGGCGCCGCAAAGCGCAGCCCTTCGCCGGTGACGGTGACGGCTTCCCCCGTCTTCAGGACCGCCTTGACTTCGCGTTGGGTCGCCTGGGTCACCAGCGCCACGCGCAGATCGTCGTCGTCCTCGCGTTCGGCAAGCGCTTCCTCGAAATCCGCCTCGTCGGCGTCCGCCGCCAGCTCGGCAAAGGCCTCGGGCCCGCGGTACCCGAGACGGCGGTCGTATTCCATCAGCCCGTTGCGCAGCGCCTGGACCGCCGCCTCCTGGTCGGCCTTGCGCAGGGTGGTATAGACGCGAAAGCCGCGGCTGTAAGCGTCCTCGGGATACTGCTCGTACACCGCCTGGCGCACCATCTCGGCGACGTATTCGGCGCGCAGCCCGTAGGTTTCCGCGACCTTGCGCGTGATGATCGGGGCGGCGGCCGCGCTTTCGAACTCGTCCACCGTGACGTACCCCAGCTCGCGCATGCGCCGCAGTACGTACAGCTGGCGCTGCTTCGCGCGCTGCGGATTGGCGACCGGGTTGTAGCTGGAGGGCGCTTTCGGCAGAGCGGCGAGCATGGCCGCCTCGGCGAGCGTGAGCTTGTCGATCGGCTTGCCGAAGTACGTGTGCGCGGCCGAAGCGAAGCCGTAGGCGCGCTGTCCGAGGTAGATCTGATTCACGTACAGGCCCAGAATCTGGTCCTTGGTGAGGTTGTGCTCGATCTTTATCGCCAGCAGCACCTCGTAGAGCTTGCGCGTGAGGGTCTTTTCGGATGACAGGAAGAAATTGCGCGCCACCTGCATGGTGATGGTGCTGGCGCCCTGGCGCCGCCCGCCGGTCAGCAGGTTGGCGTAAGCCGCGCGCGCCACGCCGATGTAGTCGATGCCGGCATGCTGGTAGAAGCGCTCGTCTTCGGCGGCGATGATGGCGTTGGTCAGGGCCGGGGATACGTCCTTGATGTCGACCAGAACCCGGCGCTCTTCGCCGAATTCACCGATCAGTTCGCCCTCGGCCGTGTATACGCGCAGCGGGACCTTGGGCTGATAGTCGGTCAGCGTGTCGAGCGAAGGCAGGTTGGGATAGGCAAGGGCGACCACCAGCCCGGCCACACACAGGGCGGCCACCAGCAAGCCCCCGATAAGGGCCAGCGGAAACGTCAAAAAACGAAGCCACATCAAGGGTTAGACGTTCATTGCGGCATTCGTGCCGCCGCAGTTGCACGGGGTGGGAAGCGAGGGCATTATAGCCCTCCCCCGGAGGGTGACGGATTCGCTAGACACGGGGGGGAGTTGTTGCTAGCATTTAACGCAAATTCTACGTATCGTGCCTAAGGGCCGATACAAAAAGGGAAATAACGATGCAACTCGATATTTTCAGCCCGAAGGCGCCGCCGTTGTTCGGGCTGGACATCAGCTCATCGTCGGTGAAGATGCTCGAGATCGTGGATGCGGGCAAAGGCGCGTATCGCGTCGAGCGCTACGTCATCGAGCCCTTGCCGCGCGATGCCACCGTCGACGGCAACATCAGCAACCTGGAGATGGTGGTCGAGTCGGTCAAGCGCGGCTACAAGCGCCTGGGCACGCGCTCGAAGCACGTCGCCATGGCGGTGCCCACGGGCGCCGTGATCACGAAGAAGATCATCGTGCCGGCGAGTCTGCGCGAGAACGAGCTCGAGGTGCAGGTGGAGTCGGAAGCGAATCAGTACATTCCGTTCGCGCTGGAGGAGGTCAACCTCGACTTCCAGGTCGTGGGACCCTCGCCCACCTCGCCCGACGAGCAGGAAGTGATGATCGCCGCCACGCGCAAGGAAAAGGTGGAAGACCGCGTCGCGGTGGCCGAATCCGCGGGCCTGAAGGCGGCGGTCATGGACATCGAGTCCTTCGCGCAGCAGGCGGCGCTCGGTCTGGTGGTGAATCAGCTCCCGGGCGCCGGCAAGGACCTGAACGTCGCCATCGTCGACATCGGCGCCAACGTGATGAACGTGAGCGTGATACGCAACGAGCAGTCCGTGTACACGCGCGAGCAGGCCTTCGGCGGCAATCAGCTCACCCAGGACATCGTCGCCCGCTACGGCATGAGCGTCGAGGAGGCGGAGAGCGCCAAGCGTTCCGGCGGCCTGCCCGATGACTTCGAAACCGAGGTGCTGCGGCCGTTCATGGAAAACCTGTCCATGGAAGTGCAGCGCGCGCTGCAGTTCTTCTTCACCTCGACGCAGTACCACAGCGTCGATCAGATCCTGCTCGCCGGCGGCTCGGCGGTCATCCCGGGCATGGACGAGGTCGTGCAGACGCGCACGCAGGTTCCGGCCATGGTGGCCAATCCGTTCGCCGCGATGCAGGCGTCGCCGCGCATCCAGATGAAGAAACTGATGGTGGACGCGCCGTCGCTGATCGTCGCCTGCGGCCTGGCCATGCGCAGGTTCGACCCATGAACGTACGCATCAACCTGCTGCCGCACCGCGAGGAGCGGCGCAAGCGCGGCCGCCAGCATTTCGCGGTGCTCGCCGGGCTGACGGCGGCCCTGGGCGCGGCGGTGGTCGGCGCGGGCTACCTGTACGTCGCCGGCCTGATCGATACGCAGGATCAGCGCAACGCGTTTCTCAAGTCCGAGATCGCGAAGCTGGACAAGGAGATCGCGGAGATCAAGAAGCTGAAGGACGAGATCGCGGCGCTGCTTGCACGCAAGCAGATCATCGAGACCCTGCAGGCCGACCGCGCGCAGACCGTGCACCTGCTGGACCAGCTGGTGCGGCAGATGCCCGAGGGCGTGTACCTGCGCCAGCTCAGGCAGCGCGGGCTCTCGATCAATGTGCAGGGCTACTCGCAATCCAATGCACGCGTGTCCACGCTGATGCGCAACATCGAGTCCTCGCCCTGGCTCTCGGATCCGAAGCTGATCGAGATCAAGGCGGCCAAAGTCGGCAGCAAGCGCCTGGCCGAGTTCAACATGAACCTCCAGCTCAAGCGCGTCCAGCTCAAGGAAGCGCCCAAGGACGCCGCCAAGGCACCGGCGAAGAAGGGATAGGCCATGGCGATGGCGATCGACTTCAAGAAGATTGCGGAAGACTTCAAGGCCACCAACTGGCGCGATCCGGGCACGTGGTCCGGGATTCCCAAGGCGGTGGTGCTGGTGGCGATCGTGACGGCGCTGCCGGTGCTGGGCTACTTCGGCCTGTGGCAGGGTCAGCTCCAGGCTCTGGAGACCGGCAAGGCCGCGGAGGTGAAGTTCAAGCTCGATTACGTGAACAAGAAGAAGCAGGCGGTGAACCTCGATCTGCACAAGCAGCAGCTCAGGGAAATCGACACGCAGTTCGGTGCCCTGCTCAAGCAGCTGCCCAACAGGTCGCAGATGGACGCGCTGCTCGTCGACATCAACCAGGCGGGCCTCGGCCGCGGCCTGCAGTTCGAGCTGTTCAAGCCTGCGGGCCAGGAAATCGTGCGCGACTTCTATGCGGAATTGCCGATCACCGTGAAAGTGGTCGGCGTGTACCACGACATGGGCGCGTTCGCCAGCGACGTCGGGCAGCTCTCGCGCATCGTCACACTGAACGACGTGGCCATCCAGGCGCAAAAGGACGGCAATCTGGTGATGGACGTCACCGCGCGCACCTTCCGCTATCTCGACGAGGAAGAAGTGGCCGCGCAGCGCAAGGCCGCGACCACGGCGCGCAAAGGGGCGAAGCGTCGATGAAGCGCCTGCTGATTCTGGCGTGCGTCGCCCTGCTGGCCGGCTGCGAAGGCGAGAAGTACGGCGACCTGAGGAGGGAGCTGAACGACATGACCAAGGACCTGCGCGGCCGGGTGGACCCGCTGCCGCAGGTGCGGCCCTACGAGCCGGTGCCCTACCAGGCGGAGAACGAGGTGGACCCGTTCCGCCCCGACCGCATCGAGGTCGCGGCCGCGGCCGGAACCGGGCCGGCGGCGAGCGGCAAGCAGCCGGACCTCGACCGGCCGAAGGAGCCGCTCGAGGCATTTCCGCTGGAGTCCATCCAGATGGTGGGTTCGCTCACGCAGGGGCGGGAGACTTTCGGCCTGGTCAAGGCGGGGCCCAACCTGTATCGCGTGCGCAAGGGCAACTACATGGGGCAGAACTTCGGCGTCATTACCGGCATCGACGAAGTGCAGATCAGCCTGAAAGAGCTGATCCAGGAAGGCAGCGGGGAATGGATCGAGCGGGCGAGCGCGCTGCAACTGCAGGAGGTAAAGAAATGACAATCACCCACGTCGTGCGCGCCGTCTCGAGCGCGCTCGTTCTTTGCCTCGCGGGAACGAGCATTGCCCTCGCTCAGGCCAACAGCATCGAGGCGGTCGATGTCTCGCAGCAAGGCGGCAAGGTGGTGCTGCGCATCACCACCAAGGAGGCGCTGAAGGCCGCCCCGCCCAGCTTCAGCGTCGCCAATCCGGCGCGCATCGCCTTCGATTTTGCCGGCACGGTCAATGCGCTCGGCCGCTCCAGCCAGGACATCGCCCAGGGCGAGTTGCGCTCCCTGAATCTGGTGCAGGCGCCGGACAAGACGCGCCTGGTGCTGAACCTGCGCCGCCCGGTGGCGCATGAAGTGGCGCTCGACGGCCGCAGCGTGGTGGTGACGCTGGCCGCGGCGGCCGTGCCCGCGGGCGACAAGGTGGCGAACTTCGCCGAAGGGCGGGGCGAATCGAAGCACGCCATCCGCGACATCGATTTCCGGCGCGGGCGCACGGGCGAGGGCCGCGTCGTCGTCGACCTGTCGGATACCTCGACCGGCATCGACATCCGCCAGCAGGGGCAGAACATCATCGTCGATTTCCTGAAGACGGCCTTGCCGGACAACCTGCGCCGGCGGCTGGACGTCGTGGATTTCGCCACGCCGGTGCAGACCATCAGCACATTTCAGCAGGGCGAGAACGTGCGCATGGTGATCGAGCCGCGCGGGCAGTGGGACCACAACGCCTACCAGTCCGATACGCAGTTCGTCGTCGAGGTGAAGCCGGTACTCCCCGACGCGACGCCGAAGAAAGGCCAGTACGTGGGCGAAAAGCTGTCGCTCAACTTCCAGAACGTGGAGGTGCGCGCGGTGCTCAACGTGCTCGCGGACTTCACCGACCTCAACATCATCACCAGCGATTCGGTCGGCGGCAACATCACGCTGCGGCTGAAGGACGTGCCCTGGGACCAGGCGATGGACATCATCCTGCAGACGCGGGGCCTGGACAGCCGGCGCAACGGCAACGTCATCTGGATCGCGCCGCGCGACGAGCTGGCGACGCGGGAGAAGCTGGCGCTGGAGGCCACGCAGCAGATCCAGGACCTGGAGCAGACGCGCACCGAGGCCTTCCAGATGAACTACCAGAAGGCCGCCGACGTGGCGAAGCTGCTCTCGGACCGCTCGCAGCCGATCCTTTCCAAGCGCGGCAGCGCCGTGGTCGACGCGCGCACCAACACGCTTTTCGTGCAGGACACGCCGACGCGGCTCGAAGAGGTGCGCAAGCTCCTTGCGAAGATCGACGTGCCGGTGCGCCAGGTGATGATCGAGGCGCGCATCGTCGAGGCGAGCGACACGTTCAGCAAGAACCTGGGCGTGCGCATGGGCTATTTCGAAAGCGGCGTTGCCGGGCGCCAGCCGGGGCTGGGCATCAACGGCCCCAACGTCGGCGCGGAACTGGTCAACACCGGCCAGGGCATGGGCGTGGTGCAAGGTACGCCGGTGATCGACGGCCCCGGCCTGAACTCGAACTTCCGCGCCGCCGGCCTGAACTCGTTCCAGCCGGGCCAGATCTCGTTCATCCTGTTCAACAGCTCGCTCACCCGCTTCCTCAATCTCGAGCTCTCGGCGCTGGAGGCCGACGGCAAGGGCAAGATCATTTCCAGCCCGCGCGTGCTGACCGCGGACCAGGTCGAGGCGGTGATCGAGCAGGGCACGGAGATCCCGTACCAGCAGGCGACCTCCTCGGGCGCCACCGCCGTTTCCTTCCGCAAGGCAAATCTCGCGCTCAAGGTGAAGCCGCAGATTACCCCCGACGGCAACGTCATCATGACGCTCGACGTCAACAAGGACGCGCCGGGCGCGGTCACCCCGGCGGGCGTGCAGATCAGCACCAAGCACGTCAAGACCGAGGTACTGGTGGAAAACGGCGGCACGGTGGTGATCGGCGGCATCTTCGAGCAGACCGAGCGCACCGACATCACGCGGGTGCCCTTCTTCGGCGAACTGCCGGTGATCGGCCGGTTGTTCCGCAACGACACCACGACGTCGCAGAAGACCGAATTGCTGGTGTTCGTGACGCCGCGCATCGTCAACGAGCGCGTGACGGTGCGCTGACAGGTTTGCCAGGTCTCCTTCTGGGACACGCGGCCGGGCTTGCCCGGCCGTTTTTGTTTGCGGCGTCCGTACAATAGGCGCATGCGGGGCAGGCGCAACGTATTCCTGGTGGGCATGATGGGCGCGGGCAAGACGACCGCCGGCCGGCTCATGGCGCGCCGCCTGAAGCGCGAGTTTCTCGACACCGACCTCGAAATCGAGCGCCGCTGCGGCGTGAAGGTGCCGGTGATCTTCGAGATCGAGGGCGAGGCGGGCTTTCGCCAGCGCGAGGCGGCGGTGATCGCCGAGCTCACCGCGCGCGAGGACGTGGTGCTGGCCACCGGGGGCGGTGCGGTGCTGGACGAGGCCAATCGCCGCCACCTCGCCGCGCGCGGCACGGTGGTCTACCTGCACGCGCCGCCGCCGGCGCTCTACGAGCGCGTGCGCCAGGACCGCAACCGGCCGCTGCTGGCGACCGCCGATCCGCAGGCGCGGCTGCAGGAGCTGTATGCGGTACGCGACCCCTTGTACCGCGAGATCGCCGATGTCGTCGTCGACACCGGACGCCAGAGCGTGCAGAACCTGGCGCGCCAGCTGCTTGCCCGCCTCAAGGAAGAATGGAAACTGTCCGCGTAGCGCTCGATGCGCGCGCCTACCCCGTGCACATCGGCGCGGGCGCGATCGATGCGGAAGCCCTGTATCGGCCGCACCTGCGCGCCGGACGCATCGCCGTCGTCACCAACCCGGTGGTCGCCGCGCTGTACCTCGAGCGGGTGAAGGCGGCGCTCGCGCGCGCCGGGGCGTCGCCCGCGATCGAGATCGTGGTCGAGGACGGCGAGCAGGCGAAGAGCTGGCCCGGGCTGGATCGTGTGTTCGACGCCCTGCTGGCGGCGCGCATGGGGCGCGACGGCCTGCTCGTCGCCCTGGGCGGCGGCGTGGTCGGCGACCTCGCCGGATTCGCCGCTGCGGTGTACCAGCGCGGCATTCCGTTCATCCAGGTGCCGACCACCCTGCTCGCGCAGGTCGATTCCTCCGTTGGCGGCAAGACCGCGGTGAACCATCCGCGCGGCAAGAACATGATCGGCGCATTCCACCAGCCCGCGGCAGTGATCGCCGACGTCGGCACGCTCGCGACGCTGCCCGAGCGCGAGCTGCGCGCGGGCCTGGCGGAAGTGATCAAGCATGGCTTCGCGCTGGATGCGGCGCTCGTCGCCTGGTTGGAGAACAACATGGAACGGCTGCTGGCGCGCGAGGCGGCGGCGCTCACGCACGTGGTGCGGCGCTCCTGCGAATTGAAGGCCAGCGTGGTGGCGGCCGACGAGCGCGAGAGCGGCGCGCGCGCGCTGCTCAATTTCGGCCATACGTTCGGCCACGCCATTGAGCTCGGCGCAGGCTACGGCGTCTGGCTGCACGGCGAGGCGGTGGCGGCCGGCATGATGATGGCGGCCGAGCTGTCGGTGCGCGCGGGCCTCCTGCCTGCGGCCGACGCCGAGCGCGCGCGCCGCCTGATACGCGCAGCGGGACTGCCCGCGGTGGGGCCGGCGCTGGCACCGGAGCGCTATCTGGAGCTGATGGCAGGCGACAAGAAAGCCGCCGGCGGCCGCGCCCGCTACGTCCTGCTGCAGCAAGTGGGCCGCGCTGTCCTGCGTGACGACATCGACGAGCGGGCGGTGCGTGAGGCCATTGCCGCAAGCGTCGAGGGCGCACCGGCCGCTGCAGCGCGCTAGCCCGACCCCCGTCCGAAACCCTTGTTGGCGCAAGACTCTGCAGGTATATTTCCCGGTTCGACCGCGGAAATTGTGCAGAGCGGCGAAACGACGAGAAACGAATTCATGATCAAAGGCTTACCCGTGGACGCGCAATTCCGGATCGACGCGCAGGGCCTGTACGACCCGCGGCACGAGCACGATTCCTGCGGCGTCGGATTCGTCGCCCATATCAAGGGCAAGAAGTCGCACGCGATCGTCGAGCAGGGCCTCACGGTGCTGAAGAACCTGACGCACCGCGGCGCAGTCGGCTGGGATCCGAAGCTCTCGGACGGCGCAGGCATCCTCATCCAGATGCCCGACCGGTTCTACCGCGAGGTCATGGCGAAGCAGGGCGCAAAACTGCCGCCCGTCGGACAGTACGGCGTCGGCATGGTGTTCCTGCCGCGCGACCCCGCGTCCCGGCTCGCCTGCGAATACGAGATCGAGCGCGCCATCAAGGAAGAAGGCCAGCACCTGCTGGGGTGGCGTGACGTGCCGGTCGACAACTCCGATCTGGCCGAGCCGGCGAAAAAACTCGAGCCGGTGATCCGGCAGGTGTTCATCGGTCGCGGCCGCGGCATCACCGTGACCGACGCGCTCGAGCGCAAGCTCTACATCATCCGCAAGAGCTCCGGCCACGCCATCCGCGCGCTCAAGCTCGAGCATGGCCGGGAGTTCTACGTACCGTCGATGTCGGCGCGCACGGTGTGCTACAAGGGCATGCTGCTCGCCTACCAGGTGGGCGAGTACTACCTCGATCTGAAGGACGCGCGGCTCGAATCGGCGCTCGCGCTGGTGCACCAGCGCTTTTCGACAAATACCTTCCCGTCCTGGGATCTCGCCCATCCGTTCCGCATGATCTGCCACAACGGCGAGATCAACACTGTGCGCGGCAACCAGAACTGGATCCGCGCGCGCCAGGGGGCGATCTCCTCGCCCATCCTGGGCAAGGACCTGGAAAAGCTGTGGCCGCTGATCTACGAGGGTCAGTCGGACTCGGCCTCGTTCGACAACGCGCTCGAGCTGCTCGTCATGGGCGGCTATTCGGTGGCGCACGCGATGATGATGATGATCCCGGAGGCGTGGGAGAACCACACGCTGATGGATCCGGCGCGGCGCGCGTTCTACGAGTACCACGCGGCCATGATGGAGCCCTGGGACGGGCCCGCCTCGATCGCGTTCACCGACGGGCGGCTGATCGGCGCGACCCTGGACAGAAACGGGCTGCGGCCCTCGCGCTACATCGTCACCGACGACAATCTCGTGATCATGGGCTCCGAGTGCGGCTGCCTGCCGGTACCCGAGGAGCGCATCGTCAAGAAGTGGCGCCTGCAACCCGGCAAGATGTTCCTCGTCGACCTGGAGAAGGGCCGCATCATCGACGACGCCGAACTGAAGGAATCGCTCGCCGGCGCCCGGCCCTACGCCGAATGGATCGAGCGCATCCGCGTGAAGCTCGACGAAGTGGAGAGCGAGAAGACGCCGCCGCTCAAGTCCGCGGTGCGGCTGCTCGACCGGCAGCAGGCGTTCGGCTACACGCAGGAGGATCTCAAGTTCCAGATCGCGCCCATGGCGCAGGCCGGCGAGGAGCCGGTCGGCTCGATGGGCAACGACGCGGCGCTCGCGGTGCTCTCCAAGAAGGACAAGACGCTGTACCACTACTTCCAGCAGTTGTTCGCGCAGGTGACCAACCCGGCGATCGATCCGATCCGCGAGGAACTGGTGACCTCGCTGGTCAGCTTCATCGGCCCGAAGCCGAATCTGCTCGGCATCGACGAGCAGAACCCGCCGCTCAGGCTCGAAGTGTCGCAGCCGGTGCTCGATTTCTACGAGATGGAGAAGATCCGCCACATCGAGCGCTACACCAGCGGCAAGTTCCGCGCGCTCGAGCTCGACCTCACGTACCCTGCCGCCTGGGGCGCGGCCGCGATCGAGGCGCGGCTGGCGTCGCTCTGCGCGCAGGCCGAGGACGCCGTGCGCTCGGGCTACTCGATCATCGTCTTGTCCGACCGGCTGGTCGAGGCCGAGCGCGTGCCGATCCCGGCGCTGCTCGCGCTCTCGGCGATTCACCAGCACCTGGTGACCCGGGGCCTGCGCACCAGCGCGGGGCTGGTGGTGGAAACGGGCTCGGCGCGCGAAGTGCACCACTTCGCGCTGCTCGGCGCCTACGGCGCGGAAGCCGTGCACCCCTATCTCGCCCTGGAAACGATCCTGGCGATGCATCCGGGCGAAAGCGCGGCCGGCTCCAAGGCGATCAAGAACTACGTCAAGGCGGTCGGCAAGGGCCTGAAGAAGGTGATGTCCAAGATGGGCATCTCGACCTACATGTCCTACACGGGTGCTCAGATCTTCGAGGCGGTCGGTCTCAAGCGCGAGCTCATCGACCGTTACTTCAGCGGCACGAGCTCGGCGATCGAGGGCATCGGCCTTACCGAGGTCGCCGAAGAGGCGATGCGCGTGCATCGCGCGGCGTTCGACCCCGACGACCCGCTGCTCGCGCGCGCGCTCGACGCGGGCGGCGAGTACGCCTGGCGCGTGCGCGGCGAGGAGCACATGTGGACCCCCGACGCGATCGCCAAGCTGCAGCACGCGACGCGGCAGAACTCGGCCAAGACCTACCGCGAGTACGCCGAGCTGATCAACGACCAGTCACGTCGCCACCTGACGCTGCGCGGCCTGTTCGAGTTCCGCTTCGGCGAGCGCAAGCCCGTGCCGATCGAGGAAGTCGAGCCGGCGGCCGAGATCGTCAAGCGCTTTTCCACCGGCGCGATGTCGCTCGGCGCGATCTCGACCGAGGCGCACACGGTGCTCGCCATCGCCATGAATCGCATCGGCGGCGCCTCGAACACCGGCGAAGGCGGCGAGGACCGCGCGCGCTACGCGCCGGTCAAAGCGGGCGAGACGATGATGAGCCGCCTGGGCAGAAAGCGCGTCGAAGTGGACATCCCGCTGCGCGAGGGCGACTCGCTCAAGTCCAAGATCAAGCAGGTCGCCTCCGGGCGCTTCGGCGTCACCGCCGAGTACCTCGCGTCCGCAGAGATGATGCAGATCAAGATCTCTCAAGGGGCGAAGCCCGGCGAGGGCGGGCAG
>Ga0209109_10001090_pt1 | contig 14946 bp, 14 predicted proteins | sample Rifsed10ft2_FD_184004 | JGI IMG/M metagenome (GOLD analysis project Ga0209109, IMG submission 184004) | Soil microbial communities from Rifle, Colorado, USA - sediment 10ft 2 (version 2) | ecosystem: Environmental > Terrestrial > Deep subsurface > Rock core/Sediment | place: Rifle, Colorado... | reverse complement strand
ATCCCGGTCGTGATGATCACCGCCGACGCGACGCACCAAGCCGGAAGCTGCGACGCTTGCCTGCCGCTCCGCCCAAGCGATGAAATCCGCGGGCTCGAGCGGCCGCCCCAGGAGGTACCCCTGGCCGATGTCGCAACCGAGGCCTTCGAGGAGCCGCTCCTGCACGTCGAGCTCGACTCCCTCCGCCACGACCTGCTTGCCGAGCGTGCGGGCCACGGCGAGCACGGCCTGGACGATCGCCATCGATTTCTCGTCCGGCAATCCGGAAACGAACGCGCGATCGATCTTGAGGACGTCGAACGTGATCTCCTGAAGGTAGACGAGCGACGAGTAGCCGGTGCCGAAGTCGTCGATCGCGATACGCACGCCGTTCGCGCGCAAATCCCGGAATACGCGGTTGGTGTGCTCGAAGTCGGTGACGAGGCCATGCTCGGTCAACTCGAGCTCGAGATCGCGACCCGCGAGGCCGGCGTCGCGAACCATGGCCTCGACCTCACCCGCAAAACCGGGCAGGAAGAGTTGGCGCATCGCGACGTTGACGGACACCCGGTCGATGGCGATGCCGCGCTTGCGCCAGCGCACGAGCTCCGCAAGCGCACTCTTGAGCACCCAAGCGCCGACGCTCTCGATGAGTCCCGTCTCTTCGAGGATCGGCACGAATATGCCCGGCGGCACCTTGTCGCGCGTCGGATGATTCCAGCGCAACAGCGCCTCGGCACAGACGAGCTTTCTACCGCGCAGGCTGATTTGCGGTTGAAACACGAGGCGGAACTCTTCGTTCTCTAGCGCGTTGCGTAGATCCGTCTGCATGGCCAAGCGTTCATGCACACGTTGGTCCATGCCGTCGGCAAAAAACGCCCAGCGCCCGCGCCCCGCGTCCTTGGCCGTATACATCGCCGTATCGGCCTTGCGCAATAGCTCCTCGACCGTGGTCGCGTCGTGCGGATATATCGTGATGCCGATGCTCGCTCCGACGAACGACTCGTGCCCGCCGATCACGAAGGGCCGCTGTACCGCATTCATCAGCTGCTTGACGATGCCCTCCACCTCGAAGACACCGCGTATGTGCGGGAGAATCACGACATACTCGTCGCCGCCGAGGCGTGCGACCGTGTCCGTCTCACGCAGCACGGAGCTCAAACGTTGCGCGGTCTCGCGGAGCAGCTCATCTCCGCGCGAGTGACCGAGCGAGTCGTTGATGTTCTTGAACCCGTCGAGATCGATGAACAATACCGCCAGCTCTCGCCCGTCGCGGCGCGCGTGCGCGAGCGCTTGGCTCAACCGATCATGGCAGAGCTGCCGGTTCGGCAGTCCCGTCAGCAGATCGAAATGAGCACGGTTGAAGAGCTCCCTTTCCCGGTCGACCGCCGATACCGCAACGGAGAGGCGGTTCGCGAATTCGCGCAGCAGCTCGAGCTCGAAATCGTCGACGGACGCCGCGCCCGAAAACTGCCCGACGACCACGCCGCGCAATTCGTCCTCGCGATGCATCGGCATGACAACCGCGCGCCCGCCTGCACGTGCCGTTACTATCGGCCCGAGGACGGCCTGCGCCTCCACGTCCGTCACGATACGGTCCTCGGAATGGCCTCTCAACCATGTGGTCATTGCCTCGGAAATTTCGATGCGCGTGATCTCGTGCTTGCCAGTCCCGGCGGCGGAAAGCGCGTACAGCCGGCCGCGCGAGCGCTCGTCGGCATCGACCAACGCCACTCTGAGCTCGCAGTTGGGAATGATCTCCGCGACGCGCTTGACGAGGACTTCCAAAACCTGCTCGATCGAGCGCGACGACAGAATCAACTTGTCGATCTGCTCCAACGTCGTCAAGGTATCGAATTGCCGGCCGAGCCGCCGTGCCATGTCGTTCATCGCATCGCCAAGCTCGCTGAACTCGTCTCCGCCCTTCAATTCCAACCGCGTGGCGAAATTCCGCTCCGCGATCCGCTGCGTGCCGACGACCAAACGATCCAGGGGCTCCAAGACGCGGCGAATTTGCTGTGCGGATAACAACAGGACCGTGATCAAGCTCAAGAGAACCGCCTGTTGGAACACGTCGCTGAATGCGGACAAGGACTCGAGCGCGATCTCTTCGGGCTGGCTCACCACGATCGTCCATGGCGTCGCATTGAATCGCGACGGCAAGAATAAGTCCCAATGTGTCGCCAATTGCGGCTTGCCCTCGAGCTCCCAAGAAACGTTGCCGCTCGACGTGTGGGCGATGGAGTCGTCAAGCGCCCCGCGGGCGTTCGCGGGAAGCGACGTCGTGCAAAACACGGGGTTCGTCGACTCGCGCCCAAGAACGCACAGCTCCATTCCATACGGAAGCAGGTCCGTAGTGCCCCACAGGTGGTCATCGTCGACACGTCCAACGATGACACTTTCGCCGATGTGCTTCGCCAACAGGACCTCGTAACCGTGCCCGTCGGGCCGCGTCAGCAATGTCGACTTTCCGAGTCCGGTCTCCGCGAGTGCCTGCACCGGGGGCAAGTCACCGCGCACGGGCGTGATTCCCGCGGCGGTTTCGATGTAGGCGGCATCGATGGGGACTGCGCCGTAGGTATCTGCACCGCCGGCCATTTGGGCCAGTGCGCTATCCGCAATCAACAAGCGGTCGAGAATCTGCTGGCCGATATTGCGGCTCGTGTCTTGCAGGTGCCGCAGCGCCTGGTCTTCGAGAGTGCTCGTGACTTGCACGAGCGCAAGTACCGCCATCGCGGCGATCGGCACGAGGCCCGCGAACACGAACGCAGCGAAGATGCGCCGCGCCACGCGGCTGCCGAACAACTTGGCGTTCAATCGCATGGACGGCTCGAATCAGTAGTCTTCTGCGCGACCTATGTAGCCGCCATTGTTGGCACGAACGATGTCGTCGCGGGATGGCTGTGCCGTCAGAGCAGTCGCGGTGGCCCCGTCTTTGCCGACGCTGTACAAATCGAAATCCGTATTGATAGGCACGAGATTCTTGTCGCGCCTCACGTCACCTCGCCGCGCGCCCGACAACTCGAGGTAGACGTATGGCCGGCCCCACGGATCGCGCCTTCCGTCGAGCGCGGCCGTGGCGAGGTCCGGGGGAAATGCGCCGGTGTTGGTCTGCCAGCGGTACAGTTGCAAGCTCAAGGCGCCGATGTCGGCAACCGCTCGCGATGCGTTCGATCGATCGACGACACCTTGATATGCCGGCACGGCGATCGCCCCCACGACGGCGACGAGAGCGACCACGAGCATGAGCTCGAGAATAGAGAATCCACTCTGTTTGTGGCACATCAGGCCGAGCTCCCCTTGCGCCCAACGTAGTGGGTCGCGATGGAAGCCTAGTCGGCAGCTGAGTTATCCGCCGTGCCGCAGCTCACGTTTCCGCCGTAAACCGAGCCCCGACGCCGCCTACAGGGCGGTTTTGCGCAGCATCAAGACGTTGCGCCGGCAGCTCGCGATCAGCACGTCGCGCTGATTGAAACCGCGATGCTCGAGCGTGAGGATGCCGTTGTTCGGCCGCGAACGGCTCGGACGGAGCGCCACGACCTCGGTCTCGACGTGCACCGTATCGCCGACGAACAACGGACTCGGAAAGCGCGCTTCCTCGAGGCCGAGGTTCGCTACTGTCGTTCCGAGCGTGATGTCGTTGATCGAGATGCCGACGATGAGGCCGATCGTGAAAAAACTGTTGACGAGGGGCTCGCCGAACTCCGACTCGTTGCGCATGTATTCCTTGTCGAGGTGCAGGGGCGCCGGATTGTGCGTCAGCGTGCTGAAAAGGATGTTGTCGGTCTCCGTGACCGTGCGCCGAATGGCGTGCTTGAAGACCTGGCCGACCTTGAACTCATCGAAGTAATATCCCGGCATCGGCCTCGCCTCCCCTGCCACAGTCACTCGCGCGAGAGCTCGCGGCTGCGCTTCGCCGCGGCTCGCACTGCGCGCCGAATCAATTGCTCCAACCCATGTTCCGATTGCAGCACTTCGAGGGCCGCCTGCGTGGTGCCTTTGGGACTCGTCACGCGGCGGCGCAGCTCGTCGGCGGGCTGCCCGGAGTGGCGCGCGTAAGCGCCGGCGCCCGCGACCGTCTCCGTCGCCAGCCGCGCGGCGAGATCCGGGCTCAAGCCGAGCTCCCGCCCCGCCTCCGTCAGGCACTCGATCAAGAGGAAAACGTACGCGGGGCCGCTGCCCGATAGCGCTGTGACGACGTCCATGAGCGCTTCGTCTTCGATCCATTCGACGCGGCCGACGGCCGCCATGAGATCGCCTGAGATACGCCTTTGGACGTCCGACACGTTGGCGCGCGCAAACAACGCCGTTACGCCTTGACCGATCGCGGCGGGCGTGTTCGGCATCGCGCGCACAACGGCCGCATCGTCGCCGAGCGATTTCGCGAGCTCGGCCGTAGTCTTGCCGGCGACGATAGATAGAAACACGGCCCGGGACCGCACGCCCGGAGGGATCGCGCGCAGAGCCTCTCTAAGCTGCGCCGGCTTCACGGCGACGACGACGACGTCCGCCTCCCCTGCGCTCTCGCCAGTCGACACACGTAAGCCCCGCTCGCGCGCCGCGGCTTGCGCCGCCGGGTGAGGATCGACCACCGTGATCGTTCGCGCCCCATACGCGGGCGCAAGCCAGCCGTTGACGAGCGCCTGACCCATGTTGCCGAAGCCCAGCAGCAAGATCGCGGGGGCGCTCATGTCTCGAGCTCCGAGATACGGCGCTCGGATCGCGCGTGTCGAGGACGCGGCGGTTCGAGCTCGGCTTGCGGATCGTTGTAGACGCCGAGGTCGAGCGCCCCTTCGCTGCGTGCCACGACGCACGTGCACGCGGCATCACCGTTGACGTTGACGGCGGTGCGCAGCATGTCGAGTAGTCGGTCGATACCGACGATGAGCCCGATGCCTTCGATCGGAAGCCCGACCTGCGCAAGGACCATCGCGAGCATGATGAGGCCGGCGCCGGGCACGGCGGCCGTGGCAATCGACGCCAACGTGGCCGTCAGGACCACCATGAGGTAATCCGTCATCGCCAAATCGACGCCATAGACGTTGGCGACGAACACGGTCGCGGCGCCTTGCATGATCGCGGTTCCATCCATGTTGATGGTGGCGCCGAGAGGCACCGTGAATGCAGCCACGGAATTACGCACGCCCATGCGCTTTTCCAACGTCTCGAGCGTGAGCGGAATCGTCGCGCTGCTCGACGCCGTGCTGAACGCGAAAGCGGCCACGACACGCATCTTGGCGAAAAAACGAGCAACGCTCAAACCTGCAAGCCTGACCAGCGTCGTATACGTGAGCAGCACGTGCAACAGCAATGCGCCGATGACTGCCAAGACATACCACCCAAGCGGCACAAACACGTCGAATCCTTGCGTTGCGAATGTTCGCGCCACGAGCGCGAACACGCCGATCGGCGCGACACGGATGACTATCAAGACGAGGTGCATGATGACCTCGTTGAGATCCTCGAAGGCGCGCGCGATTCGCCGGCCGCGGTCGCCGGCAAGCGTCATCGCCACGCCGATCAGCAACGCGAACACGATGATTTGCAGCATCTCGCCGTCGGCAAGGGCGCGGACCGGGTTGGCGGGAAACATATTGATGATTACGTCGGCAAGCCGGGGCGCCGGACGGGCCTCGTACTCTGCGCCGCCCGCGAGCTCGAATCCGTCGCCCGGCGAAATCAACGTCGCGACGAGCAATGACAGGACGACGGCGGTACAGGTGGTCACCAGGTATAACCCGACGATCTTCGCGCCGAGTCGGCCAAGCGCACGCACGTCGCCGAGCGTGGCCACACCGCAAACGAGCGATACCAAGACCAGCGGGACGACCATCATTTGCAGCAGCGCGAGGAAGATCCGGCCGACCGCATAGAGCACGTCCTCGACGAGCACGTCGCCCACGGGTTGAAGGTCAGCCGAGAAAATGTTGAGAATTCCGCCGACGACGATACCGGCGGCCATCGCGACGAGGATTTTGGCCGTGAGGCTCATTGGCTTAGGTTATCATGCGCAACCGAGGCGGCCCCGGGCCGCCTCGCGTTTCGTCCGTGGGAAGGTCGCGTGAGAGATGTTTACATCGTCGGCGTAAGCCAGACGCCCGTCAGCCGAGATTCGACAGTTCACGCACGCGAGTTGGCGACGACGGCCGTGCGCCAAGCGCTTGCAGAGAGCTCAGTCCCTTCGTCCCGGGTCGGCGCCTTGTTCGCCGGCAACATGACCGGCGGCATTCTCGATTCTCAAACGCAAATCGGCGGGCTCGTCGCGGACTATGCCGGGCTCGCGGGTATAGAAGCCGTCAATGTCGAGGCGGCTTGCGCCTCGGGTGCGGCCGCGGCGCGCATGGCGTACTTGAGCGTCGCGGCCGGCGTGCACGACGTCGTCATCGCGTGCGGCTTGGAACGCATGACGCACGTCGGACGCGACGCCATCACGCGCGCGCTCGCGACGGCCGCCGACTGGGAGCTCGAGAGCAGCAAGGGCGAATCGTTCTTGTCGCTCAACGCCAAGCTCATGCGCGCCTATATGGAGAAACACGCAGCGCGACCCGAAGATTTCGCGCCGTTCTCGATCAATGCGCATCGCAACGCGCTCACGAATCCGAATGCGGTGTTTCACAAGGAGATCGGCGTCGACGACTACCTGCAATCGCGCATCGTCGTCGATCCCGTGCGGTTGTACGACGTCTCGCCCGTGTGCAACGGCGCAGCGGCAATCGTGCTCGCGTCGGCCGACGTCGCCGCGGGATTGCTCGGCGCCGGACGCGCGCGCATCGTCATTGCGGCATCTTCCGCGGCGACGGCCCCGCTTGCGCTGGTGCGCCGGCCGGACATTCTGCACTTGCAGGCCGTCGAAACGGCGACCCAGAAAGTGCTTGCGCAGGCTCGCATCACGCATGCCGACATAGACTTCCTCGAGCTTCACGATGCCTACACGATCATGACGGCGCTCTGCCTCGAATCGGCGGGCTTCGCCGCGCGCGGCACCGCGCTCGAGCTAGGCAAGGAACGCCGCATCGCGCTTGACGGCGATCTGCCGCTCTCGACGATGGGCGGCCTCAAAGCGCGCGGCCATCCCGTCGGCGCCACGGGCATCTATCAGCTCGTCGAAGCGTTTCTTCAGCTGAGCGGTCTCGCCGGCCCGAACCAGGTCAAGAATGCCGAGGTCGCACTCGTGCAGAACATCGGCGGCACGGCGGCGACCGTCGTCAATCACGTTCTGCGCCGCATCGGCTAGAGGAATGCCGCCGCCGTACGCGCGACATCACATGCAGCGACCCGCCGGCCCTGCCTACTGGGCGGGCGGCGTCTCAGTCAACCAGCCGCGATACCGAATGATCAGGCCGATCGTAGGGTGGCCGATTTCGACATTAAATCGAAATCGTCCGTCATCCCCCGATTCGTATGAGTCCCCGCGCGGCGATAGCGACACGGGCAGCGCTATTCCGAGACATGTCCACCGACGCACGACGAGGCGGAGCCGGTCGCCGTCGAGCACCAACGCCAGGCCGAAAACGAAGGGTCCGAATCGCTCGCACAAGAGTCGGTCGAAGGCGCCCCTTCCTTCCTCGTGGCTGCTCGAGAACGAGCGATCCCGAAACTTTCGGGTCCAGACTTGCTTGTCCCCTTGCACGTCGAAACGAACCTCGACCGGAACGTCGCTGCCCGCCTTCGGAAAACGGAGAGCCCCGGCAACGAGCCGCGCGACCCAGCCCGCTCCGCGCTCAACCTCGGCAATTCCGGATGCGGTCATGCTGCCGTGAACGTCATGCATGTTGCGAATCGGCTCAGGCAGGAGATCCCACGCGTCACCGAGCACTCGCCGATAAAGCGTCACAATCGGCTCGGCTCTCGAGGGTATCCTCGAGCCCGTATGGATCTTGCGACGCTTGAACATCTCCTCATAGTCGCCAATCTCGATCTCGCGCAACGCCGGACGGGCTCCCGCCGAAGGTGCCGTGCCGCTCAAGCATCTCCGAATGATCGCTTCTGCCGCCATCGACGGAATGAGCGGCCCGTCATCGCCCTCGGCAAGGAGGTGCCAAGACCGTGTCGTCGCTCGTCCCTCTTCGTCGCGGCCCCGTATTTCGACGAACATGCCGCCACGGTGCTCGCCCCACCGCAAGACATTGCTCGCCCAGTGCATGAGGCGCGCCAAGGGCGCTAGCGTGGGAACGACATGGAGGCGAACGAGCCATGCAAGTCCTCTAAGGACGCGGTGCAACAGAGGCGGTGCGGGACCTGCGCCCATCCATACGGACGCGACATCGGGCCAGAGCGCGACGAGCATTTGAAGGTCCGGTACATCGACGAGCGAGAACTGCATCGGGCGCAAGGGCAGCCGCCCGGGAACTGCGACCGTAAATCGCCGCGTTTCTGTGAATGGATACGCTCGCATCGTCCTCGAATCGCGTCGGAGCTCTATCCTCTGCCCGGCGTAGCTCGCGATCGCGCGAATGACGTTGAGACCGACGCCCGCGTACGGGGACGGAGCGATCCCGCCGCAAATGTCGTCCAAGCGCTGCATTCCGTGCATGAGAGACCGCACGACTGCGGCGGTCAGCACCGGAAAGCTGCTGACCCCGGAGAGAACGAACAAGCGCCTGGCCTTCGCCTCTTCATCGAATCGAGATACTCCACGAACAAACTGAGACCCGTCGGCAAGATCGAGATAATGTGCTCCGCATCGGAGGCACGCCTCGACGACGCGATAAGGTGAATCTCCGTAGGTCTGAAACGGCCCAGAGGCATCGACTACGATAGATGGGGCGATCTCGAGGAGTTGAGTGTCGACATCGGCATCTCGCTGGAAGCGAACCGCAATCCTCTGTGCGCCACTCGGCAGACTCGCGCAAAATTCCTGCGCTTTCCCCAATGACCGTCCACCGATGATAAGCACCGCTCTATGCTCGTCTGACAAGAGCCGTGCCAACCTGCCTCCAAAAGTTCCATAACCGCCGAGAATCAGGATTCTCACTTGGCCCCTGGTCATGAGATGAAGCGGTCGCGGTCGGATTCGGCCGGCGCATAGCACGTCGAACGCTTGCCGAAAATCCGCAGTCGGCTTTCTGCAATCAGCTCATACAATCGGTCGCGAGCCTCGAGCGGCAAGATCCGAAAGACCTTTGCGAGTGCCCAAGGCCAGCCGAGGCCTTCGGCCATGCGGATGCTCGCTTCGGATTTGAACCAAGCAAGTCCGTCGTCGAGCAGGATATTGGTCCCGTAATCGTTCGGATCCAGGCGGAACATGAGGTGCGCTTCGATAGCTATAGCGCGCCGCCAACTGAGTGCCCGCCTAGTTCCGGTGCAGCAGCTCGATCTTCGTCGCGACACCTTCTTCTATCCTTAGGCGCGCCGGGAAGACTCTGGGACCGAGGTTGTAATTCCAGTACTCGATCGTAGTCACTCCCACTTGAAATGCCGAGCCGTTAGCTCGCCGGGCCATGACCGGCTCTTCGATGACCTCCTTCGAGGTCGGCGCGCCGCATTTCTCCATGACTTCCGAAGCGAGCATGCCTTCCCGGATCAAGTAAGTGCCGCACCGAAACGAATCGGCCCAGGCACTGGTAGAGGCCATCGCCAACCAGATTGGCATGACATACACCAACGAACGGAGTCGATCTGGCATCTGCGGCCTGTCCTGATGTGAATGGGAATGGCAGATCCGAATCGTACTACAGCTCATGAAGATCGTAACCGGCCACGTGGCCTCGGGCGATAACTGCCGAGAGGCGCGACAGGCGCTTCGCGATCTCGGCGACGACCTCGAAATCGTTTTCGTCGGCTGAGCAGTCTCAACGCGAAGGATGCGCGCGCCGGCGGCGCACGCCGAAGAAGCGAGCGATGAACTCGCCGAACACCGCTTGGGCGAGGCGGCTCGACCGCGGCATATGACGCTGGGTCGCCTCGAGCGCGGCAGCGGAATCGAGCTCAGGCGGAATCTCGTCGACGCCCCGCACGTCGGTTCCGCGATCGAGCCAACGCCGGATCAGGGGTTGATCCGCTTCTAGATGAAACTGCAAACCGTACGCAAGGTCGCCGACGCGAAACGCCTGGTGCTCGCAGACCGCCGAGCTTGCGAGGTGCACGGCACCGTGTGGCAGCGTGAACGTGTCTCTGTGCCATTGGAAGATCGGCTCGCCGCCCTCGAAGTGGCGAAACAAGAGATCCTCCTTGCCATGCGGCGTCGGCGTGACCTCCGTCCAGCCGAACTCGACGGCGCGCCCGCGCAAAATACGGCCGCCCATGCTCGCCGCCATGAGCTGCGCGCCGAGGCAAACGCCGAGCACGGGCATGCTCGTCTCGATCGCGCGGCGAATCCCCTCCTGCTCGTAAGCGAGGTGCGCAAAGCGATCCGTCTCGTCGGCGGCCATCGGCCCGCCCAGCACCACGAGGCCGTGGTAGCGCCCGACCGGTACCTGTGCATAGCCGTCTCTGTGAAAATTAACGTAACGAATGCGGAAGCCGGCATCCTTGAACATCCGATCGAGCACGCCGAGCGGCTCGAACGGCACATGTTGAAATACCAGGAGCTTACGCAATTTACTCGCCGACTTTGCGTGCCGCGCCCTCGGGATGAATCGCGATGAGGCTCGAGCGCGGTGCGGCGTCGCCGCCGTCGGGCCAGTGACTGCGCGGTTCCTCGACCGAGCCGCCTTCGCCCGGATGCTGTAAGGTCAAGAATAGCGTACGGCCGTCCGGCGTGAATGTGCAGCCGCAGACCTCGGCGCCGACGGGCCCGCTCATGAACTGGCGCACCGCACCGCGCCACTCGCCTTGCGTCGGGCATACGAAGCAACCGTTGTTGTTGTCGCCGGGTTGCGTGCCATCGGTCACTATCCAGAGATTGCCGTCGCCGTCGAAGCCCAAATTATCGGGATTCGCGAACGCGCTGAGCTCACCCGGATCGGCAAACCCCGCAAAATACGTGACGTCGGCCGCAAGCGGCAAGTCTCCCGTGCGCGGTAAAGCCGCGAGCAGGCCGCCGGCACGCGGATCGCCGGCGAGCATGAAGACCTCCCAGCGAAAGCGCATGGCGCCGGCGTCGCCGGCGTCCTCGATGAGCTCGAGAATGTGGCCGCTCGGGTTCGGTGCGCGCGGATTCGCGGCGTCGCTGCCGGGCGTGTGGGCGCCGACCGACGGGGCCGCGTCGCCTTCGCCGCGCTCGGTGTTTTCCGTGCAGGACACGTAGACGCGTCCGTCGACGGGGCTCACGGCCACGTCCTCGGGCCGGTCGAGGGGCGTCGCGCCGACGCGATCCGCGGCTTCCCGGCAATACACGACGACATCGCCTTGAGAATGGAAACCGCGCGCCGGCGTGAGCTCGGGATGCTCATTCCAGACGAGCGGCAACCACTCGCCCGAGCCGTCCTCGTTGAGCTTGGCCACGTACAGTGTGCCGGTGTCGAGCAGATCCCGATTACGTTCCGGACGTGCCGGATCGAATCGGCCGCCGGTCACGAACTTGTAGAAATACTCGAACACCTGGTCGTCGCCCATGTACACCGCGACGCGCCCATCCGCGGTCAGAACGGTCGTTGCGGCTTCGTGCTTGAACCGGCCGAGCGCGGTCCGCTTCTTGATCGGCTGAGTCGCATCGTGGGGATCGATCTCGACGATCCAGCCGAACTTGAGCGGTTCGTGCGGCGTGCGTGCGACGTCGAAGCGCGCGTCGGCGAATTCCCATCGGTAAATGCTCTCTCTCGCGCGCGCTCCGAACCGTTCGTAGGCCCGCGCAAGACCTGACGGAAGCTCGGCTTGCTCCAAATTGCCGAAGAAATCGTCGGTGTTCTCTTCGGCCGTCAAATAGGTTCCCCAGGGCGTAGTCCCGGCCGCGCAGTTGCAGAGTGTGCCCTGGACGCGGCCCGGCCGGTCGGCGTCCTCCCCCGCGAGCAGCGCATGATTCTCCGCAGGCCCCGCGAATTGCATCGCCGTGGTGGCGGTGATGCGGCGATTGAAGCGCGAGTCGCGCCTGAAGCCCCAAGCGCCGTCGTATTCGAGCTCGACGACGCTCACTCCGACCGACGCTTGCATGTAGGCCACCATCTCCGGACGGGCGCGGACGAGCTCGTGACGTGTGCGGTTGCGCCGCGCCTCCGCCCATCCCGGGAACATGAGGGCAGGGATGGGATACTCGTGATTCACGCACATGAGCCACCGCGCGTCGGCAAGCGCAAAGAGGCCGATGCCGTCGCAGTTGAAGCCGAACTGCCGTGCCTGTGCCGCCGCGGAGCCGCGTTCGAGCAATCCGCCGGCAGCCACGCGGCGCGCGTCGAGCGATCCGCCGCCGGCGGTAAGCGCGTCACCCCAGCGCAGCACGACGTCGCTCGAGTAACCCTCGGGCACGATGACGCGATCCTCGCGTGACGCCGCAACGCGCGCAAAACCGAAAGGTGCGGCCTTGGCCTGCGGCCAAACGCTCGCGGGCAGCGTCGAGCACGCCAGGACGCTCGCGCTACCGCGAAGCAACGTGCGCCGGCTGAGCCGGCGCCTCAGGAGGCTGCGAAAGGTCTCGGAGCTCGAGGACGTCATTGCCGTTACCGCATCGGGAAGTGTTTAATGCTAGCCTATTCAACAGACAAAAATATGACACGGCTTCGAGGAGACGCATGGCAGACGAACGCGCCGAACAGGACATCGGCATGGACAGCACGGCGCTGTATCGCGAGGAAACGTTCACGGATCGCAGGGTCGGCACGCTGCAACGCTTGACGCCCGTCGATCGGAACGGTAACCCCGATCCAAGCCGCCCGATCTTGTATGTGGGACAAACGCAAGTGCTGACGCCGGCAGGCGCCTTGCCGTTGAGCTTCGAAGTCGCCGCCAAGTCCCTCGAGGAAGCCGTGCAGAACTTCGGCGCCCACGCGGAACAGGCGCTCACGAACACGATGAAGCGGCTCGAGGAATTGCGGCGCGAAGCCGCGTCCTCGATCATCGTTCCCGGCAGCGCGCCGCCCGGCGGCGGCATCAAGATGCGCTAGCGGCCCCTGTAGGAGCGGCCTCCGGCCGCGAGATCGCGAGCGAAGCTCGCTCCTACAAGAATCGCGGCGTCCCCTGTGGGAGCGGCGTCCCGCCGCGATTCCTAGTCGCGGCCGGAGGCCGCTCCTACCAGCAGATCAGCGAAAAAGGCGCGGAGCGCTCGGGCACGTCGATCGTGAACGGGATTGCGTCTCCATGCGCGAGCGGCTGCGCCGACACGGTGCCGGGGAGCGCATTCGTCACCACGAGCGTGACCAGAACGCGTAAGCCATACTTCATTCCGTTCCCTCTGCGACATCGTGTCGCGCCGCGCCGATTCTAGTATGCTCGCGAGCGACGTGAAACTCGCTTCCTTGAAGTCCCGTCGGGACGGCCGCTTGCTCGTCGTCAATCGAGAGCTCTCGCGTGCCGCGCACGCGAGCGCCATCGCACCGACGCTGCAATCGGCGCTCGATCGCTGGGAAAAAACCGAGCCGCAGTTGCGCCTGCTCGCCGCCGAGCTCGAATCGGGGCGGCTCGAGACGATCCCTTTCGATGAATGCAATTGTGCCGCACCGCTGTCGCGCGCCTATCAATGGATCGACGGTTCTGCGTACGTCAATCACGTCGAGTTATTGCGCCGCTCGCGCGGCGAGCCGCTGCCCGAAACCTTCTGGACCGAGCCGCTCATCTACCAAGGAGGCTCGGACGACTTGACGGCGCCGCGTGACCCGATCCGCGTGCACGCCGACGACGTCGGCGTCGACTTCGAGGCGGAGATCGCGATCATCACCGACGACGTTTCCGCGGGCACGACGGCCGCGGCAGCATCGCGGCATATCAAGCTGTACATGCTCGTGAACGACGTGAGCTTGCGTCGCATCATCCCGCCGGAGCTCGCCAAGGGGTTCGGCTTTTTCGTCGGCAAGCCCGCGACGGCGTTTTCGCCGGTCGCAATCACGCCCGACGAGCTCGGTGAGGACCTCGTCGGCGACGCCATCCGCTTGCCTCTGCTCGTCGACGTCAACGGCAAGCCCTTCGGCAGAGCTCGACCCGACGTCGATCGGGTTTTCTCGTTTGCCGAGCTCATCGCGTACGCTGCGCAGACACGGAACTTGAGTGCCGGTACCATCGTCGGCGGGGGCACCGTCTCCAACAAGCTCGACGGCGGGCCCGGCTTGGCCGTAAGCGAGGGCGGCTCCGGTTACTCGTGCATCGCCGAGCAGCGCGCGGTCGAGCAGATTCGCGACGGCGCGGCGCGCACGAAGTTCTTGCGCTACGGCGATCGCGTGCGCATCGAGATGCAAGATCGCGACGGCGCTTCCGTTTTCGGGCGCATCGAGCAAACCGTGGCGCGCTGGGAGCACCGCAATGCAACAACATGAAGATAAGCTCGCGATCATCGAGGTCGTCAACAACTGGGTCTTGTGGAGCGATTCGGGTGACTGGGATCGCTTCGCCACCGTTTGGCACGATGATGCGTGGATGACGGCAACGTGGTTTCAGGGCCCGGCTACCGAGTTCGCGAAGGCGCGGCGCGCGGGCTTTGAGCGCGGCGTCAGCATTATCCATTTCCTCGGTGGCACGACGTGCGACGTCAACGGCACGCGCGCGATCGCGCAAACGAAGATGACGATCAATCAGCGCGCCGCAGTCGACGGCGTGATCGTCGACGCCGTGTGCACGGGGCGCTTCTACGATTTCTTCGCCAAGCGCGACGGCCGTTGGGCCATCGTGCGGCGCCAGCCGATCTATGAGAAGGACCGATTGGACGCCGTCACGCCCGGCGCAAAGCTCGCGCTCGACCCCGATTTGCTCGCGCGGTTTCCCGAAGGTTATCGGCACCTCGCGTACTTGCAGACCAAGGCCGGCTTCGAGGTCAGGCTAGGCTTGCCCGGACTGCGTGGGCCCGAGGTCGAGACGCTTTACGGCGAGGGCCGAGCCTGGCTCGCGGGCGCCGCGACACCCGGCAAGCCTTTGTAGGAGCGAGCTTCGCTCGCGATTCGTCGCAAG
>Ga0209109_10001089_pt1 | contig 14947 bp, 15 predicted proteins | sample Rifsed10ft2_FD_184004 | JGI IMG/M metagenome (GOLD analysis project Ga0209109, IMG submission 184004) | Soil microbial communities from Rifle, Colorado, USA - sediment 10ft 2 (version 2) | ecosystem: Environmental > Terrestrial > Deep subsurface > Rock core/Sediment | place: Rifle, Colorado... | reverse complement strand
GCGAGGGCTTCGTGCTCCTCACGGATGCCGGTGGGCAGGCGGTCCTCGAATTTCGCAAAGAACTCGGCCTGGTTGCGGAGGTTCGTCCGCCACCCTTCGCGGTCGACCCTGAGCAGCTCCTCCAGGACATCCTCGGAGACATCGAGCCCCTTTCCGCCGATGGCGGACGGCGTGGGGACGTATCCGATGGGTGTCTCCTCCGCCTCGCCGTCGCCTCGACAGCGTTCGATCACCCACTTGAGGACCCGCAGGTTCTCGCCAAAGCCGGGCCAGAGGAACCTGCCCTTTTCATCCCTCCGGAACCAGTTGACCCGGAAGACCTTCGGGAGATGTGAAGCCCGCTTTTCCATCGAGAGCCAATGGGCCCAGTAATCGGCCATGTTGTACCCGCAGAAGGCGAGCATGGCCATGGGATCCCGGCGGACAACACCCACGGCGCCGGTGATCGCGGCGGTGGTCTCGGACGCTAACGTGGCCCCCAGGAAGGTGCCGTGCTGCCAGCTCGAGGCCTGGTAGACGAGGGGCAAGAGCTTTTGGCGCCGCGAGCCGAAGAGGATGGCACTGATCGGGACCCCCTTGGGGTTCTCCCACTCGGGCGAGAGGGAGGGACACTGACGCGCCGGCGTCGTGAATCGACTGTTCGGGTGGGCAGCTAGCTCCTCGTGCGACGGCGTCCATGGACGGCCACGCCAGTCGAGCGCGGTACGTGGCGGCGGATCGTCGTGGCCCTCCCACCACACGCTGCCGTCGGGCCTGAGCGCGACATTGGTGTAGAGGGTATTCCTCTGGATGGCCGCCATGGCGTTGGGGTTGGTCTTGGAGCTCGTGCCCGGGACCACGCCGAAGAACCCCGCCTCGGGGTTGACGGCCCACAGGCGGCCGTCGAGACCGACGCGCAGCCAGGCGATATCGTCCCCCAGGGTGTACACGCGCCAACCTTTCATGGAGGCCGGCGGGACCAGCATGGAGAGGTTGGTCTTGCCGCAGGCGCTGGGGAACGCGCCGCAGATGTATGTCACTTCGCCGTCCGGGTTCTCGACCCCGATGATCAGCATGTGCTCGGCGAGCCAGCCCTCGTGGTGACCCATATAGCTGGCGATGCGAAGGGACATGCACTTCTTGGAGAGGAGCGCGTTACCGCCGTAGCCCGACCCCACGCTCCAGATGGTGTTGTCCTCGGGGAAGTGGCAGATGTAGCGGCGATCGGCGTTCAGATCGGCCGTGGAGTGCAGGCCGCGGGTGAAGCTGTCCGAGCCGCCTAGCTGCTCCCACGCCACCGTCCCCATCCGGGTCATCATCCGCATGTTGAGGACCACGTAGACGCTGTCCGTGACCTGGATGCCGACCTTGCTGAAATGGGAGCCGGGGGGTCCCATCACGAAGGGGATGACGTACATCGTCCGGCCTTCCATGGAGCCGCTCAAGATCTTGGACAGGCGGTCGTAGCCCTCGGCCGGGGCCATCCAGTGGTTGGTGGGGCCGGCATCGTCCCTTTCCCGGCAGCAGATAAAGGTGAGGTGCTCGGTGCGGGCAACGTCGTTGGGGTCGCTCCGGTGGAGGTAGCAGCCGGGTAGCCTCCGCTGGTCTAACGGAATAAGATCTCCCGCACGGACGGCCACCTCCAGCAGTCGTTCCCGTTCAGCCTCAGAACCGTCGCACCAGACGACGTCGGCCGGGCCGCACATCCGTGCGACCTCCTTGACCCAGCGGCGCACCGATGCATTTGTCGTCATGGTTCACTCCGCGGAGAGCGTCGATTCGAAGGAGCCTCTGGCCGTGGGCGCAGCATGCCACGACGAAGGCCCAGACACAAGGTCTTTTGCCAGCGGGAGCGCGCAGGGGTGGAGCGCAGCAAGAATGCTCCCTTCGTGGTACCGACGAGGAGCAGGACATCGCCGTGTCTCAGCGCAACGTGGCGCGTTTGCACCCGAGATTTGTCCTCTCAGCAAATATTATGGGAGTGAGAAAGCTGCCTCAAACCTCGAGGCAGAACATGGTATGGCTGCCACGGACGCCCGGCAGCGCTCGGATCTTGTCGTAGACAGTCCCCAGAATATCCTCCGGGCTTCCCCCTCGGACCGTCGCCGCCACGTCATACACGCCACTCACGAGGCACACCCCCTCCACCCCCCTGATCTTTTTCAGTTCCTGAGCGACCTTCCGGTCCTTGCCCGGATCGGCGGTGACGAGAACGATTGCCGTCGCCATGGTTCCTCCCTCCGCCGCGCCCCCCTACCGTGGGCGCATCACCTGCCTGCGACGCGCACGATTACTGCCTGGCCTGGGAGGCACGTGCAGGGGCATCACCGACAAAGTGGACCGATTCATTTCCCTTGACAACGTCCGGTGTGATGGCCCAGGTCCCGCGACAGGTAGTGCTGACCACCCGGTCGGCTGTGTTCGGCCCGGCAAAGAGGAGGGCAAAGCCGCTGCCAATTCCCCCCAGGATGCAGAAGCTCGCCTTGAAGGGGAAGTAGACCGCCGACCCCACCACGCTACCGACCCCGTAGCCGACCTTCGCCCCCGTGCTCTCCTGCGAGTTCGATTCCGCCCAGGCGACACCCTGAAAGACCAGCGCAACTCCCAGCAGCATTGCCACGATTCGTTTCATCTTGCCTCCTTTCGTTCCGCGTTTCCAGTACGACTGAAGCTCCGAACCTGGACCCCGGCCCGTCAATCACCGAGTAATGGTAGTATCGGGCAGGGCCGGTTTCAAGATATTTTCGCACCGATCGGGGTTCAGGTTGCCCGCGGGGCTTTGTCCTCGCCAATTCCCAGACCGATGCTGAGTAAAGTCTCCATACCTTCTCCTTATTATTTCCGCTCAGTCCCCGGCCGCCTCGATCACGAAGTCGAGCCCTATCTTTGTTGAGGCGTCGAGCGCCTCGCAGAGCTCCGACTTGCTGGCGAAGTGCGTTCGCTCCATGCGGAACGCCGCAGCCGACAGCACGAGCGGGGTTGTCCGAAACGGGTAGGGGTCCAGGATCCATCCTTCCCTCCGGGGCGCGACCGCCACCCGGACCCGACGCCCGTGGTAGCCGGCGGGCAGCTCGAGGTGGTCCATCCACGCGGCGTCGTGACAGAGAAAGAGAGAGAGGGTGTCCCACCCAAAGACGAGGTCCCGGTTCGTGCTGAGACGCGGCTCCTCGCAGAAGCTCCGGAGTGCCGGATCGGTGCGCATCTCATCCACCAACCGGCGCTGTACGCCGCGCTGCTCCTCCAGGAAGTCCTGGGCACCCGGCTGACCCGACCGGAATCGGGCATAGAGCAACGAGCCGTGAAGGCTCACCAGGAGGCCGGCATACCGGTCGTGGGTGATCGCCCGGCCGATGCCCCGGCGGTAGATTTCCTGGTGCTGGTCGATGGGGATGTCGGTATAGGTGTACGGCCGCCGCGTCTTCGGGTTGAGCCTCGGCGCCTCCTCCCACTCGGCCCACCCGTTGTCGTGCTCGGCGGCAGCCCAGGCGACCCGCTCCAGGGGCTCTACAGGTTCGAAATGCTCATTGCCCCATGACCGGGCCATCTCCCCGCAGAGGCGGGCGTGCTCTGTCTGACGGATAAGCGTCAGTCCACGGTCGTCGGCCCGGATGATCATCCGCTGTCACTCCACGCTCCTGCCACTCGTCTCTGCCTGGAGGGGGGCGATCGGCATAATGATCCATCCGACGATATATGCGACGAAGACAGGAAAGACAGCCGTGACCAATCCGAGGAAGACCACGGCGAGCCTGATCAGCGTAGAATCGATCGAGAACATTTCACCCAGGCCGCCACAGATCCCCGCGATCTTCTTGTCGTTTCGTGACCGATACAGTCTTTTCATCGTCCTCGTCCACTGTGCCCCGTCCGGCCCTCAAGAGAAAACGGTCCGCCACCACGCCGCCCGAGGTTCTGTCGCGGACGCTGGCTATTCGGCCCGGGAAATGTCAGCGCTGCCCGACCACCGGGACAGAGCGGTGTCGGGCCCGGGCCTCGAGTGGCGACTCGCACTAGCCGAAGAAGCTCCGGAGGATGGCGCCGATGGTGAAGAGCTCTTTCCCCGTCTCGTCCGCGAGGACGCGCAGACCGTGCAGTGCGCCCTCCTTCTGCAGGCTGTCTCGGGTCCACACGATCTCCGCTTCCACCGGCGGAAGGGCAAGCCAGGCGGGCCCGGCCACACTGACGCGCGTCCTGGGCGGAACCGCCTGAGGGAGGACCACCAACAGGCCCCCATCGCTCAGATTCTCGACCCTGCCCTGAAGGCGCGTATTCGGGGGGACCAGACAGGTGACCTCAAGATCGATGGGAATGCGCAGTGAGGACCGGGGGGTGGGGCCTCCCTGGAAGGCCAGCAGCTCTTCCAAGGCGAAGGCATCGGCCCGGCTCATCTTGGTGAACCGGAAACCCATTCGGCCAGGGGAAGCCTCGGACGTCCAAACCACCGCCGCCTCGGCGGAGGCGATCCGGGTCCCGGTGAGCATACGGAGGTGCGTCGTGGCACCCTGGACCATAACCTGCGGCGCCTCCAGCAGCAGCCCACTCCTGCTGACATTTCTGGTGAAGCCCAGCGTGCGGTAAGAGGGGACGGCCGGGCCCTCGCAGCGGACCGGCATCCGCAGTGGAAGCCGGGGATCCTGGCGCTTTTCGACCTGATCCATGGCCGTTTTAGCATAGCAAATTTCTAAAACCGCGTCTCTACTTTTCTGCCCGTCGATCCTGTTCGGGTCGGGATCCTGGGTACAGGTGGAGCGTCCCCTCCCTTGTCAACCCCCCGGCCGCGACAGGTGGTGTTGGACCGTCGGATCTCGCCCGGCCCGTCGTACCCCGTATCCTTCCTGGCGGAGGGCAAGGAATGAGGCGACCGAGAGAGCGGCAGTAGAGAGCATGAGGGCGAAGAGGAGGGCGTGCGACGCGAGCCCCTCGCGGTATGGTCCGGGGGCAAGGACCTCCGGAAGGTGAATCACCGCCGCCCCGAGACCCCACACGAGGCCAACGGCGAGATGCAACCAATGGCCGGCGGGCTTTTGACAGGCCGAGAGCGCGACGGCGAGGGCCTGGACCGCATACGCGACGGCAAGGACAAAGGCCATCGAGCTGTTGCTGAGCCCCAGGCGGGCCGGCTCTCCGTGCAGGAAGTCCTCCGCGGCGTGAGGAACGGTAAAGAAAAAAGTCAGAATGGACATCCCGAGCACCCAGCGGATCGTCCGGGGCAGCGGACACCGCATCAGATCCCCCAGGCCCCACTCAGATGGATATTGGCCCCGTTGACGTACCGCGCCTCGTCCGAAAGGAGAAAGCCCGCCACCGCCACGGCATCATCCACCGTCCCGACGTATCCGGCGGGGATCTTCTTCTCCATCGCCTTGAGCTCCTCTGCCGGAGCGCTCCCCGAGGCGACGAAGCCCGGTGAGATGGCATTGACGGTGATCCCGTGGGGAGCCAGGACGCGGGCCAGCGTGCGGGTGAGGATCAGGATCCCGGCCTTGGCAATATAGTGGGCGGTGAGCTGCGGTTGCGCGATGAGCTGATCGGCATTCGCCATGCTGAACGTGATAATGCGACCCCACCTTCGTTCGATCATGCCGGGCGCCGCCAGCCGACTCAGGTAAAAGACCGGATGCAGGTTATTGCTGAACATCGCATGCCAGCCCTCGATCGTCTCCTCGAGCAGGGGGATACGGTGGTAGGGCCCCGCGCAGTTGATCAAGGCATCAATCCGTCCCCAGGTCCCTTCTACCTGACGGACCAAGCCCAGGGCGGCCTCGGGATCGGAAACGTCGGCCTTGATCGCCAGGCCACGGGTCCCCTCCTTCTGGATCGCCTCAACCGTCTCCTCAGCCTCTGCCTTGCTGCTGCGATAGCAGATAGCGACGGACCAGCCGGATGCTGCCAGGTGAAGGGCGATGGCCCGCCCGATCCCACGAGCCCCCCCCGTGATCAAGGCCACCCGTCTCTCCATCCCCCATCCCCTATGCTGCTCCCAGATCGCCTCTCGCCACGCCCGGGGCGCGGATCTTCTCTTGATCTCTGCGGCCAGACTATACGGGACTGATCAGGCGGGTGTCAAACGATCCCCGGGAGGGGCACTCCTCCCGTCATTGGGGAGTACGAGACCGGGGACTTCGAAGAGGTCCTGGACCTTCACGCAGTCGAGCTGGGGCCACGCGCAGAGCGGATCAAGGAGGATAGCCTCGAGCCCGGCGCGGCGCGCCCCCACCACATCGAGGCTGTAAAAATCTCCCACGTAGATCGCTTCGTGGGGTGCGACACCGGCTCGCTCCAGCGCCAAGTGAAAGATGCGCGGATCAGGCTTTTCGACACCGACGACCCGCGAATCGATGATCACATCGAGTGAGCCTGCCAGGCCCGCGTCCCTGACCAGGGTCTCGAGCCGGCCATCGGAGTTCGAGATGACCCCCACGACGTAGCCCTTCCCCTTCAGCCCGGCCAGGACCTCGCGGGCCCCTGGCATCGCCCCTCCCCGCCAGAGGCCCTCGCGTCGGTTGATCTCGCTGAGCCGCCCCAGGATTCGCTCCGCCCTCTCGCCCCAGGAGATTCCCATCTCTTCACAGGCGGTGCGCATATAGCGGGAAAAGACCTCGCGAGATTCTCGGACCTCGGCCTGCGCCAGAAACGGGTCGAGCTTGACCCGGGCCCGACACTCGGCCCTCCAGACCTCATCCCGGGTGACCCGGAACCCTTCCCCGGCGAGCACATCGACGATGGCGGCGTAGTCGAGGCTGACGAGCGTGTTTCCGGCATCGAAAAAGACCGCTGTGAGTGTCATTCCCGCTTCCTCAATGTCGTTTCGTAAGAGGCTCAGGCAAGGGTTCAGGGTAGCCACACGACCAACACCTGTCAAGGCCTTGACACTGCCTCCGGGTGCCGCCTATATTCCGCCCATCCCTCAGGAGGCGTCGTGATGACCTTTCCACGGATGACTCTGATCCAGGTCAAGCGCCGGGGCCCCACCCTTGCCAACGCGGCGGCCGCCACCGAACGAGCCCTCAAAGACCTTGCCCTCTCGGGGCGGATCCATCCAGGACGGCGGGTGGCGATCACCGCCGGCAGCCGCGGGATCGCCGAAATCGCCACCATCACGAAAACCATCGTTGCCGCCCTGCGCCAGCTCAAGGCAGAACCGGTCATCATCCCGGCCATGGGGAGCCACGGAGGCGGCACGGCCGAGGGACAACGGCAGCTCCTGCGCATGTACGGGATCTCTGAAGAGACGATGGGGGCGTTGATCCTCTCCTCCATGGACGTCACACCCCTCGGTCTCACACCCGAGGGGATTCCCGTCGTCCTCGACACAGAGGCAACCAGGGCGGATGGGATCCTCCTGGTCAACCGCATAAAGCCCCACACCGGCTTCGCCGGCAGGATCGGCAGCGGCCTCCTCAAGATGACGGTCTTCGGGCTCGGCAACCACCAAGGGGCGACGACCTGCCATGAGGCCGTCATGCAGCACGGCTACGAGCGGGTCATCCGGGCCGTCAGCGCTGTGGTCCTCGCTCGGGCCCGGATCCTGGGCGGCCTGGCCATCCTCGAAAACAGCGACGGGGGGTTAGCCCAGGTGGTTGCCCTTCCTGCCGAAGGACTGGTCTCCGGAGAGGTGAGGCTCTTTCTGCGGGCGCGCCGGTGGGCGCCGCGGCTTCCTTTCGATGACATCGATCTCTTGATCGTCGATGAGATGGGAAAGGATATCGCGGGGACCGGGATGGACACCAATGTGATCGGCCGGCGGTTCAGCCTGATCGAAAAGCCTCTCGCACGGCCGCGGATCGGCCGGATCTTCGTCCGGGGCCTCACGAAGGAGACCCAGGGGAACGCCAACGGCATCGGGTTAGCCGACGCCACTACGGAGCGCCTCCTGAGGGAGATGGACCGGGGGGTCACTTATATCAATTCGCTGGCCGCCCGGACCCCGGAACACTCCCGCCTCCCGATGGCCTTCCCCACCGACCGGGAGGCCCTCGAGGCCGTCCTCAAGACCATCCGGGCGAGCGACCCCTTGAGCGCCCGGATTGTGCGGATCAAGAACACCCTCGACCTCAAGACCATCCTGATCTCCGAATCCCTCCTGCCCGAGGCCCGGCAGCGCCGGGACCTCTCCCTGCTCTCGGACCGGCACGAGGTGACCTTTGACCCCGACGGGAACCTCCCACCGTGGCCAACGGTGGACAACTGACAATGAGGGGCGAGATGCGTATTGCTCACTTGACATCTCAGCATCTTCCCGGATACGCTCTATTGAGAAGGGGGCATCGGGGGCACCGTCTCTCCCCTGTGGCCCACGAAGGCGAAGGACGCTAACCCCTGCGGTCCCGCAAGTACCGAATAAGAAAGACATTCATGCTACCTTCTTTGCATAAGTCGTACGGACAGTACGGGCCCGTCCGTGGACCTCTTCCCACGAAAGGGCCGTAAGGAGGAAGGAGGATGGAGAAAGTGGTCAAGAGGCGTGCCTGGGCGGTATTGGGTGCAGTCGCGTTGGTGCTCGCCGCGGTCGGGCCGGCGAGCCCGAAGGTCGAAGGAGACACCATCATCCTCGGTGCCGCGGTGTCGCTGACCGGCAAGTACTCGACGAACGGCAAGAACACGCAGGACGGGTACGAGCTCGGCGTCAAGCGCATCAACGAGATGGGCGGTGTCAGGGTCGGCGGGAAATACTACAGGATCAAGGTGCTCTACTACGACGACGAGTCGACGCCGGCGCGCGGTGCGCAGCTCGCCGAGCGCCTGATCAATCAGGATGGGGTCAAGTTCATGCTGGGCCCGTACAGCTCGGGCCTCACCAAGGCGATCGCGCCGGTGACGGAGAAGTACCGGATCCCGATGGTCGAGGGGAACGGGGCTGACCGTGCCCTCTTCACGCAAGGGTATAAGTACATGTTCGCCGTCCTCTCCACCTCCGACCAGTACCACCGCGAGACCATGAACCTGGCCGCCGAGCAGGCGCAGAAGCAGGGAAAGGATCCGAAGACATTGAAGGTCGCCATGGCCTTCGAGAACGACCCGTTCTCGATGGACGTCCGGGACGGCGTGCTCGAGGACGTCCAGCGCTTGGGTATGAAGATCGTCATCGACGATAAACTGCCCCCCGAGCTCAACGACATGGCGGCGACCTTGACCAAGGTGAGGGCAGTGAAGCCCGACATCCTCGTCGTCTCCGGCCACGCCAGGGGGGCCACCCTGACGGTCCGTCAGGTCTCCGACATGAAGGTGGACGTGCCGATGCTGGCCATCACCCACTGCGATTCGGCCAAGGTCGCCGAGACGCTCGGCAAGGCAGCCGAGTACGCCCTCTGCGCCTCGCAGTGGGACCGCAGCCTGGGCTACAAGGACAAGTGGTTCGGCACGGCGGAGGAGTACGCGAAGCGGTTCGAGAAGGAGTTCAGGTACGACCCCCCCTACCAGGCCGCCGAGTCGACGGCCGCCCTGCTCGTTTTCCTCGACGCCTTCGAGCGGGCCGGATCCTTCGAGATCGAGAAGGTCCGTGAGGCCATTGCCACGACCGACCTGATGACCTTCTACGGGCCCGTCAAGTTCGACGCGACCGGCAAGAACATCGCCAAGCCGATGGTCCTCTATCAGGTTCAGGATGGGAAATACAAGGTCGTGGCGCCCACCAAGTGGGCCGCGACCAAGCTGATTCACCCGATTCCCCCGTGGAGCAAGCGGTAATCGTGTGACGCATGCACCCGCCCCGCTGGAACCGTGGGGCGGGTGCTTCTGTTTTCGATAATGGCGGATAACCTTTCCCTGCTGTTCAATGCGCCGATTCTCTCGGCACAACTGCTCATCGATGGCATCCTCATCGGCGCCATCTTCGCCCTGGCGGCCTATGGGATGGCCCTCGTCTGGGGCGTCATGGACATCATCAACATCGCCCAGGGCGAGTTTGTCATGTTGGGTGGCTATGTCACCTTTTTTCTCGCCGCGGCCGGGGTGCACCCCTTGTACTCCGTGCCGATAGCGGCGGCCGCGCTCTATCTCCTCGGATGGGTGCTGTACCGGACCGTCGTGTTCCGCGTGGTCGACAAGGACATGTTCATCTCGATCCTCGCCACCTTCGGCATCAGCATTGTGCTGCAGCAGCTCGCCAACGAACTCTTCGAAGCCGATGTCCGGACGGCAGAATCCGGCCTCGGCACCCTCTTCTTCGCCGACGGCCTGATCGTGGTGAGCCAGATCAAGCTGGTCGCCTTCGTCTGCGCCCTGGTCCTCGGCGCGGCGCTGTATCTCTTCCTGAAGACGTCACGCCTCGGCCGGGCGATCCGGGCCACGGCGCAGAACGCGCGCGCCGCCCGGATCGTGGGCGTCAACACGGACCGGGTCTTTGCCACCACCTTTGCGCTGAATGCGGCCATCTGCGGTGCGGCCGGTAGCCTCGTGGTGATGACCTGGCTGGTCCATCCATATCTGGGGTTGGCCTATACCCTCCGCGCATTCGTGATCGTGACCGTGGCCGGCCTGGGCAACATGGCGAGTGTGGTCTTTGCCAGCCTCGGCCTTGGCGCGGCCGAGAACTTTGCCGGCTTTGTCCTGGGGACCGAATACCAGGCCGCCTTTGTCTTCTCGCTATTGGTCGTGATCCTCGTGTGGCGGAACGCTCTTCTGAGCCGCCAACGGAAGTACCTGAAGTGACAGACACCACGCGGAATGTCCTCCTGTATGCGCTCATAGGTCTGACCGGCCTGCTCGCCCCGGTCCTCGCCCCTGCGTTCCGCATCCAAATGGCGCTCTTGTGGATGATGATCCTTTTCGCCCTCACCTGGGACCTCGGCGGCGGGCAGATGGGATACAACTCGTTCGGGAACATCGTCTTCTTCGGGATCGGGTGTTACGTGGCCGCCGTGGTGCAGCGAGAGCTTTTCTTCGCCGTCGAGGGGCAGCCACAGGCCACCGGCGACCTCGCGACGGTAAGCCCGTCGTTCAACTACTTCAACGGATTCGTGGTGGGTTTGACCCTCTCCGTGATCATCGCTGTGGCCGTGGCAGCGGGGTTGGGCTCGGGCATCCTGGGCCTGCGTGGACAGTACTTCGCCATCTGCACCCTGGGGGTGGGCGTCGCCGCCGGTGAGATCGCCAGCGGCTGGGACTACATCGGCGCCGGGTCGGGCATGGTCGCCCCGATCTTTCCGGGCCACCCCAGCCAGGCGGCCCTCTTCTTCTACTACCTCTTCTTTGTCCTGGCCGTGATCTGTTTCTTCACGCTCAAGGGGCTCTATGCGAGCCGCTTCGGGCTCGCCATCAACGCCATCCGCGACGACGAGGACAAGGCCGAGGCCATGGGGATCCACACGACCCGGTACAAGGCCATCGCCTGGTGCGTCTCGGCCTTCTTCCTCGCCCTGGCGGGCGGCGCATTCGGCCACCTGAACAATTTCATCGATCGTGAGGTGGCCTTTCCCGGCATCACCTTCGGCGTGTGGATGGTGCTGATGGCGATCCTGGGCGGCAAGGGGACCCTCTGGGGGCCGGTGATCGGCGCGACGATCTTCCATGTCACCCAGGAGCTCTTCTGGACCTACCTCTTGGGCTGGCAGCGGGTGGCCCTCGGGGTGCTCATCGTTGTCATCGTGGTATTCTTCCCGCTCGGGATCATGGGCTGGCTGCGCGAGCGGTGGCCCGAGAAATTCGGCGAGACAGTAGATCTAGAGGCCCGGACCGCACCCATCTCGCTGCGGGAGAGTCGATGACTCCGATCCTGGAAGTCCGCGACGTGACGAAGGCGTTCGGCGGCGTCATTGCTAACGACAACATCACCCTGAACGTCGCCGCTCGGGGCCTCGTCGGCCTCATCGGTCCCAACGGGTCGGGGAAGACGACGCTGTTCAACTCCATCGTCGGCTACCATCCCATCGATAGGGGCTCGATCACGTTCGAGGGGCGCGAGATCTCGAAGCTGCGCGTGCCAGAGATCGCGCGTCTGGGCCTCCTGCGCACCTTCCAGCAGACCCGCACCTACAGCAGGATGAGCTGTCTGGAGAACATGCAGATCAGCGTGCCGCACGTCCATGAGGGGCTTCGCACAATGTTTTCGAAATACCCGCCGGACGTGACCGAGCGGGCGGAAGGGCTCCTCGAGTTCGTCGGCCTCTACCCCAAACGGCACTTGCGAGGTGGCGAGCTGTCGTTCGGCCAGAAAAAGCTCCTGGAACTCGCCATGGCCTTGATGAACGAACCAAAATTACTCCTGCTCGACGAGCCGACGGCCGGGATCAATCCGGTCCTGATCAACAGCTTGATCGACCGGTTGAAGCGGATCAACGCCGACCTCGGTGTTACGCTCTTCGTCATCGAACACAACATGCGCGTGATCATGAAGTTAGCCGAGCATATCTACTGCTTGGCCCATGGGCAGTTGCTGGCCGACGGTCCGCCCGAGGAGATTCAGACCGATCAGCGCGTCATCGACGCCTACCTCGGAGCCCAGTGATGAGGGAGACGAACATCCCCGGTGAGGAGAGGAAAGCGACGGACCCAGAGAGGGCCCGTCACGAGGCGGTCTCGGGGGCCGTGCTGCCGGGGCCTTCGCAAGCCCGGATCGCGGAACTGGCCGGGAATTCCCCGCTGCTCCGCATCGACGGTCTGGTGGCCGGCTACGGCAAGATGGAGGTCCTGCACGGTATCGACCTGCAGGTCGGGGCAGGTCAGTCCCTGTGCCTCATCGGACCCAACGGGGCCGGCAAATCCACCGTGCTTCACTCGATCTACGGTTTTACAAGCATCATGGCCGGGTCGGTCACGGTGAACGGCAGGGACATCACACGGCTCGACCCGAACGAGAAGCTCAGGAACGCCCGCATCGCCTACATTCTCCAGGACAACTCCGTCTTCCCCGACATGACGGTTGAGGAGAATCTCTGGATGGGCGGCTTCCTGATGGAGAGCCCCGCCCACGCCAAGGGGGCGGCGGAGAAGGTCTTTGAGCGCTATCCGCACTTGAAGGAGCGGCGGCGCCAGCGGGCCGGGACCCTGTCGGGCGGGGAGCGGCGGATGCTGGAAATTGCCCGGGCGCTGGTCATGGAGCCGCAGATCCTGCTGGTGGATGAGCCGTCGATCGGGCTGGAGCCGCGTTACATCGGCATGGTCTTTGAGGTCCTCGAGGACCTGCAGCGCCAGGGGAAGACGATCGTCATGGTCGAGCAGAACGCCAAGAAGGGGCTCCAGTTCTCTGACATCGGTTACGTGCTGGTCTCGGGCGAGATTGCCATGGCCGGGACCGGCGACGATCTGCTCCGCGACCCTGAGGTGGGCCGCCTCTTCCTCGGCGCCTAGATCTGCACTCCCTGCACGTTCTGCACGTTCTGCACCTTCTGCACCTTCTGCACCTCCTGCACGTTCTGTACTTGCTGTACCGGCTGTATTAGCCGCCCCTGATCTTCCTAGTCAGCGCGGGCTCGATGCCCAGCAGTCGCTCGTAGGCGGTGAGCTGCCCCCGATGATACTCCTCGTGGGCGATGCCGTGGTAGAGCCAGGCCAACCGCGTGCCCTGCTGTCCATCGAAACGCTTGATCATCTGCAGCATGTGCAGCTCGCCGGTCGCGAGAAACTTCTTCTCGGCTTCCTTGAACTGGGATTTCAGCAGCCGCACCAGATCGGCTTTGGTCTTCGCCCGATACGCCGCTGCGGCATGCAGGCGAAGGAGCTTCGGCCACGGAAGCCGGTGAAAGTTTGTGTCGCCACGGGTGAGCTCACCGGTCATCATCATGGCCACCTCGAGGATATGCACCACCAACTCTGTGACGCTGCGGACCGCCGATGTGGGCCGAAAGTCGAATGCCTTCACGGGGATATTGCTGACCTCATCGATCAGCCCTTGACGGGCATCGGTCCAGGACTCGAGCGCCTCTTCCAAGAGGTTCCGGTACGTTAACATCGTGTCGCTCCCCCCTTCACGCCCACCGCGATGAGCCAGGCGCGTTTCCCTTCCACCTTGGGAACTCCCCGTCAGCGATCCCCGGCAACAGGATCTAAGGCGACCGGAGTGACCTCCACATCTTTCCGCTCCCAGCGCGAAGAGCGGCAGCGCCGCTGGAGCAGGACCATCCGGGCCACCCAGTCCAGCAGGAACGCCCACCACACATAGGCCACCCCAAGCCCCCACCACGCTGCGGCGGCGGCCAGAGGGATGCGGACCCCCCAGATACCGAGGATCGTCACCCCGAGGATGTACGGGGTATCTCCCGCCCCTCGGAGCGCCCCCTGAAGCACCAACGTCACCGCGAGGGGAATCTGACTCAGCGCGGCGATCCGCAGGAAGACCTCGCCCAGCCGAATCACCTGGCTATCGCTCGTGAACAGTTGCAAGAGGGGCCCCGGGAACAGAAAGAAGACAACGCCCATCCCCCCCATAAAGAGGATGCCCAGGCGGTTGGCCTCCACCATCCCGAGACGGGCCCGGATGACATTGCCTCTCCCCACACTCTGTCCAACCACAGTCGCTGCAGCCACGCCGATTGCCAGCCCCGGCATGAACGAGAGGGCTTCGACGTTCACCCCTAACTGGTGCGTGGCAAAGGCCGCGGTCCCGTAGAGGAGCAGGATCTTGGCATAGACCACCTGGCCAGCCTGCCACATCATCCGATCCATCGCGACCGGCCACCCGATATGGAGGACAGGTCGGATGCAGGCCAGTTCCCATCCCCCCTTGGCCAGATACCCCTTGGCCCAGCCCTGCCACCAGAAAAGCAAGACCCCTAACACCTCCGCGGATGCGACCGCGATGGCCGCCCCCTGAACCCCGAGGGCGGGAAGGTCCAGGTACCCGTAGATCAGCGGGACGGCCAGGCTAATGTGAAAGAGGTTCAGGATCACGTAGATCCGCATCGGCGTCCGGGTATCGCCGGCCCCGTGCATCGTGGAGGTGAGGACATGGACCACAGCGGTGGCGGGAAAGGCGAGGAAGACCCATCGACAGTACTCCTGGACCAGGAGCTGTACCGGCAGCTGAGCCCCC